>ODAI014092099.1_pt1 | contig 12859 bp, 9 predicted proteins | sample 1539321 | NCBI WGS metagenome assembly ODAI01 (sample SAMN02144231, study PRJEB22623) | gut metagenome | biome: sheep rumen | host: Ovis aries | place: New Zealand | reverse complement strand
TGGTAAGGGACACTTTTTCGGGTGTGATTTCGTCTGCCATTTGCCTGCATCATTTTACAAATACAAAGTTCGGCCTTTTAGAAACACAAATCAACCCCATAAATATGGGGGTTTTGTCGGTTTTTTGGGTGATTTTCGCCCTTGTTCCACAATGCGTGCCTGACGGCCCGCTCCGGGCTTGTTTTCCTGGAACGGATGCGGGACATGTTGTACGACCGCTGGGCAGGGGTCAATGTGTCAGACATGTCACTATGGCTCCAATTGAATGGGAGTGTCGGCACCATCGCGATGCGGAGGAAACACCAGGCGAGGCGGTGCGTGCTGGCGGAGTATCGGTCGCCGTTGAGTCCCCTGCAACAGAGAAAGTACTGCTCAGTCACGAATTCGATATGAGGCTTAGCAATTACAACCAACATAAATACCACGGAGAATTTGAAATATTGCTCGTGGTTTTATCGGGCTGTTAAAGAAGATAATAACTGATTATTACTTTCCGATGCAATGCTTCCTAAAGATATTGTGCAGGATTTCTTCGGGGTCCAGGAGGTCGGTGCCCAGGATGGCGTTGATGGCGGAGAGGGCGCGGCGAAGGTCTTCGGCCACGAGGTCGGAGGGGATGCCGCGGGAGAGGGAAGTCATGCAATCCTGCAGGGCGGAGGAGGCCCGGCGGAGGGCGTCCAGGTGGCGGACATTCGTCACAAAGACAGCGTCGTCGGTGGGAATCAGGTCTTTTTCGGCCGAAACCAAGGCCGATTTCAACGCAGAAATGCCTACACCCGTTTTGGCGGATATTTCTAATACTAACGGCTTATAATCAAGCGGAAAAACAAAATTGTTAATTGTAGTAACATTTTTGTTAACCCCTTTAGAAGCCGCCAAATCCACCTTATTCACCAGCAAAAACAACTGCTGGGAAGAGAAATCCACTTTCGAGCGCAAAAGTTCGAGCTGATCGGAGAGCATCTCCTCCGGAGCACACACATCCACAAGCGCCAGGACAATCTCGGCCTCTGACAGTTTCCGGAAAGTGCGGTCGATGCCAATCTGTTCAATCACGTCGGACGACTCCCGGATTCCGGCCGTATCGATGAAACGGAACAGGATCCCGTCCAAGTTCAGCACTTCCTCGATGGTATCCCGGGTGGTTCCGGCGATGTCCGACACGATGGCCCGGTCTTCGCCCAGCAGGGCATTCAGCAGGGTGCTCTTCCCGGCATTGGCCGCACCCACAATCGCAACAGGAACGCCGCTCTTGATCAGATTGCCCTGATGGAACGATGCCGCCAAGCGGTCCACGTGCTCCCGCGTCGACCGCAGCAGGGACTGCAGCTTTTCCCGGTCTGCGAATTCCACCTCTTCCTCAGAGAAATCCAATTCCAGCTCCAGCAGGGAAGCCATTTCCAGCAGCTCGCTGCGCAGCTCTGTCAGTTCACGGGAAAAACCTCCCTTGAGCTGATTCATCGCCACCCGGTGCGCCGCCGCCGTCGTAGACGAAATCACATCGGCCACGGCCTCGGCCTGGGCCAGGTCCATTTTTCCGTTCAGAAAAGCCCTGCGGGTGAACTCGCCGGGTTCCGCAAAACGAGCCCCGGCCTTGAGCAGCAGCCCAACCAGCTCCTGAACAATATAGGACGATGCATGGGTCGATATCTCCACGGCATCCTCGCCGGTATAACTGTGCGGTGCGCGGAACACCGACACAAGCACCTCGTCCAAAAGGACTGGGGATCCGACCGGAGAGGGGGCAGTATAAACTATCCCGAAATGAATAGTATAAGCAGCCGAATCAGAAATGGTTCCACTGGTTAGTTGAACCACCGCATCAGCTATCCGAAAACACTCCGGACCGCTCAGCCGAACGATGGAAATTGCTCCGGTCCCAGGGATGGTGGCCGGAGCAACGATGGTGTCTTGATACAGATTCTTCACTTCGTTCAGAATGACAAAGGGATCCGTTTGGAAATCAATCGTACCTGCCGAACTTGGACATGTTGTCTATCAGCTCCTTGTTGGTTTTGTATTCGTCCATGTGCTGCAGCATCCAGGTCATGGCCTCTACCGGGTTCATGTCCGAGAGGAGCTTGCGCAGGATCCAGATGCGGTTGTTGGTGTAAGGATCGTACAGGAGGTCGTCCCGGCGGGTAGAGGACAGCACCAGGTTCACAGCCGGGAAGATACGCTTGTTGGACAGGTTGCGGTCCAGCTGGAGCTCCATGTTGCCGGTTCCTTTGAATTCCTCGAAGATCACGTCATCCATCTTGGAACCGGTTTCCGTGAGGGCCGTGGCCAGGATGGTGAGCGAACCGCCGTTTTCGATGTTACGGGCGGCGCCGAAGAACCGCTTGGGTTTCTGGAGAGCATTGGCGTCCACACCGCCGGTGAGCACCTTGCCGGAAGCCGGCTGAACGGTGTTATACGCGCGTGCCAGGCGGGTGATGGAATCCAGCAGGATAACTACGTCGTGGCCGCATTCCACCAGGCGGCGGGCCTTGTCCAGGACCATGTTGGCCACCTTGACGTGATGCTCTGCCGGCTCGTCGAAGGTAGAAGCCACAACCTCTGCCTTCACACTGCGCTGCATGTCGGTCACTTCCTCCGGGCGCTCGTCCACCAGAAGGATAATCTCGTACACCTCCGGATGGTTGTCGGCGATGGCGTTTGCGATGGCCTTCAGGAGCATGGTCTTACCGGTCTTCGGCTGGGCGACAATCAGTCCGCGCTGTCCCTTGCCGATAGGGGTGAACATATCCACCACCCGGATAGACTGGTCCTTTTCGTGCCCATGGCCCAGCAGATTGAATTTCTCCGTGGGGAAGAGGGGAGTCAGGAAGTCGAAGGGGACGCGGTCCCGGACGAAGTCCGGCGTACGGCCGTTGATGTAATTGATCTTGACCAGCGGGAAGTATTTGTCTCCCTCGCGCGGGGGACGGATCTCTCCGGTGACGGTGTCTCCGTTCTTGAGGGCATTCTGCTTAATCTGCTGCTGGGAGACGTAGATGTCGTCGGGGGAGTTCAGGTAATTGTAGTCCGACGAGCGCAGGAAACCGTATCCGTCCGGCATAATCTCCAGCACGCCTGTAGCCACCACGGAGCCTTCGAATTCAATCCGGGGCTTGGGCTGCGGACGCTGCTGCTGCTGTTGTTGCTGCTGATGCTGCTTCCGGGGCTTTTCCGGCTGCTGGGCGGCGTCGGATTTCAGGTCGTCGAACAGGTCATGGATAAACTGCTTGCCGTCCACTTCCTGTGCGGCGGCATCCTTCTGCGGCTTCTGGGCGGCATCTTTCTGCGGCTCCGGCTCTGCGGAAGGAGTTGCAGCGGGAGCCTGCTCCGACGGCTTGGCGTTCTTGGACTTGCGGCCACGCTTCCGGTTATCTCCGGCAGGCTTTTCCTGGGCCTGGGCAGCAGCATCTGCCGCAGCTTTAGGGGCTTCAGCCGCCACTTCTTCCTTCGGGGCCGATGCTGCCTTGGCAGCCGGTTCAGCCGCTTTCGGGGCAGCTTCTGCGGCCGGCTGGGCAGGCTGTTTCTTGCGTCGGCCACCTTTCTTTTCGGAAGGGGCGTTCTCCGTTACGGCCGCAGCCTCCGGAGCGGATTCCGACTGGGCGGCCGCAGGCGCGGGCTGCTCATTCTTGCGCGGACGGCCCCGCTTTTTGGGCTTGTCCGCCGGTGCAGCCGGCTTGAGCGATTCAATGACAGCTTCTTTATCCAGTACGGCAAAACCAAGCGCTGCTCTGTCCATCTTCTTGGTTCCTTTAATTTCCAGTGATTCTGCCAGTGTCCTGAGCTGGTCTTCGCTCATGGCATCGAGTTCAAAAATACTATGGGGCATAATTGAGAAAATATGTCATAAAGAAGGCATTCCGACCGGAATACCAATGCAAAGATACACATTTTTCTGAATATTACAAAAAACCAGTCCCTTAGCGGAGCATATTGTCCATGTAGCTTTCGCTCTTCTTAAAACGGAGCAGGTCGGCCAGGGCCGACGCATTGGCGGCGATACGGAAACTATAGGACTTCCACTGGCCCATGGGCACCCAGGAGAAGGCGATATTGAAGCAGTGCAGGTCATAGGTGGCGCTGATCTGCGTGGTGGTGATTTTCATGGCCATGATGTCAAACCCGGAGGTGACGGATATGTTCATCCGCGGGGTAAGCTTGACATTTCCGCTCAGGTTCAGCGTCTGGGTGAAGCGCTTGTTCTCCTGAAGGGTCTGCGTGGCGCTCTGGTAGCTGTAGGACTTGGAATAACTGAACGAATAGCTCAGGTTAATGGACCAGGGCGCGCTGGGGTTCATATAATACACATACCCGCCGGGAATGTATTCGCCGGTAATGGGATGATAGTAAATCCGCTGGTAAGAATTGGCGTCGGCCGTGGATGCGCCGCCCCCGCCGCCCTGCGACTTGGTGCCGTCGTTGCCGTCAATGGCCCCCTTGCCGTTAAAGCCGATAGAGGCCGACAGGGAAGCGTTGGTCAGCCGGGCGGGGATGCCGGTGGCCGCAATGTTGAACTTGTTGATCCGCTGGCCGCGCTCGTTGATGGCATACGGGTCGAAGTTCAGGTTTCCGCTCAGGTTGAGCTTGTTGAACAGGTTGGTAGACGCCGTTACGCCGATATTCTGCATGCCCAGGGAATCGGCCAGGAAGTTATAGCTGGTATTGATGTTCAGCTGGTCCAGCAGCTTGACCTTCTTGGAACCGGTTCCGGTGGTGTCTGCCCGGTCCCGCACCTTGGCCTCGAAGTTATTGCCTATCGACAAGGCTACCGTTCCGGTCTTTCCCCTTCCGGGAGGCGACACATTGTTGTGGTTGCCGGAGATGGTATAGATATTATACCAGGTTTCCGGGTGATAGGACCCGTTTTTGTCGTAATAAGGTTCCAGGGTGCGCCATCCGTTGAAGGACGTTCCCTTTTCCGGCGAGAAATTGAGCGATACCGACGGCGTAATCACATGTCGGATAGCCTGTACGGCCCGGTGCTTGCCGAAGTTGAACATGCCGTAGATGCGCGTGGACATGGACAGGCTCCCGGAATAATTGTGCGTCATGCCGAAATGGTTGAACGCCGTTCCGGGGTCCGTCACCATTTTCTGCGCCCACACCAGATTTCCCTCCTTGTCCGTGACCATCACGGGATTCCCCTCGCTGTCCACCTCGTTCTCCAAGTACTGGCTGCCGCTTGAGAACATCCAGTTCATGCCGTAATTGATGCTGGGCGTGACGTTGATGTACTTGAGCAGGGTGAAGGACGGAAGGCCGATCTGGAAATTGTGCGACATGCCGTTGGTCAGGCGGTTCAGGGCCTTCACGCCCAGCGAATCGCCGAACTCCTTCACGCGGTACAGGTTGCCGTTGGCGTCCTCCTCCCACACATGCTGCCCGTTGGCATCCAGCACGAAATCCTGCATATCCCGCATCTTGAAGTTGAGTTTGTTCTGGAAAGAAGTGGAATAACCGAAGGAAATCTTCTCATAGGCCTTTTCCTTGCCCACCCGGTTCTTCTGCTTGAACGGATAGAAGCGGGTGACGGAGAAGGTGATGTTGGGCAGGGTGAAGGTATAGCTGGAGTCCCTGGAGTTCTGGTTGTGCAGGGCGTTTACGCTCAGGTTGAACTTGCCGTCCCAGTTCTTCGTATAGGAGATGGAGGAACTGATCTGGTTTTGCTGGGCCTCCGTGACGCTGCGGGCGTTGTACTTGTTGTTGGACGGGGAGGAGAAATTCACCGACGCGCTGAACGTGGTGCCCGGATGGGCCTTGGGATCCTGCGAATGGGTCCAGCGGAAGCCGAAGTTGCGGGACTGGGCGAAGTCCGTGCTGCCCCGTTCACCCGTCTGGTCGTTGGAGAAGGTGAGCGCAAGGGAACCGTTGAACTTGTAGTTCACTTTATATCGGGAATTCAGGTCCACGGCCCAGGAGCCCAGGGTGTAATAGTCTCCCGTCAGGGAAATGTCCAGATAATCGCCGATCACAAAGTACATACCCGCATCCCGGATATAGAAACCGCGGGCCTGTTCCTCGCCGAAGGAGGGCATCAGCAGGCCCGTCGCCCGGGTGGGCTTTTCCGGAACAAAGCCGAACGGAAGGCCGATAGGGACCGGCACGCCGGCAACCACGGGCCAGGCCGGCCCGAATACGGTTTTCTGTGAAGGCTTGGTGACCACCTTGGCCAGCGACAGTTTCAAGTAGTAGTGCGGCTCTTCCAGGTCGCAAACGGTGTACATGCCGTTTTCCATGTTGATGGACTGGTCCGGCATCATCTTGATATTCTGGCCCTGCAGGATACCTTCCGCCTCTTTGGTGACCATGTTCACGATGCGCGCCTTGCGGGTGGAGAAGTTATAATAGACCTCGTCCATCTTGTAAGTCTGTTTGCCCTGGGTCATCTCCGGCAGGCCGGACCACTCGCCGGTGAGCGTATCTTGCTGGCCGCGCGCATAAACGGTGTTGGTGGCCATGTCGAACCGGATATAGTCCGCCGTGAGTTTCATGTCCTGATAGGAGACGGTGGCACCACCATAATAATAGATGAGCCGCCTGCCATTGGAAAAGTCCGTAATGATGGAATCTTCGGCCGCGGTAAAGGCGGGGCGGTCCAGGGAGCTCTTGTCCAGCAGGTCCAGCGAGTCTTGCCGAACCCCGGCCAAAGAATCTGCCCGGAAAGCGGAATCCATCGCATGCGAGAGGGAGTCCTGGTAGGCGCTTCGGAGCGTATCTCCCGCTGTGGAATCCGGCAGCTGGGCCGACATGGAATCTTTATCCGGACGGTCCGGGAGCGAATCTTTGGACAGGCGGGGCAACAGGGTGTCCCGGGACAGGCCTTGCCGGGGGGCGGAAGGAAGCGTGTCCCGGAGCCGGGCGACGGCGCTGCGGAAGGCTGCCACCGTTTCGGCATTGTCTTTGCCGACAGTACGGCCGAGGGGAAGTTTACGGGCACCGGCCCAGACCCCAGTTGCCATCAACAGGGTCAGTGCCAGACCTATAAATTGCATAAACTTCCTTGCCATTCCGTAATTTTTGCTAAATTTGTGCAAAAATATAAGGTACAAAAATACGATATATTCCACAATTTTCAAAACAGAAGCCGCCATGAAGCTGTCTTTCCGCCCTGTTCTTGCCGCTTTTGCCGCACTCTCTCTTACAATCCCCGTGCCTGCCCAGAATCAAAGCGAGGGAGCTTCGGTGAAACTTCGAACGGTCGTCATCGACCCCGGCCACGGCGGGAAAGACTCCGGCTGCGTGAGCCGGGACAAGAAAACCTACGAGAAAAACATCACGCTGGACATCGGGAATAAGCTGGCGGCAAAAATCAAAGCCGCCTATCCGGACGTAACAGTGAAGATGACCCGCGACGACGACACCTTCGTGGAACTGGAAAACCGCGCCGTCATCGCCAACAAAGCCAACGCCAACCTGTTCATCTCCATCCACGTGAATTCCGTGGAGAAGGGGACCACCGCCAACGGCTACTCCATCCACACCCTGGGCCAGTCGGCCAAAAAGGGGAACGACCTGTTTTCCAAGAACCTGGACCTGGTCAAGCGGGAAAACGCCGTAATCATGCTGGAAGACAATTACCAGACGCGCTATCAGGGGTTCGACCCCGAAGACCCGCAGTCCTATATCATCTTTAACCTGATGCAGAACGCCCACCTGGCCGGAAGCCTCACCTTTGCCGACGACGTAGCCAGCGCCATGGGCAGCAAACCCATCAAGAACAGCCGCGGCATCCACCAGGATCCGTTCTGGGTGCTCTGGCGCACCGCCATGCCCTCCGTGCTCATCGAGGTAGGCTTCATCACCAACCCGGACGACCTGGCCACCATGCGCTCGGAAAAGGGGAGGGACGGCATCGCGGAAAACATTTTCCAAGCTTTCCGCACCTTCAAGACCCGTTACGACGGCACCGCACCGGCTGCTGCCGCGGCACCGTCATCCGCATCCCCGGCGTCTGCTCCTGCACCTGCGGAAAAACCGGAAGCCCGCCAGGCGGCCAGTCCCACCCCTTCGGACGGTCCGCTGTACGGAACCCAGATCCTGGCCACGGGAAAAAAGATGGACCTGTCCGATCCTTTTTTCAAGGGTTACAAACCCATCGTCGTCCAAAGCGGAAAACTCTATAAATACATTGTGGAAACTTCCGCCTCCCTGAAAGAAGCCAAAGGAAAATATTCGGCGGTCCAGAAAAAATATCCGGATGCCTATCTGGTCAAAATCCAGAACGGGGAATCTTCCCCTGTACGCTGATTTTCGGCCTTACAAAGCCTTGCAAAGGGGAGAAATCCAAAAATCACTATTTTAGATTTATTCCAAATAAGAAAATATATTTATCAAGTTTTTACGCACGATTGCAATACGCAATATACTGATTCACAATATTTTAATAAATAGCCATAATCTTGGCTCCAGCACAATAATATTAAATATAAATTTTTTTATTTGCAAGAGGGAAACCATTTTTTTATCAAGTTTTTTTCCTCCAAATTTGCATTAGCGAATAAGAAAAAACACCACTAAAAACCGGAACCTATCCCCATGCTGGACCAGGAAAGACATATTGCGGTATGGAATAACTGTCTGCAGATCATTGAGAACAACATTGATCAGCAGAAGTTCGATACCTGGTTCAAGCCCATCGTGCCCATCTCGCTGGACGGGTCCAAGCTTACGGTTCAGGTTCCCTCGGATTTTTTCCGCGATTATATAGAAGGTGCCTTCATGGACCTGCTCAAGGCAACCCTTCGCAGGGCCATCGGAGCAGATGCCCAGCTGTTCTATCTGGTACAGCCGGTCAGGAACCAGCAGGGAATGATCCTTCCCGCCGCCCACGGGCCGGTTCCCACCAACAACCCTGTCTCCGTTCCCACGTATCAGCCTTCAGGCAGCCCCAGCCCCTTCGTATATCCGGGCGTACAGCGGCTCAAGATCAACCCGCGGCTGAACCCGGTATACTGCTTCGGCAACCTGGTGGAAGGGGACTGCAACAAACTGGGCGTCAACGCCGGAGAAAACATTTCCCTGGCTCCGGGCAAAACCCCGTTCAATCCGCTGTTCCTGTTCGGCGGCCCCGGCCTCGGGAAAACCCATATCGCCCAGGCCATCGGCATTGACATCAAAGAGCGTTTCCCGGATACGGTGGTGCTTTATGTCACCGGCAACGAGTTCAAAACCCAATACATGGATGCCGTCAAAGGCAACCGCATCGTGGATTTCCTGGCTTTCTACCAGCGGATAGACGTCTTAATCGTGGACGATATCCAAGACATGGTCGGCCAGGGTACGCAGAACTCCTTCTTCAACGTGTTCAACCACCTGCACCAGAACGGGAAGCAGCTCATTTTCACCAGCGACCGCGCCCCCGTAGACCTGCAGAACTTCGAAGAACGGCTCCTGTCCCGCTTCAAATGGGGCCTGTCGGTAGAGCTTTCCAAACCGGACTATAACACCCGGCTGCAAATGCTCCGTTCCCGCGCCCAGCGGGAGGGCGTCAGCATCGGCGAAGACGTCCTTTCCTTCCTGGCGTCTCGCGTGAAGTCCAACTTCCGCGAACTGGAAGGCACCCTGATCTCCCTGGTGGCCTATGCCACGCTGGGGCATCAGGAAATCACCATCGACCTGGCAGAGAACATCACGGGCAAGATCGTCACCGAACAGTCGGCCGACATCTCCATCGACTTCATCGTGGGTACCGTCTGCGAGTATTTCAACATCACCCGGGAAACCCTGGTTTCCAAGAGCCGCAAACGCCAGATCGTCCAGGCCCGCCAGATCGCCATGTACGAGTGCCGCTCCCTGATTCCCAACTGCTCCCTGTCCACTATCGGCACGGAACTGGGCGGAAAAGACCACGCCACGGTGCTGCATGCCTGCACCACCGTCCAGGACCTCATGTCCACGGACCGGCTCTTCCGCCAGTGGGTGGAAGACATCGAGAGCATGATTGTGGTGCCCGTAGAGCAATAAATTTCCTTTTCCCGCAAATATTCACTATCTTTACGGAAACATAGGTTATTTCCGTAAAAATGAATTCAGCACAAGTACTCCGTATTTTCAAAGACATAACCCGCATCCCCAGGGAGTCGGGTCACGAAGAGCAAATGACCGCCTACCTGCAGCAGTTCGCCGCAGAAAGGGGGCTTGCCTGCAAGACAGACAAAACCGGCAATGTAGTCATCATCAAAGAAGCCTCGCCCGGCAAGGAAAACGTACCCACGCTGGTGCTGCAGGCCCACCAGGACATGGTCTGCGAAAAACTGGCCAGCTTTGACTTCGACTTCAAGACCCAGCCCATCCCCTATGAGATAGAGGACGGGTGGATGGTGGCCAAGAATACCACCCTTGGGGCGGACGACGGAATAGGTATCGCCGCCTGCCTTGCCCTGCTGGAAAGCCGGGAACCCATGGGCAAGCTGGAGTGCCTGTTCACCATCTCGGAAGAGACCGGCATGGACGGGGCCTTTGCCCTGGAGCCGGGCTTCTTCGAAGGTAAGTTCCTTATCAACCTGGACTCGGAAGATGAAGGGCAGCTGTTCGTGGGATGTGCCGGAGGCAAGGAAAGCAATGCCAGTTACACATTCTCCCAGGAATCGCTCCGGAAGGGCTATAAGGTGCTCAAGATAAAAGTCTTCGGAGGCATAGGCGGGCACAGCGGAGACGACATCAACAAAGAGCGCATGAACGCCCTCAAACAGCTGGTCCGCTTCCTTTACACGGAGCTCCAGTACGACTACCAGCTCCTTGCCATCGAAGGCGGAAACAAACACAACGCCATCTGCCGGGAAGCCTACGCCCTCATCGCCGTCCCGGAAGACGAAGTACAGGATATGAAGGAAGACGTCAAGGCCTTCAACGCCATCCTCAAGGCCGAATTCGCCAGCTCGGATCCAGACGTGGAAGCGGCTGTAGAGCCGGCTGAAACAGCGCTGAAACCCATCGAAGAGGGGGATGCCGCCGCCATCATCGCCACGCTGCTGGCCATTCCGCACGGCGTCCAGGCCATGTCCGCAGACATTCCCGGCCTGGTCCAGACATCCACCAACATGGCTGCCGTACATACCAAGGACGGGCAGCTTACGGTACTCTGCTCGCACCGCAGCTCCGTTCAGAGCGAGCTCAGCGCCATTGCCGAAAAACTGGAAGCTACCTGCTTCCTGGGCGGCTTCGATGTAGAGCACAGCGGAGAATATCCCGGCTGGAAACCCAACCTGCAATCCCACATCCTGGAGGTGTCCCGGGCTTCTTACCGTAAGCTCTTCGGCCACGACCCGGAAATTAAAGCCATCCATGCAGGGCTGGAATGCGGCCTGTTCCTGGAGAAATTCCCGGACCTGGACATGATTTCCTTCGGCCCCACCTTGCGCGGGGTTCACGCCCCAGGTGAAAAGCTGGATCTGGCTTCGATGGAGCGCTTCGTCGCCCATCTCAACGATATAGTCCTCAATTTCGCATGATACAGATAGCCCCATCCTTGCTCGCGGCGGATTTCCTGCACCTGGAAAAAGACGTGCAAACCGTGAACCGCCATGCCGACATCTTCCATCTGGACATCATGGACGGCAGTTTCGTGCCCAACATCTCCTTCGGCTTCCCGGTGGTGGAAGCTGTCGCATCCCTGGCGGAAAAACCAATGGACGTGCACCTGATGATCGTCCATCCGGAGAAATACATTCCGCGTTTCGCCCGGCTGGGCGCCGCCATGATCAGCTTCCACTACGAGGCTGCCCTGGAAGAGTCTGCCGCCACGCTGGACCTGATCCACGAGAACGGAGCCAAGGCCGGCATCGTGATCAACCCGGACTGTCCCGTGGAAAAGATATTCCCATACCTGGGCCAGGCGGATTTTGTCCTGCTGATGAGCGTTTTCGCCGGTTTTGGCGGGCAGAAGTTCATTCCGGAAACCCTGGACCGCATCCGCGCCGTGCGGAAGGAACTCAAACTCATCGGCCGCCCCCATGTAGATATTGAAGTGGACGGCGGCGTGAGTCCCGCCAACGCCGGAGAACTGGCCCGCGCCGGAGCCACCATCCTGGTTGCCGGCAGCGCCGTATTCAAGGCCCAGGATCCCGCAGAGGTGATCCGGCAAATGAAACAGGACTAGAGGATATATCCGATCTCCTTGAAAGAGAAGGATTTCCCGTCTTCCATCAAAAGGCGTCCCTCCCGGGTGACGCCTTTTATCGTACCGGTGAATTCCGCCTGCGACAGCAGGTCTCTGTACCGGCAGGGGAGCCCCTGCTGGAAAAGGTCCCGGTTATAGGCTTCCCACAGGGCGGTCCGGCCTTCGGGCGTATCCAGGGCAGGGAAATCGAAGCGGGAGAGGAGCTGCTCCAGGGTTTCCCGCAAAGGGTACTCCTTGCGGGTGAGCCGTTTCAGGGAGACCGGATTCACCAGCTCGCCGGGGAAAACGGTCTGGTTCAGGTTCAGGCCAATTCCAATCACGGAAGCGGCTATCCGCTTGCCGTCCAGCTGGTTCTCCACCAGCATTCCGCAGATTTTCCGCTTGCCCACATAGATGTCGTTGGGCCACTTGATCACGGCCGGAACGCCCTGTTCGCACAGCCACGTTTTCACAGAGAGAGTGGCCAGGTAGGTCAGGGACATGAACTCGTCGGCGGGCAGGGCCGATGGTTTAAGCAAAATCGAAAAAGTAAGATTGTCTCCCGGGGCCGACAACCATTTGTTCCCGCGTTGTCCACGCCCGGAAGTCTGCCGCACGGCGGCCACCACTGACAAATTGTCATAGCGGGAAATCCCGCGCAGAAGCTCGTCATTGGTAGAATCCAACTCGTCAAACCACTTTATTTGCATTGGCCTTAATTTTGATTATCTTTGTGCAAAGATACAAATAAAACAGATAGCGACT
>ODAI012909011.1_pt1 | contig 12859 bp, 13 predicted proteins | sample 1539321 | NCBI WGS metagenome assembly ODAI01 (sample SAMN02144231, study PRJEB22623) | gut metagenome | biome: sheep rumen | host: Ovis aries | place: New Zealand | reverse complement strand
TGGCGTTGGTATTCTTGATACCCATTTTCACGAAACGGTCTTCGTGACCAAGGAAGATGTTCTCTGCTACAGTCAGGCCGTCCAGCGTACCGAGCTCCTGCACGATAATGGAGACGCCTTCAAGGTTGGCCTCAACCTGGTTCTTCGGATGAATTTCCTTTCCATCCAGAATAAATGTTCCGCTGTCCTTCTGATAAATACCGGTCAGCGAATTGGTCAGTGTGGATTTACCGGAGCCGTTTTCTCCGATCAGGGCGTGTATTTCCCCTTTGTTTATGTCGAACGACACATCCTGCAGTGCCTTCGTAATACCGAAGGATTTGCAGATATGACGAACCTGTAATCTGACTTCACTCATGTCTCAATTCCCCCTTATTACTTGACAATTTCGCCCTTTGTGATCTTTGTTGTCAATGTAACAATGATCAGAAGAGCAAGACCGGTAATAACGTCCTGGATAGCTGTAGGAGCACCCATCGCGATGAATCCGAAGAAGATGATATTGATAACGAACTCACCGATGATGATAGCCTGAAGCGGCATACCGTATTTCTTAAAAGCAAGACCGAAGAAACAGCCCATTGTCGGAACGAAGTTACGGCTCATGGAAGCCATACCCGTTACAGCGACCATGGAGGAGCCGTAGCTGATGGTCAGAACAGCCATGATTCCGAGGAAACCGCCGCTGATGATGAAAGCGAGGACCTTATAGAAATTGACGTTGATACCCATGTTCTTGGCGACGAATTCGTTGCTGCCGATCGCGTAGGTATATGTGCCGACCTTCGTGTAGTTAAGCAGGACATATGCGATGACAAATGCGATCACAGCCAGAATCAGATTTCCGGGCATCTGGCCGAAGGCGCGAAGATTGGACGGAAGTGTCTGCTCTACGCCGCCCGCGATATAGTTCGCGATGGACTCGTAGATAAGTGCAAGACCCGTAGTAACGATCATGGACGGGATACGAAGCTTTGTGTAGAAAAATCCGTTGCAGAATCCTACGATCATGCCGGTTATCAGAGCACCGACCACAAGGCCTAAATAACCGAGACCGAAACGCGTTGCAAATACGCAGCCGACGATAGCTGAAAGCATGATATTTGCACCGATCGAGAAGTCGAACATTCCCATGACCATGACAAAGTAAAAACCTACTGCGCCGACAGCCGCCAGCAGGGAAGCCTCAAAATAGCTAAGCAGATTCTTAGGCGATCCGAAGTTGCTCGGACTGAGAATCTTGAAAATGCCCCAGGAAAGCACTACCAGTCCGATAAGGATCAGGTAGCCTTTCAATTTTCCGGACATCTTCCTCTTTTCATCGATTGCAGCATTCGAAGAAGACATTATTTCACCTCTTTTTTCGTTAATTTAATCTCACTCTCGAGACTGAGCGGGGAATCCGGTTAAATCAAATCTATGCAGTCCGAACGGATCCCGTCGCATGCTCTTTTTCCGAAAAACAGGGCCGGTATAAAAGAGATACCGGCCCGTAATACTTACTTATAATTGAATATTATTCCGATACCGATCACTTTCCGGAGCGAGCCGCAGCGTCCTCGATGGACAGGGAAGCAGCTTTCTCTTTAAGACCTGCCATATCCAGGTCAGCCATAGCTACCAGTTCCTCATCTGTATAAGGAAGCTGATCTACGAAATATTTCTCATAATCGGTATAATCTTCCGGAGAAGCAACATACAGATACGGGAAGTTGATGTCTTCGAAGTTGCCAGCGATATCTGTGTAGTTACCCTTGATTGCGTTGTAAACAGCCATGAATGCGAACAGCGGATCGCAGTAATGTCCGCCGGACTCACCTGCCATGGAACCGTTCTCAAGTCTCTCGCCGAGGTCCGGCAGGAAGTCTGTGGAAACGATGTCGATATCCTGAACTTTGCCTGCTCTCTCAACAGCTGCGATTGCACCCTGAAGCGGATCTCCGCCGCCGCCTGCAGGAATCAGAGCGTCGAGGTTCGGGTCTGCGCTCATAAGAGCTTCAGCAGCCTTGGAACCGCCTTCGGAAGATGTGCCTGCGTACTGCGGCTCGGAAAGAGTTGCCGGATCATCCGGATGCTCAGCGTTCCACTTCTCAACGCCTGCCTTATAACCTTCCCAACGGCCAAGCCATGTAGCATCACCCTGCTCCCAGCCGATCAGACCGATGTTTCTGTCGCCCTTGTCAAGGAGGATCTGAACAAGCTTCTCGCCGTTCTCCGGCTCGTTCTCATGAACAGCGCCGATGTAGTAAGCGGAATCTGTAGCTGCCTTGTAGATGTCAGCACTTGTTTCCTGGTTGATGATACGGAAGAACTGTGCAAGATAAACGCCGTTATCGTTGCAGGTCTTGATTGCGGAAGCCATCTCTGTGTCGGAAGAGTTGCAGATGATGATACCCTGGCATCCTGCTGCGCAGAGCTGCTCGACGGATGCTGTAACCTTCTCGGATACGTGGCCCTGGTCGACGTACTGAACCTGAACGCCGAGTGCCTTAGCTGCTTCGTCAAGGATCAGCTTGCACTGTGATCCGAGAACGTCTGTGGAACTCCAGATGGAGACGCCGATCTTGATGTCGCCGGCTGCCGGAGCTGCTGCCGCAGCCTCTTCTCCTGCCTCAGCACCTGCCTCTGCCGGGGCTGCTTCCTGTGTTGCGCTGCTTCCTGATCCGCCGCAGCCGATCAGCATGGAACCGACCATTGCTACACAAAGCAATGCGCTCATTAACTTCTTCTTCATAAAAAACTCCTTTCTTTATAAAACGTTCTTTCCCGAGCTGCGCTCGTGTTTTATTGATTATTATTTTACTTTTTTATAAAGGGATTAGTATGGATTATTTTTTGGATTTTGGTAAAATTTTACATTTTAGACAAAAAAGCGCACAAAGCAAAAGACAGCATCGTTAAAATGCTGTCTTCATTCTACTGATTCTAAATATTTTATAGTGTACTAAAGGGATTTTCTGTATTTGCTCGGAGAAATTCCCTGGACCTTTTTAAATACCTTCGTAAAGTAGAAATAGTCGTTATAGCCGACCATCTCCGCTATCTCCTGTATGGACATGGACTCATCGGCCAGAAGCTCTTTGGCCCGCTGAATCCGAAGCTGGGAAATATAATCCGAAAAAGTGATCTGAAGCTCTTCCTTGATCATGCCGCTGAGCCGGCCCGTACTGATGTTATATTTCTCAGCCAGTCCCGTCAGCTGAATGTCCTCCATGTAATGCGACCTGATTTCGAGAATCACTTTATCGATCATGCGCTCAGAGGACGGGGCGCTCTCCGGCTCTTCATCCCCTTCGGGATCGGCCGCTTCCTTCACAAGGTTCCCGAGAACCCGGTTGATATCCTCCACCTTGATCGGTTTTAAGAGATAATCAAATGCATGCTTCTGCACAGCTTTTTGCGCATAGGAGAACTCGGCGTAACCCGAAATGATGACCACCTTTGTTTTCGGACACAGCTCATGCACGGAGGAAAGAAGCTCAAGGCCGGAAAGCCCCGGCATTCGGATATCGGCAAATACAAGGTCCGGCTGAAATTCCTTTATCTCTTCTTTCGCAGTCAATCCGTTATTTGCCGTCCCGACTACCCATACTTCATGCTCCGACTTTTCCAGCAGTTTTTTCAATCCGAGCGTGATCCATACTTCGTCATCCGCAATATAAACACGTATCATTCATTTTCCTCCTTCATACGAATCGGGATCAGGATCCGTATCAAAGTACCCTTACCGGCCTCACTGTCAATTGTCAGATCATAACCTGATCCGTAAAACAGGCGAAGTCTCTGAACAATGTTGCTGAGTCCGATTCCAGTGCCGGCGTTCGGATTCTTCATGTTTTCCCTCACTCTGCCGAGAGTCTCCTCATCCATTCCGCATCCGTCATCCTCGACGATGAATTCAAGCTTGTCATCGATTCGGGAAATATTCACAAGAACCCTTCCCGGATTCAGGGAAGTCTCCAGACCGTGGAAGACTGCATTTTCCACCAGCGGCTGAAGAAACAGGCGGATGACCGGAAGGTCCATGACCTCTTCGGGAGCATTTACGATTATTTTTATCTTGCCCATGAACCGGTAATCGATGATCCTGGCATATTTTCCGATATAGGTAACTTCATCCCTTACCGTGACGATATTGCTGCCCTTCACGGCATAGCGGAAGATATCCGACAGGGACATTGCCATCTCAGCGATGTTATCCTGGTCGTTGATGAGCGCCATATCTCTCATACAGGACAGCGTATTATAGAGAAAGTGAGGGTTGATCTGATTCCTGTAAGCCAGGATCTCCATGCGCTGACGTGCAAGCTTCGTCTCATAAATCCGAATTTTCCCCTTCAGGAGCTCATCGATCATTTTCTGATTCGCGTCCAGCATATGGTCCAGGCTGTCAGCTACGACGCCGATGTCATCCCTTCGCGCGAGACGCAGGCGTTCATCCGGATGCCGGATAGCCCGGTTTATGAAGAACGTAATACTGCGGATCGGCCTGACAAGCTGAAAATAAGAATAAAAGACGACAATCCCGAGGAGGAAGACCGCAAGTATTATAGCTAAGATCAGTATTCTCTGAATCAGATTCTGACCTCCGTCATTTGCGCTGATCGACGTGGCCACTGCAATCCGGATGCCGTTCTGCCAGTCTCCTTCCCTGTATATATAATTTTCATCTCGCCGTATCGTTTCCGCGGAAATATTTTTCGGCATCTCGCCAACCTTGTAGGCGACAAGATCAAGAAAAGCGGAATCACTCAGAAAAATTGCAGCCGAATAATCTTTCAGGATATTTTTTATGCCGCCGTCCAGGGACCACCGATCCATAATAAAGACGATCATGCCGACCTGGTCTCCGTTGCCGTCGATCACGCTGTAGATCGGATAATAATACGCGTAATAGAAATCTCCGTCCTCACCGAGATAACGGTCTGCATTGAGATCTTCTTCCGTACGAAAATAGCGCTGGCTCTCCGGCAGTTCTATCTCCCGTCCGAATCTGGTGACCTGATTCATATCCGAATCAAAAATGAGAGCCGCCTGAATTTCGCGATTCGACTGGCAAATCTGAGAATAATAGGAGGACAGCATGGCTTCCCCAATCGGGTCTACATGAAAGGTATTCTCCTCCAGCTGTTCCAACAGGGAATAGCGGCATATGTAGGCGGCATTGTATCGCATGGTGTCCTTATAAAGACTGAGTGTACTGTTCGCCTGGAGCAGAATGCTGTCCGCGAGCGTGGAGGCATTCTGTCTGGCAATGCTGTGAATATAATTCTGGGCTATGACCATTGTACCGGTCAAGACGACCAGAATCAGAATGATGATACAGCTCAGCTGTGCGAGAATGCTGTTTTTTATTTTCTGTACCATCGCCTGCTCCTCCACCCTTCATCTTATCCTTATGGTTCTTATGTTCTGAGCGTCGCTCGCATTCTGTCCTTATAAAGCAGCAGGTCAAATGCATCCAGAATGCTCTTCGTGACAATATCCGCATGCGCTATAAGTCCCGCGTACGTTCCTTCTCTTTCGATGACGGCAACGGAAAGGCCTGCCGCATCGAACATCAGAACATCGTTATATCCGTTTCCCACACACATGACATTCTCACCGAGCGTCTGAACGATTTCCAGCTTGCACTCCGCAGCTCCGGCACGCGGAAAAGTCTCCACTTTAATTCCTATGTGATCGCACTGGGCTCTGACCGTCCCGTAGGTGTCCGCCGTCAGGACATGTATTTCCACAAGGTCCTTCAGCGCTCTCATCCTCTCTTCCACTCCGTCTATAAGTTTTCCGTCCTCCGCAATCGTTCCGTTATAATCCAGAACAAGATGCTCCACATTTATTGTATCCCTTCCGGGGATTTCTATACTGATCATCCGTAAATACCTCTTAAAAATTCTCTTGTCTTGGCTTCCTTCGGTTCTTTAAAGAACGTGTCCGCTTCCCCTTCTTCGATGAGTCGGCCGTCTTTCAGAAAAGCGACTCTGTCTGACAGTCTCTGAGCCTGTGCGATATTATGCGTCACAATTATTATAGTATAATTTTTCCGCAGATTAAGCAAGGTCTCCTCTATGACCGCAATGCTTCTCACATCCAGAGCGGAGCAGGGCTCATCGAGAAGAAGAACATCCGGCTCCACCGTGAGGGCTCTCGCAATGCATATCCTCTGTTGCTGCCCTCCCGAAAATTTCAGCGCGCTCTTCCCCAGATCATCCTTGATTTCATCGTACAGGCCGACCATTTCCAGCTTTTCCTTCACGATGCGGTCCAGATCCTTTTTGGCTCGCATGCCGTAATATTTCGGTGCATACGTCAGATTTTTATATACAGAAAACGGAAACGGCATCGGCGTCTGGAACACCAGCCCAACGCGCCTCCTGAGTTCTTCCGGCGGGATCGTATCGGTCTTTCTGTCGCCCAGAAAGATATCCCCGCTGACTTTTACTCCTGCTGTCTCGCTGATCAGATTATTAAGGCTGAGCAGAAGGGTCGTCTTTCCGCATCCCGAAGGCCCGATGATCGAGGTGACACGGTTCTTTCGGAAATCGAGCGAAACGCTGTCAACTGCTGTTTTTCCGTCATAGGACACACAAAGGTTCCTGATTTTCATTGCTGTTTCCATGCCCGCTGTCTCCTTCTTGCGTACATTGTGACCAGCGCGTTGCTGATCAGTATAACGGCCATCATGACAAATGCAGTCCCGTAAGCCATATCAAGCGATGTGTGGCCCTGCGCGACCAGTAAATACAAATGGAGCGGCAGCGCCATTGCCGGTTTGAGAAGGCTTGTCGGATTTCCCGCATAGGCCACCGCGCCGGTAAATATCATCGGTGCCGTAGCGCCCATTGCATAGCATCCTCCGAGAATGATTCCCGAAAACAGCTCCCCTCTGCATGCAGGCAGAACTACAGTGAGAATCGTGTGGGTTTTGGTGCAGCCGAGCGCATATGCCGACCGGATCATTGCCGGGTTCAGTTCTCTGAAGGTCTTCTCCGCCCTCACCTCTATAAAGGGTAAGACCATGATACCGAGTGCTATGCCGCTTGAAAGGATACATCTTCCGAATTTTAAATCTCTCACGAAGAGACTGTATGCGAAAAGGCCCAGAACAATAGACGGTATTCCAGCAATGCATTGGATCACGAGATGGACCAGATTTTCCGTCCTCTTACTTTTACAGCAAAATACCAGATACAGGGCGGTTGCTATGGCGGGCACGGCTCCGATGACGATCGCTGTGCCTGTGAACGCGAGACTTCCGGTGATGGCCGGGAGAATGCCGCCCTCCGATCCGAGAACCATTCCCGACGGCGGAGTTGAGAGGAACTCCCAACTGATCGTTGAGCCTCCCTTCCAGAAAACAAATCCGAAAAGGAAGACGATCACCGCGGAAACCAGAATGATTCCCGCGTATGCCCATATTTTCGTAAGCAGACTTCTAATATGCATATTTCACCTTCTTAAACAGCTTCCTGCGGACTATATCGATCCCTGTGATCAGGCTGACTAAAGCAGCTTCCTGCGGATCATATTGATTCCGATGTTTATGACGAACAGGATTACAATGAGGACCAGGCCGGCTGCATACAGCGCATGAAAATGCGTGCTTCCGTTGACTGCTGTACCCATTTCAAGCGCGATCAGGGCTGCAATGGACTCGCTCTTTCCGAGCAGCGTCGGGAAGAGGTTGGCGTTCCCTATGACCATCATGACGGCCATCGTCTCACCCATCGCCCTGCCGATCGCCAGAATCATCGCAGTCAGAATATTCTTCCACGAAGCCGGCAGCACCACCGCCGAAATCGTATACCATTTATCGATACCGAGAGCATCTCCCGCTCTCAGATAAGCTTCTTTGTTCTTAAGGAGTGTCTCGCTGCAGGACGAGACCAGATAAGGCAGCAGCATCACAGCCAGAAGGATGGCTGCGGCCAGGACACAGGAGCCGGTATGGACCCCGGCCTTCAGAAATATTTTGACCAGAACGGTCAGTCCGACGAAGCCGTACACGACCGACGGGATGCCCGCAAGCAGATCGATGAACGGATACATAAACCCGCGCATCCTGTCGGAGGCTACGCAGGAAAGATAGAGCGAGGTACCGAGTCCCACGGCAACTGCGATGAGCATTGCAAGGAACGAGACATATACTGTCGCGACAATAAAATTGAAAATTCCGAAATGGACGGGAACGCCTATTCCTTCGACAGGCATCCACTGGCCTGTGAAAAAGAATTCACCGGGTGACACGTCCTCGAAGACCGGCATCGCTTCCTTTACGATGAATATGATGACAAATGCCAGTGCGGCGAGCGTAACCGCCGTCAAAATCGAGAGTATTATGATAAATGTGGTATTTGCGATATTTCTCATTTGTTTCCCGATTCTTTTCAGTCTTGTATGTAATCATGCAACATTAAAAGGCAGGGCTGCCGCATCAGATGAGCTGATGCGGCACCCCGCCGTCATTCTTGTGTAAAAGTGTTCGAATATTACGGCTGGAATGCCGGAATGTATCCGTTCTCCTCTACTACCTTGTATCCTGTTTCCGAGAAAATATAATCGATGAATGCCTGCTGGATCGGTGTGATCTCATTGCCTGTGCAGAAAAGAACCGGTCTCTGTACCGTGTAGTCGCCGCTGAGGATCGTCTCCTCGGTAGCCTCAACGCCATCGACCTTCATGGCGAACAGAACCTTGCTGTCGGCATTGGCCTTATTGTAGGCACCGAATCCGACATAGCCGATTCCGTTGGGGTCGCCGGCAACATTTGTAGCAAGCTCCGTCATGGAAGCAGACTGTGTAGCGGAAGCTGTGATCTGGCTCTCGCCCATGATTGCCTTCTGGAAGACTTCATAAGCTCCGCCGGAGAGATCGCGGATGTATACGTTGATGGCTTCATCCGGCAGTGAAGAGTCGATCTCACTCCATTTTGTGATCTCACCCGCAAAGATCTTGCGGATCGTCTCGGTATCCATGCTGTCCATCTTCTCTGTAATCGGGTTGGCCGCATTGACGGAAACGGTCAGCGCATCTTTTGCCACTACGAATTCCTGATATCCGTCGCCGAGAGCAGCCTTCTCCTCATCCTTGACTTTGCGGGCTACCATACCGAAGTCTGCCGTGCCTTCCTCTACGGCGCTGACGCCGACGCCGGATCCGCCCGGAGCGACATAGATGGAGATATTTGCTTCCGGAAGTGAAGAGTCAACCTTGTCCCAGGTGCCGTACTCATCTGTGAATGAGGAGGCCAGAGAGGACATGATCGGATACAGGGAGGTGGAGCCGCAGAACATGATAACTGTTTTCATCTTGGCATCTTCTTCTGCCGGAGCAGCCTCTGCCTGAGATGCTGTCTCAGCTTCAGATTCCGCCTCGGCTGCTGACGTTGTTTCAGCCTCAGATGCAGCTTCGGCAACGGATGCCGTCTCCTCTTTGGCGGTCGCTTCTCCCGAGGTGGCTGTGCTCGAACCGCATCCGGCCAACATGGATGTGCACAGAGCAAGAGCGATAATTAATGCAGATAATTTCTTTTTCATTTTTACCCTCCTGAAAATAATTTTCGGACAGTATAAAATACTATCCGAAAATAATTCTAATTACGCACAAGTGGTGTGTCAAATTTCATTTTTCTATAAGGAAAATTGCGCTTATTTGCATTTTCTATAAGTTAACCGAGAACATAGGAAAAATATGCATCCATGTCGGCTTTCTCTTTAAATCTCGCCATATACACGTACCGCCCCATAGACGGCCAGTCGATCGGCGGCATCTCCTCCCGCATCACGATGGCATCCCCGTAGCGTTCCAGAATTTCATCTTCGGTGTGTGCAAAGACATGGTTGTCTTTACGCGCGGCATAAGCACAGAAATAGCGCGCATCAGATTCCGGGAAAAGCCGTTTATCCGTTGTGACCATCTCGGCATAAATACGGAACACGTCGATCGACTGTGCGTAATTCATCATATCCGGATCATGACCGCCCGCAGGCCTCATATTCACTTCCATTGCGGCATAGTCGCCGGCTTTTCCGATCCCGTCGTAATCCTTTGTGAGGTTGATGAACTCAAAATGGATAAAGCGTCTGTCCGCTCCGAAAGCCTTCACCGTCTTTCTTCCCAGTTCCCGGAGTGTTTCCGGCATATCGGCGGTCGTGTAGAAATGAATATTTTCATCATTCTGTACTGAATCGATCACCGGGGCGTAGGTACACATGGATTCGAAGAGAGGCTCACAGTTCGAGTCGATCACCGCATCATAGGTGCAGATATCTCCGTAAAGGAATTCTTCCATGACATACGGTTCATCCGGAAGATTGTTGTAGAAGGCGATCAGATCATCTTCCGTGTTCAGCTTCATTGCGCCATTGGCACCGACCCCGACATCGGGTTTTACGATGACGGGATAACCGACCTGAGAGACAAAAGCTTTTCCCTCATCGAGATTCGTGACAACATGCTGGCGTGCGGTCGGTATGCCGGCCTTAAGGAAGACTTTCTTCATCTCTGACTTGCGCACAAGAACGCCGATGCCGTCCTCGCGTGTACCTACGGCTATGTTGAAATCCGTGCGGAGCCGTGCATCCACCGGAAGCCAGTACTCATTCAGCGATTCCAGCCAGTCGATCCTGCCGTATTTGTGGATGTAAAATGCGACCGCGCGGTACACCTGATCATAATCTTCGAGGGATTGTACATAATAGTATTCCGTCAGAGAATTTTTCAGATGGTCGCTTAAAGTGTCATATGGCACATCACCGATTCCCAGCACATTTACGCCAAGCTCGTGCAGCCGGTCACAGAAATGGGTGCAGGTAACCGGATAGGCCGGTGAGATAAAACAAAAGTTCATTTGGAAACCTCCTTTATTGCGGGTTCTTAATGTTATCCTATTTCGCGTTTTGATTTTGTCTGCGGGCTCTCCGCTCCCGTATCTTTCTGCGGTAAGCGGCTCCGCCGTCATCCGTGGCTTTCGGTTCTGTTTCCCCATCTGCCGCAGCCCGGTATTTTTTGCCCGTCACCTCCAGATAACGCTTCTTTCCGTTGTCACATCGAAGGTGGTCTACGGGACATCTTCTCATGCACTGATCACATTCCTTGTACTCTGTCATATCAGACCTGTCCATATTAATAAGAATTATTCTTCTTTATGATACAATATGTATCAATCATATCATCTAAGCCATATCAAATCAATTCACATAACTTAAACTTCCCACATATAAAATATCGAGAGTCTCATCATACAGATAATTGCCTGCAATCTCAAAAAAAGCCCGGCAGAACGCTTTCATCCTGCTCCACCGGGTATTATGCTGTGAAAAGATTAAGTTATTTACATTTTCTAAAATCTTACATTTTTATGGAAATGCATCTCCTTGTATTATAAGATAGTATATAAAGAAAAAGATATTTGACGAGTAAAAATAAGTGAAATGCTGAAAGCCTATGTATAGATATTTTCTAAAGCATCACAAAAGCGAACACGAGACTAATTCAACAAAACATGAAAGGAAAAGCCATGATCTACACAAATTTTAAAGATCTGAAACTGTCACAATTGGGCTTCGGATGTATGCGTTTTGCGAACGATCCTTCAACCGGAGAAATCGATCAGGATAAGGTAAATGCGATGTTCGACCTTGCGATCGAGGCCGGCGTAAACTACTTTGACACCGCCTACCCCTACCTGAACGGGAAATCCGAGCTTGCGATGGCGGAGGCTCTGGCCCGCTACCCTCGGGACAGCTATTATATTGCGGATAAGTTTCCCGGGCACTCTCTGTCCAAGCCCATCGACAACATCGCGCTCTTTGAGCTGTCGCTGAAAAAATGCAGAACAGACTATTTCGACTTCTATCTGCTGCATAACATAACCGAGTGGTCCGTGAAGTATTATGAGAGCGATCGGTTCCACATTATTCCGGATATTCTTCGGATGAAGGAAGAGGGAAAGATTCGGAGCCTCGGTTTTTCCTTCCATGGGGGCCCGAAGCTTCTCGAGGAGTTCCTGACCAGGCATGAGGGGGAATTCGATTTCGTTCAGATTCAGTTGAACTACCTTGACTGGACACTGCAGGAAGCGAAGGAAAAGTATGAGATAATTACTCGCCATGGGCTCGGTGTCTGGGTCATGGAGCCCTGCCGCGGCGGCAAGCTTGCGGTTCTTCCGGAGGCCGAATCCGAAAAACTCAAGGATTTGTACAGAAAGTCAGGCGGTACAGGGACGCCGCCGAGCGATGCGTCCTACGCATTCCGTTTTCTGCAGAGTCTGCCCAACATTAAGGTGGTTCTCTCCGGTATGAATGAGGTGTTCCAGGTGGAGGATAACCTGCGGACATTCCGCGAGGAATGGCCTCTTACCGACGAGGAGCGAGATACCCTTATGGAGATTGCGGAGAATCTGAAGCAGGGCGTGCCCTGCACAGCGTGCAGATACTGCTGCGCCGGGTGTCCTGTCGGCCTGGATATTCCGTATCTTCTCCAGTGCTACAATGACTATAAGTATGCTCCGTCCATGCCGCCTTCCATGCGGATCGACGGTCTTGACGAGAGCAAGCGTCCTTCGGCCTGCATAGGCTGCGACCAGTGTACGCATGCATGTCCGCAGGGCATCGATGTGCCGTCCGCGCTGGCGGAGCTGGCTGAGATGTATGAGAAGGGCCCGCACTGGATCGAACAGATCAAGGTGAGGCAGAAGCTTATTGATGACGATCTGAAATAAGGGGGTCTGACCCCGGGCGGGGTCAGACCCCGGCCGAGGTCGTGAACCATTTTGGTGAAAGAACTTAAAAAAAAAAAAATATTAAAAGGACATGTCCCGAAAAACCGGAACAGTTCCCCCCTTTTTTTAGTAAACCCT
>ODAI012647183.1_pt1 | contig 12859 bp, 12 predicted proteins | sample 1539321 | NCBI WGS metagenome assembly ODAI01 (sample SAMN02144231, study PRJEB22623) | gut metagenome | biome: sheep rumen | host: Ovis aries | place: New Zealand | reverse complement strand
GCTGGCTCAGCGAAGAGGAATTCATGGACGAGGTGGCGCTCTCGCAGGCCATGCCGGGCGTCTTTGCCGTCAACATGGCCTCGATGACAGGCTACCGGCTGCGCGGTGTGAGCGGCGCCGCAGCGGCGATAGTGGGCAACGTGCTGGTGCCTATAGTGTTCATACTTCTGTTGGCGATGTTTTTCCGCACTTTCCGTGAGAACCCCATTGTGGATCGCATCTTCATGGGCTTGCGTCCCGCGGTGGTGGCGCTGATAGCGGCCCCGGTATTCACTATGGCCCGCAACGCCAAGGTCCGCTGGAGCAACGTGTGGATACCCGTGGCCAGCGCCCTGCTCATCTGGCTCTTCGGCGTCAGCCCCATAGTCGTCGTATTGGCAGCAGCGCTCCTCGGCTATATCTATTCACTCATAACTCGCAATTCATGATATTCTTCCAGCTCTTCTACACCTTCCTCATCATCGGCGCCTTCACCTTCGGCGGCGGCTACTCGATGATAGCGTTGATACAGGGCGAGGTGGTTGGCCATTGGGGCTGGATGACGGCGCAGGAGTTCACCGACCTACTGGCTGTGAGCCAGATGACTCCAGGGCCTGTGGGCATCAACACCGCAACCTATGCCGGCTACACCGCCGTCATCAATGCCGGATACCCTACGTGTGCTGCTGTCTGCGGGTCATTGTTGGCCTCTGTCTCTGTGGTCGTCATACCGGTGGCGCTCGTGATGACGGTAAGCGGCTGGCTTCTGCGCCACAAGGAAGAACCGCGTGTGGCCACCGTCATGCGCGTGCTGCGCCTTGCCGTCGTCGGCCTTATCGCTGCCGCCGCCCTCAGCCTGCTTGGGCGCGAGAGCTTTGGCGTAGCGGGCCTCAACAAGCAGTTCATAGTCTCCGTGCTCATCTTCTGCGTCGTCTTCATCCTCTCCTGGCGCTACAAGAAAAGCCCGATACTGCTCATCGTGGCATCGGGCCTTGTTGGACTGGTGGTCTATTCTATTTGCTGAAACGCTTGATGAACCTTATCGAGAGGCAGGCTGTGCCGAAGTATATGCCTGCCTGCAGCCATAGTGCCAGCAGCTCGTGGCGCACCTCGTGCAGCGTGGCCCCCATTGAGCTTATGCGCACAAAGCCCTGTATGCCCGGCGTCGAGGGGAAGAGGTAGGAGAAGACATACCAGAAGCGTGGCATGTTGCTCTGCGGCCATACTACACCGCTCAGGAAGAACAGTATCACCGAGAAGAACAGGCAGCACAGCAGCATGCTCAGCCGCTCGCGTGCGAAGATGTTGCCCAGCGTCATCGCGAAGCATGTGATGGCTATCACGTAAGGCAGCACCAGCATCATCACGTCTGACGGCCGCCCCAGCTGCGGCATGCCGAAAAGGTAGGGTATGATCCACAAGTCGAGCATGGTGATGGGGAAGTAAATGAAGAGGAAGCAGAGCAGGCGCCCGAGGGTGACACGGTACACCGAGTGTGAGCGCAGCCGTGGCGGTATCAGCCGCAGAGCCTTGCGGTTCTCGTTGGCGTCGCCGCACAGCACGCAGATGCCGAAGAAAAGCGTCTGGTGCACCACAAGCATCAGCAGCGCCGGTATGAAGTAAGAAGCATAGCCGCCACCGGGATTGTATAGCTTGACGTCGTCGTAGGCCACAGGCTCTATCTGCGTGCGTGCCTGCTCGCCTGTGACGCCCTCGGCCGCCTGGAAGGCCAGTTGGGTGGTCTTCATCTCGTCAAGCAGCACGTTGCTGCCACCCATCAGCGCATTCTTGTAGTATATGAACGAGCTGATGTCCGTCACCACCGTCACCGTGCCCGTGCGCTGGTGGGCTATCAGGGCGTCGTAGTCCTTGGGCACAAGGAATATAGCCTTTACCGTATGCTCGCGCAGCAGCTGCTCCGCATCGCCGATATTGGCGCAGCGGTAGGCCACCGTCAGCTCCGGCGTCGCGTCGAGCTTGTGCACGAAGCGTTTGGCGTCCTTGCCTTGCGACAGGTCGACCACCGCCACCGGCATCTCCGTGAGCATCTCCGGATGGTAGATATAGTAGTAGAGTGGGGGATACACCACCGTGGCGAGGAAGAAGATGACCACCGTCGTCTTGTCGCCGAACACGCGGCGCACCTCGGCGGCGAAGACATCCCACGTGTCTTTCATGTTGCCCGTCAGCCTCTTCAGCATGCCTCCCTCCTTTCGTATTGGCGGTTTAGCATGGCTGCGCCTATGAGCGACAGCAGCCAGAAGGCCACCAGCAAGGCAGTCTGCGGCCAGCAGATGTCGAAGCCGTTGCCGAAGAAGGCTATGTCGCGCATCGCCAGGAAGTAGTGCCGCAGGGGGAACACCAGGCTGAACGCCTGCATGGGCAGCGGCATGGCGTCCACCGGGAACGAGAACCCACACATGGTGAAACTCAGCGTGGCATAGGCCGAAGTGAGGCTCATGGCCACCGACGGGTCGGGCACGCAGCCCATGAGGAACATCGCCGCACTCTGTCCGGCCATAATCAGCAGCACCGAGTGCAGCGCCAGCAGCAGCCAGCTGCCCTCCAGGGGCATCCCCATGGGGCCGTACATGATGAAGTTGGCCAACAGCAGCAGCATGGAGTAGTATACGGTGTATGGCAACGCCTTGCCCCACATGGCTTTGAGGGCGTCGCCCCCCGCCTTGCGCATCCACGACTTCACCGTCCGCTCCTGCCGCTCGCGACCTATCACGTAGGCTGTGTGCAGCAGCGCTATCAGCGCTATGATGCCGGGTATCAGCGTCGTCATCAGGTAGATGCAGTAGCTGCCCTTGTCGTTGCCTACGGGGTGTGTCTCAAGCGCCACGGGCTGTATGATGCCCATGATGGCGTCGTCCTTGTAGCCCTTTTTGCGCAGCACCTCGCGCTGCACGGCACCGGCGGCCAGCTTGCCCATGGTGGCCAGCTGGCGGTAGCTCAGCGAACCCGCCAGCAGGTACGACTGGTTGGTGTAGAGGCTGAACCGCGGGGCGTGGAACTGCAGCAGCTCGTTGTAGGTGCCTGCCGGTATCTCGTAGAAGGCGAATATCTCGCCGCGCTGCATGGCCCGGCGGGCCTCGGTGTGGTTGTCGTAGACGGCCGCCACGGTGACCCCCTGTGTAGCCTCCAGCTCGTGGCAGAGACGGCGCGAGAGGTAGCTGTGGTCGAGGTCCACGACGGCCACGTTAAGCTTCTGCGGCTGCCCCTCCTGCGTCATGGTGGCGAAAAAGACGACAGAGAACACCGCGGCCAGCGTCAGGATGACCAGATAGCGCGGGCTGTGCCATATACGCCGCAACTCCCTATTTGCAACCCTCCACACTTTATTATAATTCAAAACTCATAACTCATAACTACTTCACCATTATCGCCGTCATGCCCGGTTTCAGGCCTTCTATATGCTCTATGGGCACCACCTTCACGTCGAAGCTCTTGACGTCATACTGCCCTTTGGTCTTGGTGGCGCGCCAGGTGGCGTAGCTGGCCATGGCCTGCACCCTGCGCACCGTGCCGCTGTAGGTCTGGTCGCCGAGCGCCGGGATGCGCACCTGCACCGTGGAGCCCACGCTCACGTCGCTCAGGCGGTCTTCGCGCACGGCGAAGAAGAACCAGCTGTCGTCCATGTCGAGGATGCTCACCACGGGGCTTCCCGTGCCTATCAGGTCGCCCACCTTGGCGAAGAGCTCCACCACCTCGCCGTTGCAGGGCGCTATGAGGTAGCTGTCGTCCAGATAGCTCTGCACCTCGGCCACGGCGCCTCCGGCGCGTCCCACGAGGGCCGCGGCGGCGTCGATGTCCTCGCGCTGCGCGCCCTCCTGCGCCATGAGGTACTGCTGCTCGGCGGCGGCGCAGTCGGCCTGGGCCACCTTGTACTTGGCCTCCACCTCGTCATACTGCTGTGCGCTCACCACCCCCTTCTCCTTGAGGCCTTTCACGCGTTCGTAGCTCTTGCGGTACACCTCCTCGGCGGCCTTGGCTTTCTGCCACACCTGGTAGGCCATCTCCTTCTGCTGGCTGCGTGCGCCGGCCTGGGCCTTGCGGCTCTGGGCGCTGGCGGCGCTGCGGGCGGCCTCGGCCTGCAGCATCTTGGCGTCCACCTGTCGGCTGGCGATGTGCGCCAGCGTGTCGCCGCGACGCACGCGGTCGCCCTCCTTTACATAGAGGGTGTCCACATGCCCCGGCACCATGTTGCTCACGCGGTACTCTGACGCGTCGGCCTCGCCGGTGATGAGCTCCTTCTGCGGCTTCAGGGCCAGTATACCCACAAGCAGTATGATGACCACCGTAGCTATCACCACCGCCAATCCGGCCCACAAACTCTTGTTGTTCTCTTTCATATTCTTAAAGTATACTTTTAAAACTCAAAACTCAAAACTCAAAACTCAAAACTCAAAACTCAAAACTTAAAACTCATAACTCTCCCCCCGTGCCTGCCTCAGGTACACCTTGCCCATGGCGATCTCTATGTCGGCGTCCACCAGCTCTGTCTTGGCCTGCAGCCAGGCCGTCTGGGCCATCATAAGGTCGCTGCTGCTGCACATGCCGGCCTTGAAGCTCTCGTCGGCCAGCCGCAGGTTCTCCTCGGCCTGCTCCACGAGGCTCACGGCCTCCACCTTCTTCTTGTAGGCCAGCTCGAGCTCGTAGCTCACCTTGTTCACCTGCAACTCTATCAGCTCCTTGGCCTCCTCGGTCTGGAGGGCTATCTCGCGGCGCTTGGCCTTGGCGGCCTTGACGGCGTAGATGCCGCCCACGTGCACCAGCGGCACGTTGACCACCACGCCGGCCATCCAGGTGCCGCCCCACGTGTTGCTGAAGCCGTCGAACACATTGGGGTTGCTCAGCAGGTAGCCGCCGCTGACGGCGATGTTGGGCTTCAGCGCGCTGGCGGCCATGCGCACCCCCTCGCGCGCTATGCTGTCGCTCAGGCGCAGCATGCGTATCTCGCCGCGGCGGGCGTAGACATCGTTGATGTCGGTGTTCTGTTGGCTGCCGCTTTCAGTGTTTTGGACACTTAGCTCGCCGCTCACGGCATAGTCGGCGTCCAGGGGCATGCCGCAGCGCTGCGCCAACAGCATCTTGGCCAGCGCCAGCCCGTTGGTGGCCTTGGTGAGGTTCATCTGGGCCTCGTTGCGCTTCACGCGCACCTTCGCCAGGTCGCCCTTGGTGGCCATCTCGGCCTCCACGGCCAGCGACACGTTGCGCTCCAACGTGTCGAGCAGCGCCGCATACTGCGCCGCCAGCTCCTTCTTGTGCTGCACGCTCACCACCTGCCAGTAGGCCTCGTCGACGCTCACCAGCAGCGCCTCGCGCTCCTTGTCGTACTGCATGCCGCTCAGCTCGTGCAGCAGACGCGCCGTGCGGTAGGCGGCCATCAGCTTGCCGCCGAGGTAGATAGGCTGCGTCAGCGTCACCGTCGCCACACCCATGTTGCGCGTGTCGGTCTCCAGCCCCCGCACCACCTCCTCGCCGATGCCGTTGAGGTGGGGGGCGAGGTTGGAGTTGGCGATGGCGTTGTCGAGCCTCGTCGAGATGGCGTTGCCCACAACGGGGATGTCGTCAAACTCGCGGTGCAGCGCCGTGCCGAGGTCGGAAGCCGCCTCGTCGCCCATGTGGCTGATGCGCGTCTTGTCGTCCTCGCTCAGCAGGTTCACCTGCTTCTCCATCCACAGGTACCCGCCGTTGGCGCTCACCTTGGGCAGCATCTGCCACAGCGCCGCCTGGCGCAGCGCCTCGGTCTCCTCCATCTTCAGCTCGCTGCGCTTCAGGCCTGTGTTGGCACGCAGGGCGCGCGCACGGCAGGTGTCTATGGAAAGCACCTCCTGCGCTCCGCCGGCGCTGGCGAGTGTGAGTGTAAACAGTATTATTATCAGTCTTTTATAGCACATAACCATTTTTTTGACGGGTTGCAAATATACGATTTAAAAAACATATAATAAAATTTGATTTCAAAATTTGGCAAAAGGCATGCCAGACTGCCAAAATGTCACCCCTTTTCCGCCCTTTTGTCACCCGTGCCGCCACGGAGCCCCTACGGACCCGGTACGGAGTCCCTTCGGCCGTTCTTCAGTAGTTCTTCAGTAGTTCTTCAGTGCGGCACTGAAATACTACTGAAGAACTACTGAAGAAATGCCGTACCGGGTCCGTAGGGGAGGCGTAGGGGAGGGGTGGGGAGGAGGGTGTTGATATTTTTTTTTGTGTGCCGACACAATAATATATCTGTGGTGGCGTTAAAGGCTTAAATTATTTAACAATAAAGATATGAAAAGCATAGCAATACTCACCGGCGGCGGTCCCGCCCCGGGAATGAACACTGTGGTGGCCTCTGTGGCCAAGACTTTCCTGCGCGACGGCTATCGCGTCATCGGTCTGCACGGCGGCTACAGCGCCCTGTTCACCGACAAGCCCCGCATGCAGGACCTCGACTTCCTCACGGCCGACGAGATTTTCAACAAGGGCGGCAGCATCCTGAAGATGAGCCGCTTCAAACCCACGCCCGAGGATTTCGAGCAGCGCTTCAACCTCAAGCTCTTCACCGACAACGAGATCAAGCTGCTGGTCACCGTCGGCGGCGACGACACGGCCTCGACGGCCAACCGCATAGCCAAGTTCCTGGCCGACAAGCACTACCCGATAGCCAACATCCATGTGCCCAAGACCATCGACAACGACCTGCCGCTGCCCAACTCGAGCCCCACTTTCGGCTACAACAGCGCCAAGGCGCAGGGCTGCGTGCTGGCCACCGCCGTCATGGAAGACGCCCGCACCAGCGAGAACTGGTTCGTCGTCAGCGCCATGGGCCGCTCGGCCGGCCATCTGGCCCTCGGCATCGCCGGCGCCTGCCACTACCCGATGGTCATCATACCGGAGTTCTTCAACAAGACTGAGATCACCGTCGACAAGATTATCAACATGGTTGTCAGCTGCATCGTGAAGCGCAAGCTGATGGGCATCAACTACGGCGCCGCCATGATCTCGGAGGGTGTGTTCCACTCGCTGAGCGACGAGGAGATCAAGAACAGCGGCATCCACTTCAGCTACGACGAGCACGGCCACCCCGAGCTCGGCAAGGTCAGCAAGGCCCACATCTTCAACGACCTGCTGGAGCGCAAGGCCAAGGAGATAGGCCTGAAGGTGAAGACGCGCCCCGTGGAGATAGGCTACGAGATACGCTGCCACACTCCCATCGCCTTCGACCTGACCTACTGCTCGCTGATGGGCATGGGTGTGCACACGCTCTTCAACCAGGGCTGCACGGGCTGCATGGTGTATGTGGACCATCAGGGTGGCGTGAAGCCGCTGTACCTCAAAGACCTGCAAGACCCGGAGACAGGCAAGATACCGCCGCGCCTGGTCAACGTGAACTCCAACAAGGTGCAGAGCTACGTGAACGACATCATGGACTACATCACGCCCGCCGACTACGAGGCGGCGAAGAAGTACCTGCCCAACCCCGAGGAGTATGACTTCAAGAAGATTCTCAACTGGTGAGAACGAGGTGAGGGGTGAAAGGATGAATGCCAAAGGCCGCCGCCGCGTAGCGCTGACAGCGCTGCTTGTGGCCCTTTGCGTTCTGCCTTCCACCCCGGCCTTCGGCCAGTCGAAACAGCAGCTGGAGAAGGACAAGGCCAAGGTGGAACAGGAGCTGAAGAAGCTCTCGGGCGACCTGAGCAAGGCCAAGAAGAACAGCCGCAACAACCAGCAGCAGATCAACCTGCTGGACAAGAAGATAGGCGAGCGCACCAAGCTGATAAACAACATCAACGGACAGCTGAACCTGCTGGGGCTGCAGATGACGCAGACGCAGGACAGCATCACGCTGATGCAGAGCCAGGTGGACTCGATGAAGCGCGAGTACGCCCATGTGGTGCGTGTGCTCTACGGCGAGCGCGGCGCCCTCGACAAGATGGTGCTGCTGCTCGACACCAAGAGCTACAACACCGCCTACCTGCGCACCAAGTATTTCCGCGACTACAGCCGCTACCGCCGCCGCCAGGCCGCCTTCATACGCCAGAAGGAGGAGGAGCTGCACAGCGCCGGTGTGGACCTGGCGCGCCAGCAGCGCGAGACCACGACCCTGCTGGCCCAGGAGAAGCGGCACAAGGACGAGCTGGCGCGCGAGCAGCGTGAGCGCCAGCAGAACCTGAAGAAGAGCAAGCAGCAGGAGAAAGACCTGCAGGCGCAGATCAACAGGAAAGAGAAGCAGAAACGCCAGCTGCAGCAGCAGATACAGAAGATTATCAACGAGGAGATTGCCAAAGCCCGCAAGACCAATGCGACGGGCGGCGGCGCGACGAAGCCGGCAGCGGTGGATGTGGCGCTGAGTTCCGATTTCGCCTCCAACAAGGGACGCCTGCCGTGGCCGGTGGGCTTCACCAAGGTGGTGCGCGAGTACGGCCGCTACACGCATTCGTCGGGCGGACAGAACATGAACAACGGCATCGACGTCGTCTGCAAGACCGGCGCGGCGGTGCAATGTGTCTTCGAGGGCACGGTGAGCCGCGTGTTCACTTGCCCCAACGGCACCAAGGGCATCATTGTGCGCCATGGCGAATACATGACGGTGTATACCAACATGGGCAGCGTCACGGTGCGCGAGGGCGCCAAGGTGAACACGAAGCAGAACCTCGGCACGGTGTATACCAACAGCGACGGTGTGGCGGAGTTCAGCTTCCAGCTGTGGAAAGGCACCTCGTCGCAGAATCCGCGCAACTGGCTGAGGTAGTTGTGAGTTATTAGTTATGAGTTATTAGTTTTGAGTTGGTGAGGGACAAGGTTTATTTCATATCGGACGCGCATCTGGGCAGCGGCGCCGACTCGCGGGAGCGCGAGCGGCAGCTATGCCGTTGGCTCGACGGCATCAAGGACGACTGCAAGACGCTCTTCTTGCTGGGCGATATGTTCGACTTCTGGTTCACCTACCGCTACGTGGTGCCCCGCGGCCATGTGCGCCTGCTGGGCAAACTGGCCGAGATGTGCGACGCGGGCGTGGAGCTGCATTTCTTCATCGGCAACCACGACATGTGGCTGTTCGATTACCTGCACGAGGAGTGCGGGGTGCAGATGCACGACGAACCGGAGGTGTTCGACATCGGCGGCAAGCGTTTCCTCATAGGACACGGCGACGGCCTCGGGCATCTGGACAGGCAGTTCGACATGCTGCGCAAGGTGTTCCGCTGCAGGCTCAACCAGCGTCTCTTCGCCATGCTGCCGCAGTCGTGGACCTTCCCCATAGCCAACCGTTGGAGCGACAGCAACAAGGAGAAGCACGCCCGCGAGGACTGTCTGCACTATATGGGCGACGACCGCGAAGGGATTGTCGTCTACTGCAAGGAGAGGCTGCAGCGGGAGAAGGTGGACTTCTGTGTCTTCGGGCACCGCCACACGCCGCTGACGCGCGAGATTGCCGACGGCTGTGTGTATGTGAACACAGGCGACTGGCTGCTTAACCGCAACTACGCCGTATACGACCCCCGGAGCGGGGCGTTGTCGCTGCACGACGCTGCGCGCGAGGGACAGCTGTGATGTGTATATGTGTTTGTATGACAGTGTTATTGACGCCGGCGGTATTTTTTTTTGAAAAATAATGTGTGCGGATTGATTTTTTCTTCGTATCTTTGCACCCGATTTTAATGTGTAAAAAACAAAATAACTATAAAGAAAGATGAAAGGTAGAACTATCATTCAGATTCTGTTGGGCGTCGTCATTGTCGCCTTGGCTTATCTGCTGTACAACAGCATCCAGAAACCCGTGCGTTTCGAGAACGAGTACAACAAGCGTCGCGACGCTTGCGCCGAGAAGCTGAAAGCCATCCGATCCCTCGAAGAGGCCTACAAGGTGACCTACGGCACCTATACCGGCAGCTTCGACACCCTCATCAACCGCTTGATGAACGAGGACAGCATGAAGACGATCGTCAAGGTGACCAACTACGACAAGATTCCCGCCGACGTCGACATCAACGAGGTGCCCGAGAAAGAGGCTGTGGAGAAAGGCTATGTCAGCCGCCAGGAGATGTTTATCAACCCCATCGCCAAGCTTCGTGAGGACAAGAAGCTCAACACCATAGACGCTACCGGCCACACCGTGCAGATGACCGATGAGCAGATCAAGAACCTTCGCTATGTGCCCTATCCCAAGAGCGAGAAGTATGAATTTGAGCTTCAGGCCGGCATGATCGACAAGAGCGGCTTCATGGTGCCCGTGTTCGAGTGCAAGGTGCCGCTGGCAAAGCTGCTGAGCGATATGGACCACCAGCAGGTGGTGAACAAAATCGCCGAGATAAACAAAGTGAATGGCCGCTACGCCGGCTGGAAGGTTGGCGATATGACGCAGGCCGTTACGGACGGTAATTTCGAGTAACCAATGTATAGTTGCAAGACACTGATTGCCACTGCTGGCGACACTGTCGCGCAAGATAAAAGATTATCCATTTGCCTTGGGGCCAATGGATTTTCTTTTTCGGTGACGACAGCGACAGACATGCTGCTGACGTTCGGCGAGGCCGAAGGTGAGCATGCTGCCACCATAACCGACGCCACGCGCCAGGTCAAGGCTTTCTTTGCCGAAGTGGGCATACAGCCGCTGGCATACAAGTCCATGGAGCTGATAGTGCTGAGTGACGAAAACACCTGGGTGCCCGACGAGCTTTATTCAGTTGCCGCCAACAGGCAGTACCTGAAGCTTGTGGGCGGAAGTGCGCTGTCGGTGATGACATGCCACAGCAAGGCTCTTGGCTCTACGGCGGTATTCGCCGGCAACGACCAGCTGGCAATGGCCTTCAAGGTTGCCCTGCCCGGGCTGACGGTGATAAACCAGCACGCCAAGATGGTGAAGCTTATGGAGCGCAGCAAGAGCCACCCGCTGCTGTTCGCCCACTGGCGCGGAAACATGGTGGATATCGCAGCCTGCAAGGATGGCCGCTATCTCTTTGGCAACACCCTGCGCTGCGGCAGTAACGAAGAGGCCATGTTCCGCCTGATGGAGGTGGTGAAGGCTTGCGAGATAGATGGTGGTGACACCGAGCTGATGCTTTGCGGCAATGTGGACCGTGAGCTCTACGCCGCGATGAGGCCTTATTTCCCCAAGATCACGCTCTATGGCGGTGAGGCGACACATTTCGCCAACGACGAGTTCAAGAAACTGCGCACCTACAAGTACGCCTTAATCCTGATGTAGATATGCGCATCATTGCCGGTAGCCTCAGAGGAAGGCGGCTCAATCCGCCACAGAACCTGCCTGTGCGCCCCACCACCGATATGGCGCGCGAGAGCTTGTTCAATATTCTGAATAACTATGTGGACTATGAGGAGTGCTCGGTGATGGACCTCTTTGCCGGCACAGGGGCGGTGAGCTTTGAGTTCGTGTCGCGTGGTGTTCGCGAAGTGACAAGCATCGACATCAACGCCCAATGCACCGACTATATAAAGGCCGAGTGTGTACGTATGGGTGTGCGTAACATGCACGTCGTACGTGCCGACGTCTTCGACCTGCTGAAGCGTGCCAACCGTAAGTTCGACATAGTCTTTGCCGACCCCCCTTATGCACTCGAGGGTCTGGCCACGTTGCCCGACATGGTCTTCGAGCGTCAGGTGCTGACCGAAGACGGCATCTTTGTACTCGAGCATCCGCGCGATTATTCCTTCGAGGAGCATCCGCACTTCTGGCAACACCGTAATTACGGCAAAGTGAACTTCACCTTTTTTGCAAACAAATTAGAAGAATAACATATCATGAAAGCAGTAGTTAAGACAAACTTCAACTTCCCGAAGCAGAAGAGCCTCTATGTGGGCAAAGTGCGCGATGTGTACAACATCGACGACAAGTATATGGCCATGGTCGTGAGCGACCGTATCTCGGCCTTCGACGTGGTGTTGCCCAAAGGCATACCCTACAAGGGTCAGGTGCTGAACCAGATTGCCGCCAAGTTCCTTGACGCCACCGCCGACATCCTGCCCAACTGGAAGCTCGCCACGCCCGACCCCATGGTCACCGTGGGCCTCAAGTGCGAAGGTTTCAAGGTGGAGATGATCGTCCGCGGCTACCTCGCCGGCTCCGCCTGGCGCGAGTACAAGGCCGGCGCACGCACCCTCTGCGGCGTCCCCCTGCCCGAAGGCATGGTCGAAAACCAGAAGTTCCCCACCCCCATCGTCACCCCCACCACCAAGGCCGACGAAGGCCACGACGAGAACATCAGCCGCGACGAAATCATCCGCACCGGCCTCGTCAGCCAGGAGGACTACGACCAGCTCGAGCGCTACGCCCTCGCACTCTTCCAGCGCGGCACCGAGATGGCCGCCGACAAGGGCCTCATCCTCGTCGACACCAAGTACGAATTCGGCAAGCGCGACGGCAAAATCTACCTCATCGACGAAATCCACACCCCCGACTCCAGCCGCTACTTCTACGCCGACGGCTACGAGGAGCGCCTCCGGAAGGGCGAGCACCAGCGCCAGCTCAGCAAGGAGTTCGTCCGCGAGTGGCTCATGGCCAACGGCTTCCAAGGCAAGGAAGGCCAGCAGGTGCCCGAGATGACCGACGACATCGTCGCCAGCATCTCCGACCGCTACATCGAACTCTACGAGCACATCACCGGCGAACCCTTCCACAAAGCCGACGACTGCCCCGACGTCGCCGCCCGCATCGAGCGCAACGTCACCGACTACCTGAAGACACTCTAGCAGGATCCATCAAAGAGACCAATGAAGGAGTTAAGACAAAAGCCACATCCAACAACACTATTGTCTTAACTCCTTAACTCCTTACTCCTTAACTTCTTACTTCTTACTCCTTACTCCTTACTCCTTACCTCCTAAAAAAAAATGGAAATCGAGCGCAAATACCTGGTGAAATCCCTGCCCG
>ODAI011922692.1_pt1 | contig 12859 bp, 10 predicted proteins | sample 1539321 | NCBI WGS metagenome assembly ODAI01 (sample SAMN02144231, study PRJEB22623) | gut metagenome | biome: sheep rumen | host: Ovis aries | place: New Zealand | reverse complement strand
GGTGCCCATGGCTTCGAGTACAAGAAGTACGAGAAGGGCCTGCTCCGCTTCGACGGCGAGCCTGGCTTCAACACCATCACCGGTCAGATCGAGGCCAACTCCATCCTCTACGCCTCTTGGGGCGAGGATCCGCTGCCCTACTACGAGGAGCCGAACTACTCGCAGGTCAGCCGTCCGTGGGATGCTGAGCGCTATCCGCTGATCTCCACCTCCGGTTCGCGTCGTTACAGCTCCTTCCACTCTGAGCACCGTCAGGTTCCGTCCCTGCGTCAGATTGACCCGTGGGCATGGGTCCAGATTCCGCCTGAGACCGCCAAGGAATATGGCATCACCGAGGGCGACTGGGTTGAGGTTTACAACATGTTCGGCGAGGCTCGTTTCAAGGCAGAGATTACTCCTGTCCTGAAGCCCGGCATCATCAACTGCGCTCATGGTTGGTGGTATCCCGAGCAGGACGGCGAAGAGCCCAACCTCTTCGGCGTTTGGAAGTCCAACTTCAACTCGCTTGTCCCGCACCAGAACATTGGTAAGCTCGGCTTCGGCGCTCCCTACAAGGGCGTTATGTGCAACATGAGGCGCGTCCGTAGCCTCGATGAGGACTAATTAGAAAGGGAAGATCAAATGGCAGACACTCAATACGGCCTGCTCGTTGACTACACTTACTTCTCTGGCAATCACGCTGCAGAGATTGCCTGCAAAGAAGAGCTTGGTCTCCCGCTCGAGCAGTTTGGTATCAAAGAAGTACAGGTCGGCCCCTTCCGCAAGGGTGAAGGCGACATGGGCGACGCTTGGGAATGGTTCTACATTCCTTGCCCGACGTCCATCTTCTCCGAGCACTGGGGAGCCGGCGGCGACAAGGCTGGCCAGCGTCCGCTCGCTGTCCAGGTAGAGGAATCCGCATCGATGTACTACGGCACTCTCGACGAGATGTACGCTAAGATGCAGGAATTCGATCGCCCGACCGTTCTGTTCCGTCTCTAGAGTTTGTGATAGACTTTGGTCTGGCCGTCAATCGGCGGCCAGACCTTACTAAAGGAGGGACACAATATGGATCGTGAAGAACTTCTGAAGCTTGACAACTCCGAGATCGCCAAGATGCTGAATGATCTCATTGCTGGTGGCAAGTCCAAGGATGAGGCTCTTGCTGAGCTCGAGCTCTCCCAGGCTGACCTGACCAAGCAGAACATCTTCTGGGTCAAGGACAAGTTCCTGGCTCGCGCATGGTCTGGCTACACCAGCACGAAGCGTTCCGGCAACGAGTATGCTCAGGAAGGCGACGGCTGGCGCGGTGACCCGCATGAGTTCAAGGGTCGCGAGGTGCCTTGGTAGGCCTTTAATAGTTAGTACGTTTGCATAAGAAGGGTATTGTTTGTAATGGCTACGGAAGAAGAGATCAAATCAGAACCACGTCTTTCTGACGAGCAGGAGATTATCTTGTACAACATCACGTTGCGACAAGATGAGCTCGGACGTCAACAGACGAATGCGCTTTTGAGCAAAATCGAAGGCGATCCTGTTTATCAGGAAATGATCGATCGCGAATTCCTAACCTACCAGGTTTACGATTTCGGTGGTGAAGACGCCCCCAAGGTTGTGAACCTGATCGTAACCCTGAAGGGAATGCGTTATTGCATCATGTATGCAGACGAAATAGAGCCTAAACTGCGATGGAATGTTGCGGGAGTACGGCGCTACTAACTCGCTTGTTTCAAGCATAAAGACCCGCAGCATTGCTGCGGGTCTTTCTTTTTGTCGTTGAATATTGAATGGATGGCCAAGCATATATATGCCGAGACAGATTGTATAATCACTAGCTGGTATTTACCATTCGAACGGATTGAGGTTTTCAACTTGGCTATTGGTGATGGTGTCTCGGCCCTTGCTTCACTTGGGGTCACGTTCGGCGGTTTTTCTCCCACGGCAATGGATGGTGTGACGGCTTCGAAGGAGTATGTTGAGCAGCTCGAGATTGCCAATGCGAAAAGGAAGGCGGCGGAAAAAAGAAGAAGGGAGCTCGAGAGGGCGCGGACTTCGGATCCGAGAACGTTTGCCGATAACGCTGGAATATGGACATATGTAGTCATAGACAACGAAGTAGTAAGGATAGTCGGGCTCGCCTCCCGGGAAAATGCTGTAGAGATTCCATCGACGATCGATGGAATGCCAGTTGTTGCAATCGGCCCTGACGCCTGTGCAAGAAACGATTACATTCAAGAAATCGTCTGTCCTGACAGCGTTCAATCGATTGGCTCGTGCGCTTTCAGGTTTTGCCAGAATCTGAGAAAGGTCGTTTTCCCAAAGGATATTGGCGAATACTCCGCGTCGTGGCTATCGCATTGCCCTTCGCTTGTTGAGGTCGTTCTGCCTGGCGCACTTGATACCGTTACATTGTCGGTTTTCGATAATCCCGGCTTGAAGAAACTTGTCATCGGTGCAAGCGTTCATGACATCGAGCCTGGTGCATTTCAGAAGACTCAGTTAACTGCTCTTGAGATCGACAGCGACAATCCGTTTATCAGAAGTGATGGAGACGCGATATACACCATCGACGGATCCGTGCTCCTTGCTTTGGCGCGTCCAGTTGAACGCTACGATGTAGCACGAGGTTGCGTTGCAATTGGCAAGAAGGCTTTTTTCGGAATAGATTCCTTGCGCGAGGTGAACATAGCCGAGACCGTTAAGGTTTTCGGCGAGTTTTCTTTCGCGCACTGCGGAATCGCTTCCTTGAAGACGCCTCGTTCCCTCGAGGAAATTCGGGCAAAATCGTTCTTCTACTGCAAAAACCTCAAGTCAATCGAACTGAATGAAGGCTTGCGGTTGATAGGGGATTCTGCGTTCGAGCAGTCCTCGCTCGAAAGGCTGCATATTCCTGCAAGCATCGAACGAATCGGAAAATCGATAACCGTTGCTACGTCGATCGTGCATGCGGGACCGGAATGCACGATCGAGATCGATTCCAAATCGAAGAGCTTGTTCCTCGACGGAGAAGGAGGCCTATATCGAAGAGATGCCGACGGCGTGCACATCGTGCAGCTCATCGACCCTGATGCCGCGCATTACAAAGGATTTGAAGGCATGGTTTCCGTTGATCCCTATGCATTCGCCTTCAATCCGTCTATTGAATACGTCGAGCTTCCCGATGGTGTCGTATCTATTGGCGACAGCGCATTTCGCTGTTCGGGAAACTTGAAAAACGTTGTCGTACCCGATTCGGTCACAGCAATCGGGAAAGACGCATTCCTTGACACTTCATTGGAAAGCTTCCGTATTCCGAGGTCGCTCGAGTCACTCGGGACGAATGCGCTCGTGACGGCAAACGCACACCATGGAGACAAAAGGCCTTCTCTAAATCGCATAGAAGTAGCACCGGGCAACGAGCGCTACTTTGTGAAATCGGGCATGCTTTGCGAGAATTCGGATAACGGCGCACGTGCGCTTTTGTTCTCGAATACCGAAAGCCATGTCGTGTTTCCGCCGGAAGTGGAGACCGTGGCGGACTACGCGTTCAACAACGCGCGTGGCATAGACTACCTCGAAATAGGTCCCAATCTGCGTCTTATCGGCACAAACGGACTTACGACCTGGTGCTGGATAGAGCATATTCACATTGTGGTCGCTGAACCCATCGAAGGGCGTACGGCGTTTGACTTCCGTTTTCCGAACACGCGCAAGGGCGTTCACGGCATTTCGATTGGAATTGGCGGAGCTAGCTGGGTTAACGTCCCCGGAATAATGGCGCAGTACGATAATTGCATCGCCAACGCACATGATTACAACTCCCCCCGGAATCCCGACAGCATCGCAGTATACGATCAGGTGAAGAAAATCGTCGAGCGACTCGACGATCCCATTCTGCTCACTCCGGTCAATCGCGGCATGTTCGATCGCCTTCTGCGTAATTACATCGTCGAGATATGCGTAGACGTCGCTCGTCACGATGATCGCATGGTAGTGAACAAGCTGGTAGAATTAGGATATATTAACGAGGACAATATCGAGCAGCTCATCGCTGCGGTGAGGTCGTTGCAAGATGCGGCGATGACGGGGTATTTGCTCGAAGTGCGACGCCGCAGATTCGAACGGGTTGCATTCGATTACGACTTGTAGGAGTTGCCTTGGCGCAAAAGATCGACCAAAAGCAAGCTCGGTGGGAGCGTGCTGTCAAGCTTGCGAATGAGGTGATCGACGAGAGCCGCGTTCAGCTCATGTTGAAGTTCAGGTTCCTGGACCTGGCTTTGTGGCGCATGCCCTCAGAAGCAGCAAGCGTCAAAGGGCGTTACGCCATGGCGACGGACGGCAAGAAGGTGTATTACGAGCCCTATTCGGTGCTAGCGCGTTTCGAGGAGTCGTTCGACGAGGCCGTGCGCGATTACCTGCATTTGGTCATGCACTGCATTTTCAGGCATATGTACGATGAAAACCACATGCGTCACGATGCCTGGTGGCTTGCATGCGACGTCGTCGCCGAAAGCGTCGCGCTCGAAATGTGCGGAGGCCGCTTCGAGAGCGATGACGACAAGGAGCGCAGAGCCGCTCTGTCGGAGTTGAGGCTCATGTGCGGCACGATCATGCCGGGAAGGCTATACACGCTGTTCGAGAAGGCCTACAAAGCGCCTCATGGCACATCGTACATGGGGCTTTCGCATACCCGGCTCAACGAGTACGCGGCATTGTTCGAACGCGACAACCACGAGGCTTGGCCGGCGTACGTGAAAGCCGAGAGCGAAGAGGTGCCGGGCGAGGTGCAGGAGCTTGCGCAGGCCGACGATGATTCCGACGAGGCCATGCCCGAGAACATGCAGAAGGACATGCTGGTTGACGGCGAAACCGAAGAGCCCGACGAGTCCGAAATGAAGCAAATCGAACGGCCGGAGGCGTCGGATGGCAAGGACGAAGGCGACGAAGAAGCTCAGGGAGAATCCGAAGACGCCGAAGATGTGGACAACGACGCCGACGAGAGCGATAACAACATATCGGCTGACTGGCACGGATCGTCAAGCGAAGACGAGAACGAGGACGAAGTCAAGGACGAGAAGTCCGAAGACGAGCGCGACTGGGAGGAAATCGCGAAGCAGATCGAGATGAACCTGGAGTCGTTCTCGAAGGAATGGGGCGAAGAGGCGGGCAGCCTCATGGCTAGCTTGGCCATAGCGAACCGGAAACGCTACGACTACAGCGACTTCCTCAGGAGGTTCACGCTCCTGTCGGAGGAGATGAAGATCAACGATGACGAGTACGACTACATTTTCTACACGTACGGGCTCGAACTGTACGGAGACATGCCGCTCGTCGAGCCGCTCGAGTACAAGGAGACCCAGCGCATTCGCGATTTCGTCATAGCGATCGATACGTCAGAATCATGCAGGGGCGATTTGGTCCGAAAGTTCATCGAGCACACGTTCGATATCATGAAGAAATCCGAGGACTTCGCCCATAAGGTGAACATCCATGTCATCCAATGCGATGCGAAAGTCCAGGCCGATACGAAGATTACCGATTTGGACGATGTGGATGCGTTCATGGACTCGTTCATGATCAGGGGCTTGGGGGGAACAGATTTCAGGCCCGTGTTCGGCTACGTGAAGCAGCTGCAGGACCGCGGCGAGCTTTCCGACATGAAAGGGCTCATCTATTTCACGGACGGCCTCGGGCAGTTTCCCGACAAGGCTCCCGACTACGATACGGCATTCGTGTTCATGGACAATGGCGAGCAACATATGCCCTCGGTTCCACCGTGGGCGATGCGGATAATAATCGACGAAGAGGGTATCAACAGGTTCAAGAGCAGCGTGTGACGAGGCGATTGCACGTTGGTTGGCTGGCGGGCGACTGTTCCGCCAAACGGAAGGACATGCGCGTATGATGAATATTCAAGCGGCAAAAGACCAGATCAAGGACACGGTCGAAGCGTATCTGCAAAAAGATGACGCAGGCATGTACATCATAAGCCCCGCGCGGCAGCGGCCGATGTTCCTCGTCGGGGCGCCCGGCATCGGCAAGACGGCCATCATCGAGCAGATCGCCCAGGAGCTCGGCATCGGCGTCGTGTCGTACTCGATGACGCACCACACGCGCCAGAGCGCGCTCGGCCTGCCGCGCATCGCGCACCGCGAATTCGAAGGGTTCGAGTACGAGGCGTCGGAGTACACGATGAGCGAGATCGTGAGCTCGGTCTACGACTATATGGAGCGCACGGGCTTGAGGCGGGGCATCCTGTTCCTCGACGAGATCAACTGCGTCTCCGAGACGCTCTACCCGTCGATGCTCCAGTTCCTGCAGTTCAAGACGTTCGGACGCCATCGCGTGCCGAAAGACTGGATCATCGTGTGCGCCGGCAACCCGCCCGAGTACAACAAGTCCGTGCACGAGTTCGACGTCGTCACGCTCGACCGCCTGCGCGAGCTCGACGTAGAGCCCGATTACCCCACTTGGAAGCGCTATGCAACCGAGAAGGGCATTCACCCGGTCGTGACCACGTTCCTCGAGGCGAAGCCGGACTGCTTCTACAAGGTGGAGTCGAAGGCGGGCGGCGGCAAGAGCTTCGTGACGGCGCGCGCCTGGGAGGACCTGGGAGAAGTCATCTCGCTGTACGAGAAGATGGCAAAACCCGTCGACATCGACCTGTTCTCGCAGTTCCTGCGCGACGACGACATCGCGGACCGTTTCGCCGTGTACTACAAGCTTTTCGACAAGTATCGCTCCGATTACCAGATTGGACGTATCCTTTCAGGCGATGCCGACAAAGAGATTTTCGAGCGGGCAGAGGAAGCGGAGTTCGACGAGCGGGTCGCGCTGCTCGGCCTCATGCTCGACGGCGTCGGAACGGCGTGCAAGGCGGCCCTCGACCAGGAGGGCATCGTCGTGGAGCTTCGCGACATGCTGCGTGCTGCCAAGCCCGACCTTCTGGGAGGTGGTTCCGTCGAAGAGGCCGTGGTTGCGCCCATGCGGAAGCGGGAGGAGACGCTCGAGCGCAAGGTCGCATCCGGGACCGCGAAACCGGATTGGGTGCGCCGCGAGAATCTCGTCTTGAAGAAACTGCGCCTGTTCGTGGACGAATGCGAGCTTGCCCAGGCAATGGAGGGGGACGAGGCCTTCGCGACCATAAATGCGGCTTACCGCAAGCAGGTAGACGAAATCAAGCCGCTCGTCGACGAGGCCGGCTCCAAGATGGACAACGCATTCGACTTCGTCGAGCATTGCTGGGGCTCGACGCGCGAAATGCTGGTGTTCGTGGCCGAGCTGACGACGCGCGCGGCTACGACGCAGTACATCGCCCATTACGGGAACGAGAAGTACTACAAGCACAACGACGAGCTTCAGGTCGATGTGACCCGGAAGGACCTGAGCTCGCGTATCCGCGAGCTCGGCGACATCGAGACGAACCTCGAATCCGCCTACGAATACGTGGCGGATACGCTCGGCGCCGATATGGCCGGTGCAGCCGGCCTCGGTTCGGCCCGCACGACGCCGGCAGGCGGTGGGGATGATAGCCGGGAGGCTCCGAAGCGCAAGCGTGGCGGCGCGTTCAACAAGAAGGACATGTGGGACTATTACGATGGGCGCGAGGCCGAATGGGGATTCGCGAGCATGTCTCGCATGACGTTGCCGGGGCTCAAGGGCTTGCGCGTGCTCGACGTCTGCTGCAGGCGCGGCAAAGGGGTCTACAAGATCTCCGCGCGCGTCGGCGAATCCGGCCATGTAATCGGAGTCGACTGGTCCGAGGATTACATCCGCGAAGCCGAAGGCGGCATGGAGCGCGCTTGGCACGACAATCATCTGAAGGCGAACAACATGGAGTTCCATGTCGCTTGCCCCGAAGACCTCATCGCTGCGGGAATCGGCGACAATTCCGTTGACGCGGTCTACATCAACAACATCATGACGTTGCTCTACGACCAGAAGAAGGCGCTCTCCGAGTTCTTCCGCGTCTTGAGGCCGGGCGGTTTGCTCATCTGCGAAACCGTGTTCTCCGACAAGGAGCGCGACGAGCTCACGTGTGAGGCTGCGTGCAAGCTGGGCAACAGCATTCAGGCAGGACGGACGAAAGAGGAGTTCTTCTCGCATCTCGAGTCGGTTGGGTTCATCGATCCCGAAATCGTGGACGAGCTTGCAGTGGACCCCGACACGGGTTTCAAGTTCGGGCGCACGGTTCCCACGGCCCCGACGACCGAAGACGTGAAGTTCACGGCAGTGGCAATAAACGTTCGCAAACCCGAATGAGCCGATTGCTACTTTGACTGACAAAGAGACGCATTTTGCCTTTATAATTACCTGGTTATGGTTTGCCAGGGGATAACCGTAACGGTTCGCTGCACAGGTTTCGATGCGAAGGGGATGATAATGAAACCGTACAAGACAGTTATTTACAGCTTCCTGCTCGGCGGTCTATTCGCGCTCATAGCGCAGGGGCTATTCGGCTTCTGGAATGCTGCGCTCACGGGCACTGCCATGGAGTTCTTCAAGGGCGGCGCCGTCCTCGTGAGCCTCGGCGTAATCGGCTTTATCCTTGGCGGACTCGCCATTTACCAGTATTTCGAGGAATGGGCCACGTTTGGCGCGCTGTTCCCGTTCGCGGGCTTTGCCATGGCGGTCGGCATGAAGATGGTCGTTCCGTGGACGAAGGGCGAGTCGCTCGGCAAGTCGATCTGGCCAGGAGCGTGGTTGGTCATCTGGTTCAATGCGGTAGGTGCCGTGGTATGCATCGCCATGGGCTATGTCGCGGGCATGCTGGGTTGGACTCCTCCCGCAGACGTCCCTGCGGCAATCATCGCTTCCACCGATCCTCTCGTTTCCTTGACGATCGGCGCTCGCGCCTTCGTTGGCGGCGGACTCATCTGCGCGGTGTTCCAGATCATCTGGCTCGTCGTCAAGGCTGCCGTTCCGAGCGCTAAGCAAGTGTGGATCCTGATGGGCGGCTGGATGTGCGGCGCTATCTTCTGCCTGCCCGGTCTGTCCCAGTGGCTCGTCAGCCAGTTCGGCCAGGGCTTCTCCTGCCTGATCCCCGTCGGTGGCTACAACATGTTCAACACCGGTTTCGACCTGTTCCTGGGTGGCGAGCATGCCATGACCGGCCTCGTTCACCTGGGTTCGTTCATGCTTGCAGTCTTCGGCCTGTTCTTCACCGGCCTTGGCACGTTCATCGTATGGAACGCCAAGTGGGGCCGCAAGCCGTTGAGCCAGGTTCATCTCGAGAAGGCCGAGCAGGCGCTCGAGAACGCCAAGCACGGCAGTCACTAGGCTCTGACGTTTCGTCCTATAGCAAGAAAGCCACCTTTCCGGTGGCTTTCTTGCTATAGGGCACATTCGGCGTGCGTCAGCTACTGCAGTCGGCGAGCGGCTCTACTTCGCCGGTCGGACATCGATTTCTTGAAGATAGAAGTCGCGTCCTTCCTTTTCGAGCACGTTGTACGAGATGCACGGGGTGACGTCGACGTCTTCGAGCGCCTTAACGTAATGGGGAGGAAAGCAGATCGAGCTTTCGTCGTCGTCGAGCATGAGGTAGCTGCGGCAGCCCGCGTCGCTGATGGCTTCGACTGTCGGGACGACGTCGTCGCCATATACCTTCGCGGTCTTGAGGAAGAAATCCTCGGTGTCGAATTCGTAGCAGAGGTGCAGGAACTCGCCGCGCTCGTTCATCTGGCGCATCTCGCTGCGGTGCTTGTTGTCGAGCGAGCAATAGTGCATGCCGAACGGAACCTTCTTCTGTATTCCGTAGAGCATGAGCTCGAGGCAGAGCTCCTCGCTGCCGGCGACGGGCAAGCCTCCCGAGTATCCGTAGTCGTACATGACGTCGAACGGAGGATTGCGGATTTCGAACCCGCGGGCCGCGAATTCGTCCCAGCTGTGGAAGGGGAAGCAGAACTCGAGCAAGTTGACGCCCGTGATGCCGATCTCGGCCCAGCGGTCGAAAAGGGCGCGCATACGATCGCCTGTACCGGGGATAATCGGCATTTCGACCATAACGTCGGCTATGTAGCGCTTCGCCAGCGACATCGCCTCCAGGACGCGCTCCTGGCGTTCCTCGGTATCGTCCTGCTTGACGCTGAAGCGGATTTCGTCGAGCCCCGCGTCGCGAAGCCGGGCTGCGCCCTCTTCCGTGAGCAGGTCGCCTGACGTGTACATGCGCATATGCGCTTTCGGGTACATCTCGCGGGCACGTTCGAGGAAGGCGATGGAATCGTCGAGAACGAGCAAGGGCTCGCCGCCCGTGAGGCCGATTGCGGCGAGGTCCTCGAATTGCTTCTTGGAATCCGCGAGGCCTTGCTCCCAAGGGCAGCCCTCGCGTACGAACTTCTCGTAATCGGCAACGTTGTAGTTGAAGCAGAAATAGCAATCCCTGTGGCATTTGAACGTCGTGGAAAACGTTTCAGCCCCGCCTTCGCCCGTGCATTCCACGCATGCCTTCGATTGCCAGCCAAAGACGATCGAAGCGCCGCCGTTCTTGAATTCCGCGCCCGCTTCACGAAGCTTTTCACGGAGCGGAGCGATGGCTTTGTCGTTCGAGCCCGCATCGGCGAAGATCACGCCATGGTCAGAGAGCGCGTCGATATAGCGTTGCGAGTTAGATCGGTAGTAATCGAGCGTTTGTTCCAGCAGTGTGTTACTCACGGTTCCTCCCCTGAATATTGCGTACCGATTCATGCTACTATAGCCGAGCCGATTTAGCTCAAAAAACTTGGAGAGCCATAGGTTTCCAATGAGAGGGGAGCAGCCCCGATGCTGCGAGACGTTGAGAGAGACAGGTATGCCCGATGAAACGAGCTCTGATTATCGCGAACACGGGAACGCCTGACAGCCCCCGTCCTGAAGACGTGCGGGCGTATTTGAAATCGTTTCTCAGTCATCCGCGCATCGTGCCGACGAACCTGCTTCTGTGGAAGCTGATCCTCAACGGGTTCATCTTGCGCAAGAGGAGCGTGGCGTCGGGAAAGAAGTACGAGACCATCTGGACGAGCGAAGGGTTCAAGTTCCCGCACGACATGAAGCAGCTCGCCGACAAGCTCGAGTCTTCGTATGCCGATGAGGGCAAGGACGTCCTCGTCCGTTACGCCATGAGCTTCGGGAGCCCGTCAATCGAGGCGGTGATGAAATCGTTGCGCGAGGAGGGCTGCGAGCGCTTAAGCGTGTTGCCTCTATATCCCCAGAACGCGTTCAGCCAAGCGCACATCGTCGCCGACCAAGTAAAGGAATGCGCCGATCGTACGGGATGGGTCGGCACCTACGAGATCATCGGCGACTACAGCGATAACGAGACGTACCTGAGGGCCGTCGCGGAATCGATACGAGAGGCGGGCTTCAATGCGGGTGCCGGGGACCGCATAATCTTCGGGTTCCATTCCGTGCCCAAGGTCGACGTGGAGCGGGGGGACACGTACGACGAGACGACGGCGAAGACGTGCGATTGGCTCGCCGAAGAGCTCGACATCCCGGAAGAACAGTGGGCGAGGGGATTCATGTGCCGTTTCGACAAGAAGCGCTCGTGGCTCGAGCCATACTCTCCCGAGATCATCGACAAATGGTGGTACGAGTGCTTCGAGGGGCGCTTGTTCTACGTGTGCCCGAATTTCTCGATCGATTGCCTTGAAACGTATTACGACGTTGAGGGGGTACTTCAGGTCATGTGGCGCGGGCGCATGCTCGCACGTGAAGTGAAGCCGCGGCAGGACCTGTTCGTCTATGTCCCGTGCCTCGGTGCAAGTGACCGGCACGTCGAAGTCGTGCGCGACGTCGTGAACAACCCCGTGCGGTTCCTTTAGGTCAATTCTGGCAAAGAAGAGCGCCTGTCCGTCTGAAAAGGCCGGGCAGGCGCTCTTGCATGTTCGGGTGCGATGCGCTATTTGATGCTGGCGTGCACTTCCTGCAGCGACTTCACCTTGTTCGAGCCGGTCTCGCGGACGGTCTTGATGCCGATGGCTGCGGCCTTGCCGGCTGCCATGGTCGTCATGTAGGCAGCGTGCGCCTTGATGGCGGCGCGGCGCATGGCGCTTCCATCGTCTGCAGATTTAGTCGTGGTCGACGGCGTGTTGATGATCAGGTCGGCGTCGCCGTTGGTGATCAGGTCGATGACGTTGGGACGGCCTTCCGACGCCTTCAACGTGAGCGTTGCCGGAATGCCCGCCTCGACGAGCGCGTCGCGCGTGCCCCGGGTGGCGATGATTTCGAAGCCCGCATCGATGAGCGCCTGGCCGAGCTCGACCAGCTCGTCCTTGTCGCGATCGGAGATGCTCAGCAGCGCCGTGCCCCCGAGCGGCAGCGCCGTCTGGGTTGCCTCCTGCGACTTGTAGAACGCTTCGCCGAACGAGCTTGCCAAGCCCAACACCTCGCCGGTCGAGCGCATCTCGGGACCGAGTACCGGGTCGACCTCGGGGAACATGTTGAACGGGAAGACGGCTTCCTTCACGCCGTAGTGGTTGTACGTGACGTCCTTGAGCTCGGGGACGGGGGATGTGCGACCCGTGAGCGGCATGGTGATGACGTCCGTTGCAACTTGGACCATCTGGATGCCGCAGACCTTCGAAACCAGCGGCACCGTGCGGGATGCGCGCGGGTTGGCCTCGAGCACGTAGACCTTATCGCCCTCGATTGCGTATTGGATGTTCATCAAGCCGCGGACGTGCATGGCCTCGGCGATGAGGCGCGTGTACTCCTTGATGGTGCGCAGGTGGTCGTCGGAGATGGTGACCGACGGAAGGATGGCCGCGGAGTCGCCGGAGTGGACGCCGGCGAGCTCGACGTGCTCCATGACGGCCGGGACGTACGCAAGCGTACCGTCGCAGATGGCGTGGGATTAGCACTCGAGCGCCGGGGTTGGGAAGCGGGCGATGAGGATGGGGAGGTGGGGGGGGAAGACGACGGCTTG
>ODAI010072570.1_pt1 | contig 12859 bp, 6 predicted proteins | sample 1539321 | NCBI WGS metagenome assembly ODAI01 (sample SAMN02144231, study PRJEB22623) | gut metagenome | biome: sheep rumen | host: Ovis aries | place: New Zealand | reverse complement strand
AATCTTTAATTTTTAATCTCCAATGCATCTCTCCCGCCACTGCCAATAATACTAATGTAATTACTTTTTTCATGGCTATTGTGTTTTTAATTAGATTCTATGGCGTAAATGATTTAATATCCAAAATAGTTTATTATCTAAATCACTGCCATTATAATTAAGTTTTTTTCCTATTATACTAAACGTTTCATCATTTATTTCAAAGCAGCCCATTTCTTTAAAGATTTGCAACATCCTTTCTCTATAAATAGTTTCAGAAACTAATTTATCATAATACTCTTTGCCCCCGTCATCTCTACTCAATCGTGATAAACAACTTAGCATTATCAAGTATTCAAGAGCGATGTCTTCAGCTGATGTTCTATCCTTTTTCAATAATCGGGATATTAGCGATTTCGATGAATAGGAGAATTTGTGATCTACAATAACATTCGGCGTTTGCACAATGGCATAAAATACCTCTCGCCCCGCTTCTGTTTTTGGGTGTTTGTTGAAAAAATCTATCCAGTTGTCATTGGGCACAAGAAGCCTTATAATGAGCGGCAAGTCAAAATGATCAAGCGAATCTTGGGAACTATTAATGATATGAATTATTTTTTTCGTTCGTTCTGGCGTCTGCTGTTTTTTCCAATCTTCAACTAATAGTTTTTGATTATTTTCCTCTTCTTGTCTTTGTCTTACTTCTCTATTGTGCTCTTCTTGTGCTTGATTAATTATTCGTTTATTTTCATCATCCCATACAGGACAACAAATCCACTCTTTATGCGAGCTATCAGATTCCAACCGTTTTATTACATCCTTTACAGTATATACTTCATTCAACAAGTCTCTAAAATCGACCTCTATACAATATTGTTTTCTATGTATAATTTCAGTTCTTTTCAAATCATCTACTTTATGTCGACAATATATCTCTACCCATAAAGTAGGGGCTTCCGGATTCTTCGATATGCAATTACAATCTGGACGCAACGCTATATCCTCAACTTTACAAAACTCCTCAAGTAGCACTTCCTTGAAAATCTTAGTTTGTGCCTCTTCATTAACATAGTTTGTTTTGTATGGCGGAAGTAAAATTGTTTTTCTCTCTTTCAATATATTCTGCGCCATGATATGCAGAGCAGTCATTCTTCCCTTTCCACAATCGGCTCCGGATGCATGAGCGAAGTGATGTTCTTTCTCCTTTCCATAATTACGTGCAATCAGTGGATGATGACAATGTGGACATTCGCAATCACAACTCTTGCCATTAGGAACACTATCAATGTGCAACAACACATCTTTCGTCCCTTTTTTCAGTCCATATGTCAGCATCTCCTCATGCATGACTATTTCTTAAATGCCATTTTCGTAGATATTGACGGTGACAGGTCCTTCGACGAAGTTGTAAATATCGTAGAACTTGTCGAAGTATGCGCAGAGTTTTTCGAGGACGCGCTGTTTAACTTCGGAGCGGTCAGCGTTGGCATTGCCGATGTTGAACAGCGGCAGGTTATCTGGCAGGCAGTCCGTGATAGCGGTACCGTTCTGCTCGACTTCTCCTGTTTGGAAGGATCGACGGACGAACGTGATAGTTTGCTCTCGTTTCAGGTTTTCGGACGAGATGATTTCGTCGAGTTGTTCGAGTGCTTGCTCGTGCACGTATTTCATCCACTGTTTGTCAATATCTTTTTTGTCAGGAGAATAGCGTTTGACGAATTCTTCGATGAGTTCGCGCTTGTTACGTAATGACGGGCTGGAGTTGATGGCCTTACGCAGCAGTTCCTCCAAGGTTGGACCGCTAACAATTTTGCCAAATCTTCATTATTCAACTCCGCTTTTTGACCGCCATTTTGTCCGCCAACATGACCGCCATGTTTCTCTATTGTCGCGAGTATTAGCTGCTGTATTTCAGTTAATTGCGCTGCATTTTGACCGCCACTTTCGTCTTTCTACTTTACTTTGTACTCTATATTTTGTGTTTCCATATTCTTTAATTCATTTTTGCTTTCATTTAGTATTCACTCTCGCGAGCATCTCGCGACCATCCTGAACGTCACTGATGGGTGTTTTTAAGGTTCTCTTTATCCGTTTTGCCATTCAATCCCTCTCAAGCAAGCCGGTAGTTTCTTGCCGTGCTCTTTATGATGCGCAACACAGGCGCAACACATCCCGTGACGGGGGCATCCTTCTTTCGTGCACGGACAGTCGATATTGTTATGTGGGCAGGGCATTTTTATTCTGTTATTGATTCTGCCTTAGGCGGAAAACGACACACTTGATTTGATATCGTTTGATTTCTAAATTGATTTTTTTCGGGCGTAATTGATATTTGAATGATGTTATATCTATATTTTTAGTTTTCATCCAAAATATCTTTTAGTAATTTTCCGTCTGGAAACATATGAGTATGATCTTTGAATTTCTTCCAAAAAGACTGAGGAATTAATTTGACCATTTCTTTTCTCGTACATTTGCCCGCTTTAATATAGGTATTCATTTTCTCATCAGGTTCTCCAGTCACCATGATGCTCCATCCCTGCATTACTCCTTTGTAGTATGCAGGATTACTTTCTTTATAATTTGAAAGTTCCATTCTCTCGTCGTCAGAAAGTACTCGTGGAGCTATATATACTGTTAAGGCTAATCTGCATTTTTCTATTTCAAGAATCTCATTATTAGGTATTCTGATATCCGGAAAACCAATAGGGCTACGTTTCTTATTTAAAGAGCGGATATGTTTTACTTTTCTATTAAACACATCTCTTTCCTCTAAATATAATCCCAACTCTTCATCAATTTCTAAAGGACTTTGCTCATAAAATGCAGCCATACCATTAGAGAAATTGGATATCTTTTTAAAATGACTATCTGATAATTCTTCGTTATGACCTTCTACGAGGTCGTATAAATAAGCAGGGACTATTGGATATAAATTTGATATTATATCGTATTCATCAAAGGTATTCCCATAATTATTGGTGCGGACAAGATAAATATTCATCTCAAATTTGTTTTCCGAGTCACAATCTAAGACAGCTTTATTATTTAATTTATGGGAAAATATCCGAACGTCATTGGCATCTACTTCAATCTCTAATGCAGAAGACAATTTGTTTAGTAATAAGATTCGAGAAACGCCATCAAATTGTTGATAATCATAATTTTGTATTTGAATATTACTCCTATTGATAAATTCTCCAACGGTGATATTATTTCCAATATATAAAGACAAATTGTTCCATTCAATATCATTGTAGACATGTTGAGCGAGCACCTCAAAAAGTATGCTTGATGAATAACCAAAATTGCGGAAAACACTTTCCCAAACCATATTATACAATTCACTTCCTTTATGGATGTCATATTTCAGAATATGTCGATGAGCATTATCAATCGCCGTTTCTATTATTTTTCTAATAAGCTCTTTGGAAATCGTTTCAAATCTACCGTCATCTTCTTTGATCAAATCTTTTCGATCAACACTAAGTTGAGGGCGATTTTCCCCATAGAAATTGACAATACCATGTCGAGTAAGTATTTCCGTGAAGGAATAGAGCCCGAAATTCCCGTGTGCAGAGATACCATCAACGCTTATCCCATATGAATGCTCAACAGGAATATTTTTTATCAGTTCATATCCATACAACTCCATTCCTGGTTTGGGCAATTTCATGATTGTCTTGAAATGCATGCCTTTATCTTGTACATCAAAAACGTGGCAATCAACAAGGTTAATGTAGTCTTTTAATTTGAACTCTGAAACAGGTCCGAACCTATGCTGATATTTATCTATAATATCCAAGTCTGATTTTTTTAATGTATCTAAATTATAGATATAAGGTTTACTCATGATTTTCTGCTTCTTGTTATTGTCCCATTTAACAAAAAGTTCGATGTGCTCCGGTACAATTATGATAAAACTATTGATTACTTTATATAAACTACGATTCCAATTAGCATAATCATCTTGTAAATCATGATTAAGCTGTTGTATATAAGCATCTTGACTATATGAAACCAAATTCAAATTAATGATTTCTTTTGTATTAATGCTATCATAATTTTCTTTTTTAAGGAAGACTTTTACAATAGTACCGGAAGTTTTAATTAAACCTTCATCAAGTTTAGATGGATGTTTGTAGTAGAAATATTCACATGGTCCATCAATTGAACAGGCAATATGTTTTCCCGCTTCCTCTTTCGTAACGATTTCAATTCTGTCTCCTATGATAAAGCACGATAAGATGCCTATACCAAACTGAGAAGTTGGGGTATATGCGAATCCTGTCTCTGCTTGGCTTTGGTAAAATTCTGGTGATTGATAATACGAATTCCCTATTTTTAACAGATATTTTTCTATTATGGATTTAGACATACCTTTTCCGTTGTCTAAACAATACAAATATTTCTCTCCGTTGTCTTCGCCGATACCGAATTCAATAATTCCATTAGATTTTTTACCATTTGAATTGTCTTTCGCTATCTGATATCTACATGCATCAAGTGAGTTTTGATATAATTCTCTTATACAAGCAAATTTTTCTTTGTACAAACCGACACCCATTAATAACTCCAGTATCCTTTTTTGGTCTAATGTAAATTTTAAACCTGCTACAGGTTCGAATACAGATGCATCATAGGCAATATTGGATCTGTCAACTTTATCTTTTATTGAAACTTTGTATTGTTTATCCCATTTAGATGATAATTGTATGAATAATTGCAATTCATTATCAATCCAAGTAATATAATGATGTAACAAATAATAATCAGATGGATTTGATATATACGCTCTGAATGCGATGGTATCATTAGATATATCATAATTGACACCTCCTGCTTTGACCCTCCATTGCTCAAAGCTATAACTTGAATTAAATTGATGCAGGGCTCTAAGTTCTAGCGGCGCTCTGTCATAACTAAAATGCACAATATCACCTAAGCGTAATAGCATAGCCACAAATTGCAAGTTTATTGAATCGTGACCACAATATTCAATATGTGTGCTCAAATTTCCTACATATTCTGGATTTTCTCCATGTGCCTTACATACAGCAGCCAAGTCATTAGCAATCCGTTGATTTAATCCGTTTATCGGGAAATCAACAAATTTTGTTTGTCCTAAATTCTTTATATATTCTGCAATCCTTTTATGGTGGGTACTCCTTATGTATTCGGTACGAAGAGACTGATTTGTTGTCTCAAAGTCTTTCTTGTTTGTACACTTTTTAATCGTTGCATAGTTCCGGTTTCTGAAGTCTTGATATTCTGCCAACAAGTTTGACAGATAATTAATTAATTCCTCTTCTTTTGCAGGAACAAAAAGCCAATTCTTAATGTCTTCATTGTAACCCTGATAAATATCTTTCTTGTGTTGCGTTACAAAGTCCTTCGCCGCAGCAAACGATAGACATTTTTTTCCATCGTTCCTTAATGAAGCATTATTGATGAACACATCATCTGTGCCCTCTGTTAATTCCATTACTTTCTTTTCATAATCGGAGATTGCCATTCCGCAGTCGTGCAGATAAGATGACGCAATAATATAGAATAGCTCAAACGATGATAAATTATGAGCGGAATCGCCTAATATATTTTCGATTATCTCTAAAACAGCAGCACTGTGTATGGAATCATGTAAATCAAACTCTGGCATAACTCTCGCTACGCCTTTAAGATGATTAGTAGATTGGCTAATAATTGATTGAGCTTTTGTTAATAGCCAACTGCCTATAGCATCTGTAGTAGAATCTGTAGTAGCTACTCTCTGTATTAATATCTCTAATATTTTTGCCATTCTTATTACTTATTTCTCTTAGACAAATTCCGCATATTTTATGGATAGACGCATCTTTATTCCATGGGTTTAATCATCTTTTCGATGAATTCGATTTCAGGTTGCGAGAGGTCGTACTTGTGATAGAGCAACTGATCTATTTCTGCTACCGACTTACTCCAATCAATATCACTAGCAGATGTGAAGTCTTGCAGAGGTATATTAGCCCATGTCTCTTTGGGATTATCTTGTGTAACTTTTAGCGTGCCTAGTAATGTTCTCGCAAATTTAGTTCGGATGTATTTTAAGAGAGCATCTGCTTCTTGTTTGTTTGAAAAATTACCAATACTCAAAAAAGTTACGGTATGCCCCATATTCGGTTTGCCTACAACTGGCATTGACAAAGGTTCGCCAAGAGCTCCCGTACCATTTGTTTTTGCAATGAAAACTTTGTATGAGTCAATATTATCTGGACATTTAAGATAATCTTTCCTAATCCATTTTAATACTCTCTCGTTGTTTACGCGACCATAAATGAGGGAATACTTGTGACGGTCTTTAGGACGTGAATCATAGAATAATTCTGGTATAACATCAAACACACTTGAACCTACATCATATTTATGTCCTTCACTCTGCCTACCTAACGCCCATTTATTTTCTACATACAACTTTTTTGTCAAATGATATAAATCACGTGGGTAAACAATTTGTGATAAAGAAACAAACTCCTCGTTCTTAACTTTATCTAATATAGATTTTAGCTCAGGATAGATAGTAAAGAAACCGATGGGGGTGAATTCCTCGTTTGCATTCCATGATGTTATAGCTATACCTCCTTTAATATCGACAGCTTGGAAGACATCAAAACTACTTGACCAATACTTAGACACTTTATAGTGAGCATCGTTCAACATTCTTGCATTCCAATCCTTTGGCGTTTTTCCAGCATTGAACAGGAAACGTCCAGGATGGATTAAACTGCCTTGACTAGATATTCTTCTTGCCAAATCTATAAATTGGTGATAAATTGGATCAGCTCCAGTTCCGTTTCCTTTATTAACTAATTGATACGGTGGATTACCAACAACTGCACTAAAGTTCATACTAAGTAGTGTGTTTATGTGTGATTCGTTATTTTCTTTTATTAAGTCGTACGATGTAAACGTACTATATACATTTTCAATGGGCATTCCTAATAAACTATAAACCTTACGAGTAAACTCATACGCAACTGATGAGGTCGGTAAGGAATACACATTGTTAAGAATCTTTTCTTCGTAACGACGATATAGTGCACAAGCAAATTCTCCTTGCTTTGATGCAATATCGAGGATGAGGTCTGATTCTTTCAACTCCGGCAATAAAGTGACCATCTTATCTGCAATTTGAGCCGGAGTGACAATCTCAGCTTCTGACATGCGTCCGAACTTTTTGAGTGCACGCTCTACGCGCTCTATCGGTTTGTACGTCTCATCCTTAAGAAGCTGATTTGATGTCTGAATCTTGTAATCTAATTTTCGCAACACAAAAGGATTAATGTGTGCTTGCAAATAAGTTAGGTTATCAGGTTTCAAACCAAGATGACCCAAGATACGTTTATTATCTAAATTGTCTGGAATTGACTCTATTATGTCATGTAATGATTTTACATCACTATCCGTAAGCAGAGCATAGAAAAGGATGAGAGCAAACAATGTGGAAAGACTTTTTGCCAGTTTCTCCTCGTCTGTTTGATCTGTTTGTGAAGAATCGCCACCATTGTTATTATTGGCGTTACTATTATCGCCATTATCTCCATTATTCCCGTCTTGAGTATTATTCTCCGGCTTGTCTAAATCATCACCTTCACCCTCGACCGGTTTAACAGAGATTCCTTTGTTTGCATCGATGGGATTAATATTTTTGAGAACCTCCAGTATAGTAGGATCTTTGATAATATCCATATCAACAGGAATAGCAACGGCTTCCTCTATTACCGTGCGTGATGCCGAATAGTCGCGCACCGCATCCATGATATTTGTAGGCGTGACTTTAACCAGTTTATCCTTGTTGGCAACGATAATAGGTGATACCTGCAATTCCCGTTCAATACGAGCCTCCAACTTTTCGTTACCGCGTTCGTCGGCGTTGACATTATATATTTGTGACTTCTGTTCTTGCATGCGGAACATGCGATTAGGATCAAAGTCCACTAATAATGTCTGCGGCTTCATGTCATATTTGATAGAGCCACCTTTTTCGTCTTTATAGGTTGTGACATATTGGTTTTGCAAACGGAAGATGGCTTGGTCATACTCTTGTGGGGAGGATACGTCCTTGAGGAAAAGCATGGTATCCCATTGCGGAATTGTACTTCCCGTCAACATGCGATTGACAGTCAGAGTAATGGATTTCTTATCCTCCTCTTCTAACTCCTTTATTCTTTGCTTTATTTCTTCTGTAGTGCTGAACGTATTTTCTACACCGGCAATGTTTACAATAGTGTATTCTTGTAAGTTTTTGAATTCCCCTGCATGAGTTTGCAATAGATGCTGCATGGCATCACATGAAGCGCAGAACGGCAGCACAAATACTATGTGCCTACACATTTTACCCTCCTTCAGTTTATCATAATCAAGAAAACTCAGAATGTTCTCGTCCTCAGCACTACCATCGATTATCTTTATCAAATCCAGCACCTCCTTTTCATGAACGAAGAGTTTGTGCTTTTGATTATTTGTATCACAAGAAATGGATTGAGGCCGAAAGAGTTCATTCAGCGCGGTAGTCTTTCCTTCCTTTTTCAGTTGTGCTATCAATTGCTGTGCAGAAGTATTTGGATTGAAAGCAAATCGAATCATCTGCGGGAAACCATAATACGGATTATCCCACTCTTGATAAGGTCGTTTGGTCAACGGATTCAGCGCTTCGTTATCAATATCCTTTGCGTGGTCTCTATCCCATTTCTCCTTATCATCGATAATATCGGTAAACTGACAAAAAGCAATAATGTCTTCTTTTTTGAACTCACTACCCATCAATATACGGTAAGGTGTTCCGGAAAGATGGAGTGTGGTATCAACATTAAATTGTTTAATTTGCTCCAAACCTTCTTCGAGATCATCGAGAGAATCATCAGCCCCTTTGCGTTCGCTTTTAATTTGAGAAGCATTTAATTGGGACAAACGTAAAACACGTCCATACTCGTTCGCGCGAGCGCCGAAATGAGTTTCATCGACGATGAGCAAGTCTATTTTCTGCTTGAATAGGTCTTCATGTTTCGTCTTAATATCCTCGCCCATCAAGTCTTGCAAGGTAAGAAAAACCACCACTTTTTTGTCTTCAGCTAAACGTTTGCTGATGGCCTGCTGGTCCCCTAATAATGTATCACTTTTCAAAAAGTCGTATCCCTCAAAACGGGTGTGACTTTCTACCGTTCGTTGCCATTCAGTACATACATCTGCCTTGGCGGAAACGATAAGTACCACTTTGGCATTCATTGCTGTAGCACAGCACATGGACGTGAAAGATTTTCCGAAACGCATCACGGCGTACATTAGCAAATTTCTTCTGCCATTTTCGCGTGCCCTTACAAACGCATTGACCGCTTCCTCTTGGTTAGGACGCAGCGGATAACTCTCTACGCGTTCAAAATGCGTTTCAATGGGTAAGCGTTCCTCAGAATAGAACTGATACCTAACACTATCTGCAATGGCGGCACAATGCTCTATATCCAAAATCGCCTCGTCAATGTCTTTTGGAGATGCATTCTCGAAAAACTCTTTGGAATAGTATGGAAGTCCAGGTATGTCGTCTCTTTGCAGCCGATGGAATTTCTTGATTTCCTCCAGATAGTAGTGTACTGCAAAATCGCGGAAATACTTGCCATTCTTAGTCTTTGCAATCCATTCCCAGTCTTCTACATGCAAAAGGTTGGGAAATATATCGCGCCATTCATCTAAGCGGATGTTAACAGGACGATAGGTATCGCCCACCTTGAGATAATTAGGGACGGTATTGGTAGTGAACGCATAAATGTGCGGGTCAATACGTCCGATTATCAATCGATCAATATTTTCTGTATTCAACATCATTTCTTCATTGTTTTTGGAATGGATGTATCAAAACGTTCTTTCCTTCTGCTTGCCTCTCCGTTCTTTTGCCAAACAGCAATCAAAGCATATATTTTCTCTCGTTGAATTTCAGGTATTTTCTGCTCACTTATTTGGTCATCATCTGACACATCAAATAAAGAGCGCTGTTGTTGCTTTTGTGCAACTTCGCTTTGGCAACCACTCATTGGGAGTGTAAAATTCAAACCGTCCATCTGCCATATATTCCACGAAACAATATATGCTAACGTCCGCATCGTGTCAATATGGAGTTTTTTGTCCACTCCCAACACTTCGCGACAGAAGGCATCATAGTAGTCGCAGAAAGTATATAACAATGCTTCGCGTGCCAAAAGGATATTATCTCCTTGCCACTCAAAACCGTATGTGGACTTTAAGGCACACTTGCCCCAATGAATCCACTCTCTAATAGTGGTGGCATTCTCGCTGACTACACGCAGTTTGCGGTCAAGTATGCCAATACGCATGTATAGGTCGTCGATGGCCTCTGCTGTAACTGCATCATAGCGACTAGCGAGATATGGCGCTTCTCCACATGTTATCTCCAATCGTTTATCCCATACGTAATCTTTCCATGTTTTGCCTTTCGGAAAAGTTATTTTCTCGCGATTGGGAGTCCATGTGTGGTCTGGATTCTCCGTGTTAAACACATTCTCACGACCGAACCAAGCATTGTCAATAAGGTTGTTTTGCTTATTGCATATCCATGCCGGTGTGAACACTTCTGCTTTTACTTTTGTGCGTAATTCTTGTTCCTCTTTTGATTTTGCTGCACGTGGGCGAACTAATGTGCGGTAGTCTCCTGTTACTGATGAGATTTGAATTTCATCAAAATAGTAAAAGCCCTTTCCCTCGCGTTCGTACATATCCGTCGCCCAATAAATATGATGATGGTGCTCAATTCCTTCTCCGTCTTTAAATTTCGGTCGGGAATGATCCCACAACAGGCGCTCTAAAACCTCATGGTCGAGTTTCAGAATTTCCTCTTCTAGTATGTCTATGCGTTGGTTACTCATTCTAAGATATAACTTTCAATCAAGCCACTAATTTAATAATGTAATTGGCTATTATACTTGATAGGATTCCCAACACTAAGGTTACAAATATCACCCAAAATATAATATACCTTACCTTTTCTTTCTTTTGTTTATATTTTTCCTGTTCTCCAATAGCAAATATTGTTTCAGGGAAGAAATATGATACAATTTTTTGAAGTACGAACATAGAAAATAACATGCAAGCACCAGATACACCTTGTAAAATTAAAAGATCATATAATCTACCTGCCACCTCCGTATGTTTTGTACACAATTGGTATATAAATCCTATGATTACATATAATGAAATACCAGTAATCCAATAAAAACTATCTTTATGGAGTATCCAATAAGGAGCTTTTATCCTTTTAGCAAATTCATCAATTTTTTGTGTATAGAAAACTATGTCTTTTTCTTCCATCTTCGACAAACTTAATACTACAGATTCTTTATAAACAGAGGTATCAAGAAGCGCAATGGAGATGTTGGGGCACACAAAAAGTTGATCTTTTTCTTTATTTCCTTCTATGCAAATCCGTTTAATTTTTCGAGACTCAATGTTTGAATAATTCAAAACATCTTCCAAAGAAGTTACGACATAATTAGCCCCATCCTTTGTATTAATTTCATAACGAACATCTGCGAAATCATTAGTTACCATATTAGATAACTGCATCAAATCCTCTTCCGTTACAATAATTGAAAATTCATGATCTTGTACTAAATTGCCTATCATATTACAATATTATTTTAGTAAAATTCCGCCTTCATTATCTCTTGTCTTCTTCTCTTGGCAACGCTTTTACATCCTAAACACTTCGCTCAATGTCTTTCCTTCTGCATCTTTCCACTTGGTCCAGCCGTTGGTATTGCGTCCAAGGATGAGTGAGCCTGCAATGGATGGGGAAGTGGCGGTGTAATCCGTCCGTAATACGGAAAGCCCATTAACGGTATCACAAAGCTCTGCAATAAATTGTGCCCGCTTTGCAACGAGAGATGGTTGCATGGACGGACGAACACCACTGCGTAGTTCGCTACCTGCAAGTATAACAAATTCGTTAGTCTCCTTTATCAAATATCCCTTTGCTTCACTTTCCTTATGCTTGCAATAGAAAATATGCTTAGCAGCTGCGTCTTGCTTGACATCCGTTTTCTGTGGCTTATTACTTTTCAAGAAGATATCGAAACCGGCCGCACAGATATAGTTCTTTGCTTCTTCAAAGATAGGCTCAAGCGTGTATATTTGGTTCTTCTTCAAAGGCGGTTGTTGTGGAGCTTGTTTGTTCTCTGACAGATCATAATAGCCTAACTCTTTCAACGCTTCATATGTCTTAGCTTCAAGCCATCTTACTTCTGTTGTAGATAAAGTATCTCCAGTTGAGTGGAAAACAATAGCCTCAGTCCAGAAGTCTTTTGCCTCGTGATTTTTCAAACGCTTAATAGAGTCGTCAGTCTCACCGACATACAACTTCCGCATGTCTCGATTAACCAAGATATACAAAGCCGGTTTGTTTAATTCTGCTGAATGCTCTGCTACGAACTTCTTGTCGGCTCGGTCTATCACAAACAATTCAGTTACTTGATTCTCGCAACTTATAATCCGCGAAACCAATGTGTTGTCCGGTACTAGAATTTGAAATACTCTCGTCATATATAGATGATTTTATAGTCGGTTATTATTTCTGCCTGCACGCGTTTAGCGTGCAAAGGTAGTGCTTTTTTCCGACATATACAAAAAAAAGTGCAAGTTTTGTTAAAATCCTGCACCTTACCCCCACCTCTTTCCGCTTAGCTTGTTCCTTTTCGCGTCCAAAAAGGAACAACCTGTTTTTTATTCATGACTTGTTCCCTTCCGCTTCCAAAAAAGGAACAACCTATGTTTTATTCATAGCTTGTTCCCTTCCACGTCCAAAAAGGAACAACCTCTACCGGTTAATTGCTTAATAGTT
>ODAI011100705.1_pt1 | contig 12861 bp, 8 predicted proteins | sample 1539321 | NCBI WGS metagenome assembly ODAI01 (sample SAMN02144231, study PRJEB22623) | gut metagenome | biome: sheep rumen | host: Ovis aries | place: New Zealand | reverse complement strand
TATCTCACCGTCAAAAGGTTTTGGGAATGAAAGTTTATAAGATTGTAAAACTTGTTCTTCTGTTCTAATTTTCATCTTTCCAAAACCATACAAAGTATCATTGTACACCGGATGACCTATGGACGATAGATGAACCCTTATTTGATGCGTTCTACCTGTTACAAGCTGAACTTCAATAAGTGTAGCATCTTTAAATCTTTCTATTACTCTTACAATTGATACGCTTTCTTTTCCGTCTTCTGATATGCACATTTTCTGCGGCTGGTTTTTATTTCTTCCTATCGGCTTGTTTATTGTAAAGACATCTTCATCTATAATTCCTTTAACAAAAGCCAAGTATTTTTTTGTAACATTCCCTTTTTTCATGTTTTCAACTAAAAATTCATGCGTATCATTATTTTTAGCGATCATCAGAAGTCCTGATGTATTTCTATCCAATCTGTGTAATATTCCTCTTCTGAAGTCACCGTTAATATCGGAAAGATTTTCACCGTATTTATATAACAGTGCATTCACAAGAGTTCCGCTTCTTTCTGCTGCAGTAGGATGAGTCAGCATATTTGAAGGTTTATTTACGACAAGCATATTTTCATCTTCATATATTATATCAAGCGTTATCTCTTCCGGTTCTATTTTTAATGAATCTTCTTTAATATCAAAATCAATTACATCACCGCATTTTATTATATATGATGCTTTTGACTCTTTAGAATTAACCTTTATGTTCCCTAATTTAATCTCAGATTGAATTAGGGAACGTGAAAAATCTTGCAAACATTCTGCAAGATATGCGTCTAATCTTTTTTCTTCAGTTAATTCATCAATTATAAGCTTCATGTTCTCATTATACAACAATTTATATGTATCTAAACAAAAGTCCGGTTTAATACCGGACTTTTTTAATATCTAACCTTCTAACATTTTTCTTACAAGTTCGTTAACCGTTTTCGGATTAGCTCTTCCTTTTGTTTCTTTCATAACCTGACCGACAAAGAAACCTAAAAGATTCGTTTTACCGTTCCTATAAGATTCTATTTCAGCAGGATGAGAATTTACAATCTTTTCAACTATTTCTTTTATTGCACCTTCATCAGATATTTGGCTTAAACCTTTCTTTTCAACAATTGCAGAAGCTTTTTCACCTTTTGTTATCATCTCTTCCACTAAAATTTGTTTACCGATATTATTTGAAATTGTTCCCTTTTCTATTAAAGCAATTAACTCTGCTAAATTTTCAGGAGTTAATTTTGTTTCGTTAATTTCAACTTTATTTTCTTTTAAATAAGCTGCTATTTCACCCATTATAAAGTTTACTGCTGTCTTAGGATTAGCACCGAGTTCCAGTGTTTTGTCAAAGAATAACGCTAAAGGCATTTGTTCAACAATAACACTTGCATCGTATTCACTTAAACCCAAACTCATGTATCTTTGTCTTTTCTGTTCAGGAAGTTCAGGCATTGTTTTCCTGATATTTTCAACCCATTCTCTTGAGATTTCTAATGGCATTAAGTCAGGTTCAGGGAAATATCTATAGTCATGAGCATCTTCTTTCCCTCTCATAGAACGGGTTTCTTTTAAATTATCATCCCAAAGGCGTGTTTCTTGAACAACTTCGCCGCCATCTTCAACAATCTCTATTTGTCTGTCAATTTCATATTCAATTGCTCTTTGAAGAGCTGAGAAGCTGTTTACGTTCTTAATTTCCGCTCTCGTACCAAATTTATCAGAGCCTTTTGGCATAATAGAAATGTTAGCATCGCATCTCATAGAGCCTTCTTCTAAATTACCGTCACATACACCTAAATAACGAACGATGTTACGAAGCTCTTCCATGTAATTTCTTGCTTCTTCACTTGAACGCATATCAGGTTCTGATACGATTTCCAATAATGGAGTTCCTGCTCTGTTCAAGTCAACAAGAGAGTATGTGGCACCGTTGATTCCTGCCGCACCGACGTGAACTAATTTTCCGGCATCTTCTTCTAAATGTGCACGTGTAATTCCGATTCTTTTGCCTTTTACATTTAACCAACCATTTACACAAATAGGCTCATCGTATTGTGATATTTGGTAACCTTTTGGTAAATCAGGATAAAAATATTGCTTTCTGTCAAATTTACATCTCTTAGGAATTTCACAATTTAAAGCAAGACCAAGTAAAATTCCCATATTTACACATTCTTTATTTAAAACAGGCAAGACACCGGGCATACCCAATGTAATTGCACTTGTATGCGAATTTTGTTCACTTCCGAATTCTGTAGAATCCGGCGCAAAAATCTTTGATTTCGTCTTTAGTTGAGCATGAACCTCCAACCCTATAACAACTTCATATTTATCTCTTAAATTTGTCATAACTATATCCTCACTTCTTTATTATATTAACACAAAAATAAAACTTATTCTTATTATGGTTATACAGGCAACATAACTCGTGAAAATCGTAAAATTTCATTTTTTTGTCGTATTGTAACAATTGTAATAAAATGCAAAAATTTATATATAATAGTAAATAAAATAATAAAGAGGCAAAAAGTATGGGTGATACAAAAATATGCAGATATTGCGGACAGATAATAGATATGTATTCGGAGAATTGCGAATATTGCGGAAAATATCTTAATAAGGAACATGATAACAAAGATTTATTCTGTAAAAAGTGCAAGCATCCTGTTAATACAGATGATAATTTTTGTCAGTTTTGCGGAGCTATTTTTAATTTACCGTCCGAAAATGAAACACAGGACATTCCTCTGAAACACAATATGATAGGAATTCATTATAATATTGTAATCTTTTTAACATCATTGGTTCTGAGTTTAGCTTTAGCATTTTTTATAACCACCGGCAAAGATTCTTCGACTGGAGCATATTTTGCAGCTTTCGGTATAACGTTTGTTGCCTCAGAGATTCTTCTTTACATTTACCTTTTACCATCAATTATTGCAATAGAAAATAACAATAAAAATACATATTTTATATTTATATGTAATTTATTATTGGGAATAACTGTTGTCGGATGGTTCGTTGCATTAGTATCAGCTCTACAATCTAAACGTTAACAAAATAAAAAGGAGAACAAATGAAAAAATTAGGATTTACTTTGGCAGAAGTTTTAATAACTTTGGGGATTATTGGTGTCGTTGCGGCTCTCACTATGCCTACACTTATCGCTAATACAAAGTACAAGCAAATTGGAGTCAAACTTGCAAAGTTCCATACGAATTTAGAAAATGCCTCAAGAACATATGTAGTAGCCAATGGAGATTTTAATGCAAATTTATGGAACAGTTCAAATGCATTTGATAATGACACAAATGTATTAACAAATTTTTTAGATAATGTATTTATTATAAAAGAAACACATAACAGCGACGGTAGTTTGAATGATTCACAAAAAATATTATTGAATCATGACGGAGAAAATTACTACTTAAATCACCAAAATCAAGAAGGCGGTATTCCTTATATCGTTCTAAAAGACGGAACTTCTATAACATGTACGACATTAGTTCCTAAGGTTAAAAAAATATCTGATGATAACGGTAAACAAAAATATGGTGAGCTTTTAAATTTTTATATAAGTTTTGACCCGCAAGTTAGTGGTTTACCGGATAATGCACAGAAATTATTTTCTTTCGCAATGACTACAAAAGGCATTATATTCCCTGATGACGATGATAAATGCCTTGTTGCAATATCTAATAATAAATGGAAAGTCGATTCTAACTTTTACAAAAAAAATGGGGTTTGTACAAAAAGTAGTCAATAGTTTATAGAGCATGTTTCAACTAACAGAATAAACTTTGTTGCCAGCGCGGATAAATAAAATATCTAAAACCGCTTGAAAAAGAGGACCTGTATTATATTAATACAGGTCCTTTATTAACTTTTTGTATATTACTAGCTTTCAACATACTCTCTTAAGCGTTTGCTTCTGTTCGGATGTCTCAGCTTTCTTAGTGCCTTTGCTTCAATCTGTCTGATACGTTCACGAGTAACACCAAAGAGTTGTCCTACTTCTTCTAATGTTCTCTGGCGGCCATCATCCATACCAAAACGCAACCTTAAAACATCTCTTTCACGAGGAGAAAGTGTGCAAAGAACTTCTGCCAAGTCTTCTCTTAAAAGTTCTGAAGCAACAGTTTTTATTGGTGCATCTGCTTCTTTGTCTTCTATAAAATCGCCCAATCTTGAGTCTTCTTCTTTACCGATAGGAGTCTCTAATGATAAAGGTTCTTGAGCAATTTTAACAATTTCTCTTAACTTAGGAATTGAAACACCCATTTCTACAGCCAGTTCTTCTTCGGTTGGTTTCCTTGAAAGTTCTTGAGCAAGTCTTCTTGTAACTTTTTTCAATTTGTTAATAGTTTCGACCATGTGAACAGGAATACGAATAGTTCTTGCCTGATCAGCAATAGCTCTTGTAATTGCTTGCCTAATCCACCAGGTCGCATATGTCGAAAATTTAAACCCTCTTTCATGGTCAAATTTTTCTGCTGCACGAATTAAACCCAAGTTACCTTCTTGAATAAGGTCTAAAAACAACATTCCGCGTCCGACATATTTTTTTGCAATACTTACAACCAATCTTAAATTTGCCTGAACTAATTTTCTTTTGGCAATAGCTGCAGCCTTAGATTCCCCTTCTACTATTTTCTTCGCAAGTTCAATTTCTTCGCTTGTAGATAATAATTTAATTCTTCCGATTTCTCTCAAATAAAGCCTTACAGGATCCTCTACAGCGCCAATTTTCTGAGTTTCATTTTCTGTAACGTCTCTTGGTGAATCAGAATCCATCATGTAGAAATCGTCATTCTTTACACCGCTCAACTTTGAAGTTCCGATAATATCTTCTATATTATCAGTGCCTAAATCTGTTTCGATATAATCTTCTGTTTCTTCATCAACATCTTTTTCGGAATCAAAATCAAGCATGTCAAGATTTTCATCTTCTACGCTAATTACTGATGAATGTGAATTTTTTCTTTGGGTCATTATTTAATCTCCAGTCCTTAATTTTAACTTGTCTCTTAGCTGCATTTGCATCTTTAGGGCTTCTATTTCATCATCATTAACCTGTTTATATTTTTCTTGAATTTCTTTTTTTTCTTTTTCTTGATATAACCTGTTAAGTTTTGAAATATTTTCCCTTACAGCTTTTTCAAATTCTTCTGCATTTAGTCCGCTAAATGCTTCCGAATAACTGATCAAATCCGTCAGGATTTGGGTTAAGCTATCATCCTCAATGAACTTCGTGTATAATTCTTTTGTCAATTCCCTAACATTATTTATTGTACACGATATTTTGTCAATTGTATTTTTTACAATTATTAACTTTTCATCACGAATGATATTTTCAGGTAACAATTCATTAAGTCGCATATAACTTAATGGACTGTCTGTTGATAAAAAAACGCTCAATAAATTTTTTTGCGCTTTTATTTCTAATTGTGAAGATTTTGTTACATTTCTGTTATTATCTTGAACGCTAAAATGATAATTCTCATTTATATCTGCTTTTGAAAGCTCTTTTATTAGAGCTTTTTCATCAACATTTATTATACCTGATACCATTTTTACGTATTCTGACTGGATAATTTTGTTATTTACATCTTTCAAAATTTCTATTATTTGATTTACCAATTCAGCCTTCTCTTGAGGAGTTTTTGCTTCATTTTTATTTTTTAAAGTATTATTCAAAAGAAAGTCTATTAATAAAGGTGCATTTTTTGCATATTCCAAATATGCATCTCCGCCCATTGTTCTTATAAATTCATCAGGATCTTTTCCTTGGGGAGGAGATACAACTCTGATTTCACAAGCATACTTGTCATCTGAAATAGCTGAGATGTGGCTTTCATCAAACTGCTTGACGTTTCCTATTGCTGAAAGCGTCTCCTTTATAACTGCGCTTCCTCTTTTTGTGGCATTAATTCCTGCTTTATCGGTATCAAAAGATAAGAATATTCTTCTTGATTTTGTATATCTGGATATCAGTCTTACATGCTCAGGTGTAAGAGCAGTTCCGCAAGAACCGACAGCATTTTTTACTCCGTGAGCTTGAGCGGAAATAACATCAAAATATCCTTCCATAATAATAACGCCGTCTTGTTCTTTTATTGCATCTTTCGCTTTATCCATACCGAAAAGCAGACGGCTTTTATTATATATCAGAGACTCTGCTGAGTTTAAATACTTTGCGGCTTCTCCATCTTTAACGGCTCGAGCACCGAATGCCACGCATTCGCAATTTTCATTTCTGATAGGTATAATTACACGATTTCTAAATCTGTCTATCCATCCTCCGTTATTGGATTTTAGAATTAAACCCGCTTTTTCTAATATTTCATCAGAAAAATCTTTTTTTAAAGTTTTATACAAGGTATCATATTTATTCGGAGCAAATCCCAAGCCATATTCTTTTATAATATCATCTGTAATATCACGTTTTTTTAGTAATTCCATTCCGATTTTAGCATCATTATTATATAAATACTCGTGATAAAATTCAGAAGCTTTACTACAGGCTGAAAGCATGTCTTTTTTTATATTCTTATTTTCATTTTGTCCTGAATATTTTTTCGGAAGCTCAAACCCGAACTTATCAGCCAATTCAAAAACAACATCTTTAAATTCTCTGTTTTGAATCTTTATAAGAAAGTTAAGAGCATTTCCTCCTGCCCCGCAAGAAAAACATTTGTATATACCTTTTGAGGGACTAACGGACATTGAAGGTTTTTTGTCATTATGAAACGGACATAAGCCCCAATAATTTGCACCGCTCTTTTTGAGCGCCACAAACTGAGATACAACATCTACGATATCCAATCTGTCATTGATAAGTGATACTAATTCTTCAAATGAACTTACTTGAACCATAATAAAATAATACACCAAAATTTTTGGGAATGAAAATGAGAAATTATAACATCATTTCTTTTTTACGTGTTGATAAGCATTTTGGCAAATTTAACAGACTCATCATTAATTTCGCCGCTTGCGAGTTCAGCGATAGCATTAAGCTTATTTTCACCTTCCAGAACTGATATACTTATATTTGTTGAATCTTTTTGGGTTTTCTTTACATAAATATGTCTGTCGGATTTGGATGCAATAATAGCTTGATGCGTTATCATTATTATTTGCATATATTTTGCAAGTTCTTTTACTTCGTCTGCAACAGATTGAGAAGCTTTACCGGATATTCCCGTATCTATTTCATCAAAAATTACGGTATCAATGTTATCATTCTGTGCAAAAATAGTTTTTATTGCAAGCATAACCCGAGAAATTTCTCCTCCTGATGCAACCTTTGCAAGCGGTTTAAGCTCTTCTGAGATATTTGTTGAAATTAAAAATTCAACTTTATCGGAACCGTTTTGATTTAGTTCAACAGGTTCAATATTAATTTCAAATTTTGTTTTAGGAAGTTCCAGTTTTTCGAGTTTTTCTATTATCAGAGAAGAAAGTATTTTGGAATATTTTTTCCTTTCTTCTGACAGTTCTTGAGCTTGTTCTTTCAAAATAAGACCTTGCTTCTTGATTTTCTCTTGGAGTTCCTCAATATTTTGAGTAGAAAATTCTATACCGTCCAGTTCTTTTCTGAGTCGTTCTCCTTCTTTAATAACATTTTCAAGTGTTCCGCCGTATTTTCTTTTTAATTTATCCAGCAAAAATAAACGTTCTTGTATTGTATTTATACGTTCTTCGTCATTTTCCAGAGATGAAGAGTAATCCCTTAAAAATGATGAAATACCTTTTAGTGAGTCAACCGTTCCGATTAATTCACTTTCTATTTCTTCCAATGAATTGTCCATATTAGACGCTTTAGAAATATTTTGTTTTATTTGTAAAAGAGCATCTATTATAGATGAATCGTCGCCTGATATTGACCAATATGAAGAACCGGTTAATTCTTTTAATTTTTCTACATTTTCTAAAACAGCAAGTTCATTATTTAATTTTTCATCTTCTTGTATATCACCTACGCAGGCGTTTTCTATCTCATCTGCTTGAAATTTTAAAAATTCTATTTGGTCTTCCGTTTTATTTGCAGCAGCTTGAAGTTCATTTAATTTTGCAATCATATTTTTATACTGTGCAAAATTATTTTTGTATTCTTTTAAAACAAAGTGTTTGCCGGAGGAATTCTTATCATCTGAAGATTGAATATAAGAGTCTAAAAGTTCAATATGATATTTGGGTTGAAGAAAAGAATAAGTTTGATGTTGAGAATGAATATCAAGAAACATTTCTCTAAATGTTTTCATAAATTCCTGATTTACTATAGAGCCGTTAACCCTTGCTCTGTTGGAAGTTTGAGTAATTTCTCTTGATAAAACTATTTCTTCCCCAAAATTTTCTATTCCGTACTCTTCAAAAAGAGTTTCCAAATTTTGTTTTTTATTTTTAATGGTAATTTCAATTAATGCTTTTTCAGCTCCGGTTTTTATAACATCTTTATTTGCGCTTTTCCCTCCAAAGGCAATATCAATAGCATTTATGAGAATACTTTTCCCTGCTCCTGTTTCTCCGGTGATTATATTCAAACCTTTGGATAAATCGAGTTCCAGTTCATCAATTAATATATAATTTTTTATGAAAATCTTTGATAACATATCCTAAATTATACCCTAAACACTATTCTTCATCATAATTATCTTCGGATTCGTCATCACCTTCAGATTCTTCTGTTTCGTCCCACTCGTCTTCATAATCATCTTCGTCCTCATCAGATTCGTACGATTCATCAGAATTATCATATTCTTCGTCTTCGGATTCTTCATCATATTCTTCCTCGTTGTCATTGTCATTTTCATCTTCATATTCATTTTCATAATCTTTTTCATATTCATTTCCGGAATTTTCTTCTGAATATTCATTTTCATTATATTCTTCGACTTGTTTTTCCGGTTCTATATCTTCATTTCTGCCAATTTGTCCGCCTGCATAATCATATTCCTGCCTCAAGGTTTTCTTTGAGTATGAAAGTGTAAGCGGATTCTGTAATGCTTTCTTTAAATTATCATAATATTCATTTAAATCTCCGATAAATTTGTAGACTCTGGCAAGACAATAATATAAATCTCCGTTGTCTTCCTTTTCAAGTTGAGTATGCAAAAGTTCTAATGCGGATTCAGAATCATTATTCTTTAAATATATTTTGACTAATAATTTATATGCTTCATAATCGGCAGAATTGTATTGAATTGTCTTTTTCAGATATTCTTCAGCTTCTTCGTCATTGCCGTTTTTATATGCGATGGATCCAAGATTATAATATGCCCAGCTATAATCCGGTGATACTTCAAGAACTTTTTTATAACTTTCTATTGCAAAATTTGTTAAACCGTCATCTTGGTATATAAACCCTAAATAAAAATATGCGTACACATCTTTAGGATTTATAGAAACAGCTTTTTGAAAGTTGTCTAAAGCCTTATTTTTTTCTTCCATATTGTAATAACAGACACCCAGATTAAAATAACAATTTCCATCATCAGGATCTGTCATCAATACTTTTTTGAAGCATTTTTCAGCTTCTTCCCATTCTTGTAAATCGACTAACACTTCTCCCAGATTATAGTAAAAATCTTCCTGCGGAGAGAGTTCTATTGCTTTTTTATATGCTTCTTTTGCTTTCTCAAATTTCTTTAGTTTTTCATCAACAATGCCCAAGTTATAATGTAATTCTGCATCTTCAGGGAAATATTTACATAGATATTCCAAATTTGCTTCAGCTTCTTCATTAAAGCCATTGTTTACAAGAATTATTGATAACTCTCTTCGTGCTTGAAAATTGGAAGGATCATCCTGCAGAAGTTTTTGAAGTGTTTCAATATCATTTTCCATAGTTTGATTATATCACATTTTTAAGAGTTTAAATATATAATCTTTTTAATTAACTATTTTGATTGCGATTCATTAATAATGCTGCACCAATGGTTAATCCGCCTAAAATGCCTGCTGTAATTCCGCCATATTTAAATGCTTTTTTCCAATTGACATCATTTTTTGTATTCTTAATTATTTTATATAATTTCTCATCTACGCTTTTAGGTTTAACAAACTTTTTATTTTCGTTATCCCAGCATAAAGCTACTATATCTTTTATGTTTTGTTTTTCTGCTCTTAAACTTGCTTCAATTCTTTCTTTTATTGCTGCAATTTTGTCTTTTAAATTTTCTTTTGTAACTGTATCACACATTGTTTTTAAAGAGATACCGTCACAAAGGGTAGAGCAGTATTTTTTATTTTTTTCCATCAATTTTCTGAATTTTTCAGGAGATTTTATACTTCCTATATGCTTTGAAATATCGGCAATTTCTTTAAAGAATTGTTTTCCTTTTGCTGTATAATCCTTTTTAATCATCTTATCAAGTACTTGTTGAGCAAAAGAATCTTTGACAGCACCATTGTTTACAGGCTGCCTGTTTCTGAAATAATCAATTCCGGCTGTAATGGCAGTTCCTCCTGCAAATCCGATTGCCGCATTTGTAAGAGCTCCTCCTAAAATTTGAGCACCTCTTCCGCTGTTTTGATATGGATATTGATATGAAATGCCTTGCGGATATACCATTTGAGGGTTCACCGTTTGATTACCCTGCTGATACATTTGCATGTCCATTCCTTGGGGATAACCTGCCATATTGTATGAATTTGTCATATAAAACTCCGCACACTTCTTTATTACACATGTATATAAAGTTTTTATGACTGTTAAAATTGCCTAATTTTAAAACATGAATAAATATTTGTAACAAAACTTAAAATAAAATTTTGCAAATAACTTATTAATACTTATAGACTTTATTATTTTAACTTTCTACTACTTCAACACCGCCGTCATCAGAAACAAATTGTATGCCGAATTTTGCTCTGAATAAATAACGTACTGTATTGGATTGTATTTCAAACATCATTTTATTAAATAAATCATACGCTTCTTTTTTATATTCAATCAGAGGGTCCTTTTGTCCATATGCACGAAGTCCTATGCCATCTTTTAGCATATCAATATTGTGAAGGTGATCTATCCACTGATTATCAACTACCCTCAATAAAATATCACGCTCCAGAGATCGCATAATGTTATCAGAACTGTTTATTTTTTGAGGAACAAAATTCGGATCATATTGAGCTGATATTGTATTAAAGAAGCTTATAATTTCCTCTTCATGATCTTTATATGCTTTTTGCGCAGCTTCTTTGACCATATCGTAAATTTTGTGATATCTGGCATTTTTAATGTCGTCAATCGTTATGTAAGATAACTGAGGAATTGTGGAATGAAGTTCGCTTATAAGCGTTTTTAAATCTTCATATATATATTCTTCCGGATTCATCTCAGGTGTAATGTATGATTTAAGAAGTCTGTCGATTTCTCTGTCAATCATATACTCAATATCGCTTCTTAAATCTTTTCCGTCGAGAACTTTTCTGCGCTGAGCATAGAACTTTTCTCTCTGAATATTCATAACATCATCATATTGAAGTACGTTTTTACGAATATCAAAGTGGTATGTTTCAACTTTTTTCTGTGCGGATTGAATTTGACGTGTAATTAAAGAAGATTCAATTGCCATGTTCTCATCGACTTGAAGCATTGCCATAAGTCCCGCAATTTTATCTCCGCCGAAGATTCTCATTAAGTTATCCTCAAGCGACAGGAAAAATCTCGTAGAACCGGGGTCTCCCTGACGAGCGGCACGCCCCCTTAACTGGTTATCTATACGTCTGGACTCATGTCTTTCAGTCCCAATTACGTGCAGTCCTCCGTATTCTACGACCTTAGCATGCTCTTCCTCTGTTATAGCCCTCGCTTTTTCCAATGCTTTATTTTTAAGTTCTTCATAATTATCTTTATCCGGCGTTACTCCAAGTTTTTCCAATTCTTCTTTTGCTAAAAATTCGGCATTACCGCCTAAAAGAATATCTGTACCACGACCTGCCATATTTGTCGCAATTGTAACTGCTCCGACACGCCCTGCTTGAGCAATGATATAAGCTTCCTTTTCATGTTGCTTAGCATTCAATACATTGTGTTTAATACCCTGTTTTTTTAGTAAAGAAGATATGTATTCTGATTTTTCAATACTTACCGTTCCTACAAGAACAGGTCTTCCGATTTTATTTTGTTCAATAATATCGTTTACAACCGCATTATATTTTGCTCGTTCATTTTTATATATAACATCAGGGTAGTTTATCCTGATATCAGGCTTATTTGTTGGAATTGCCGTAACTTCCAAATTATAAATTTTACCGAATTCCGCTTCTTCTGTCATTGCAGTACCGGTCATACCGGATAATTTAGGATAGAGTCTGAATAAATTCTGGAATGTGATGCTCGCAAGGGTTTGTGTTTCGTCTTGAATCTCAACTCCTTCTTTTGCTTCTATTGCTTGATGAAGACCATCTGACCATCTTCTACCTGGCATCATACGACCGGTAAATTCGTCGACAATAATTACTTCTCCGTCTTTTACAACATAATCTGTATCGCGAATAAATAATTCTTTTGCTTTAAGAGCATTCAGTAAATCGTGTGCATATTGAACGTTAATATCAAATAAATCTTTGCATCCGATAATTTCTTGAGCTCTGTCTATACCCTCTTCGGTAAAAATTACGTTTTTATTTTTTTCATCCACTTCATAATCTTTGTTCTTTTCTAACTGGGGTGCGACTTTGGCCATTAACGTATAAGTGTCTGCTGATTTTTCGACACGACCGCTTATAATAAGAGGAGTTCTTGCCTCATCAATCAAAATGCTGTCGACTTCATCTATAATAGCGTAATTAAATGGTCTTTGAACTAAATTATCTTTAGACGGCGCCATATTATCACGCAAATAG
>ODAI014631586.1_pt1 | contig 12862 bp, 6 predicted proteins | sample 1539321 | NCBI WGS metagenome assembly ODAI01 (sample SAMN02144231, study PRJEB22623) | gut metagenome | biome: sheep rumen | host: Ovis aries | place: New Zealand | reverse complement strand
TGGGCGTTCTCATTATAATAGGAGATAACAGTATTCAAAACTCAATAAACCCGGCCACTCGCTCCGCTCCGTGGCCACTTGCGGCCGCAAAAGCGGCCACTGGGATCCGCCGTATGCATGCAGCCGACCAGATAATAATTCTCATCATCCCAAGTCAGTGCCCACGGACTCACAGTATACAGTGCTCCGTCCTTTTTCACCTGAAGTTCTTTCTTCACCGTCCACTCACAGTAATGAAATGTGACCTTCTCATTCTTCGAGATAGCCGTATGGATCTTATCAACATTATAAAAAATGGACGTATTGCCAGACTTCAGCCGGTTCCGGATATAGACCTGGCGCTGAAGCTGATGACCATTCATCTTACTGGTCAGAGTTTCCAGCTTTTTGATCAACTTTTCTGATGATGATTCCGTAATGAACTTTGAGGATTGAACCGCATCCACCAAGAGTTTCAGCTCTGCAAGCTCAAAAAACCTGTGATTTAGATAGTAACCGACATTAGGCTCAGTCGAAATATCCATCCCGAACTGCTTCAGGATGGCGATGTCCGTATAGATCGATTTGCGTTCCGCCTTGACACCATACTCTTTCAGTCGTTTCACAATCTCATTCGACGAAAGAAGGTGGTTCTCATCAGAGTATTCCATCAGGATTTTCATAACATAGAGCGTGCGAAGACGTAGCGGGTTTACATGTGCTTCAGGCATAATCTCCTCCATTTTTTCAGCAGTAACTTCTCAATATGATACATCTTCAAAATCCCCAGCTCCGTCAGAGAAAATATGAATGGAGAAAATGATACCTGCTCCATCGCCTTTTTCACCGCATCAATATTCTGTGTCTCTCCGATTAACACAAGGATCCTATGGCGATTATCTGCTGAGCTGTAGCTATCGGCAACGTTTATTTTTGTATTATTATGCCATTAGTTTTGCTTTTAGCTCAAAGTAATAGTTAATAATAAAGTTACAACTTAAGCCACATACACCATCTTTATCGCTTTTTATTCCCGAAATATATCCTGAAGATAATAGTACCTTTGCTATTTCCTCTGGAACTCTCATTGTCACTTCGCATGAATTGGTTCTTTCAATTTCTCTACAAATACTACGCACAGCCTCCTCTTGTTCCGGTGTCAAAATCATAAAGACATCTTTTCTCACCAATGTATCTTCGAATTTGTAACTACGTGATATCTTCCGATCACGATATATTTCGTCGACATTTTTAAAGATCAGTTCCTTCTTCTCAGTAAGTCGATTATGCTGTACATGTATTTTTAATTCGCCTCTATCCAGATACTCTTCATAGATAATATATTTGTCAATCTCATGAATAACATGATTTCTCACATCATCTGGCGCATCTATGGCCGCTGAAAGGATTCGAAACTTCTCCTGTGTCATCGTGATTAGGTCATGGTAAAAATCCACAATACCCTTCAAGTACAACCTGTGATCTTGAGGGTCTGCTATAAACCAAATATCAGACCAAACATCGCCTAATTCTCCACATAGCTTGCAATAGTTTCCAAACCATTTTTCATAATCCGTTTTCCCATATTGACCAGAAAGATCAAACAGGTCACGAAAAATCTTTTTATAGTGTTCCAACGCTTTTGTTTTACAGTCACAATAGCTTAGATATGAAACTATCAACGAAAGTAAAGCGCTTCCTAATAGCGCCAATGTGATGTTTGATGTAAACGTTTTCCATTTCCAGCATAAAGTGTTTTCTATGGGATTCCATACAAATACACATATAAAATACAGCACAATACTTATCGCTGCTAAAGCTCCAGTAATATACACAATCTTTCTTTGTACACGCATTATACTTAACCCCCGAAATCATCAATCTCAAGAACAATGTCTATATAGAACTCTTCTCTACTAATAATTACGAGTCCATTTTTATCTGCAATAACCAGATAGTAGATTTACTTATTATCGTTGGCTATAAGATATTTCATTCTTTTTCATCTGTCGTCTCCATATTGATAATTTCATCAATCTTGTCTTTCAATCCATCCCATCTAACAGCAGAACCAACCATTCTTTTTACAACATTAAGAGAAATAGTTTTTTGATCTGGATTCCCATAACTATTTGTATACTGATTTATCCTATTTGTTTCTACTACATAAAATTCCCAAAAGTCCAAATTAAGAGGCTGAGGATTTTGCACTTCCTGATTCGTATTAAGGCAGAATACATATAGGTCATTCTGCCTAGACAACTTCCGTTCTCCTTCTTTTCCCCAATAATGATTATTGGATGGGGCAATTGAAAATGTGCGTACTTTAGAAACTCTCTTTTTGTTCCAGGCATGCACATATTCTGTAGCTTTCACCTCTATCCGCTTATTGCGATAGGACATATCATATGCGGTCCAATATGTTACATTTTCAGCCTTCTCTATACCTAGAGACTTAGCAACTAGGAATTCAGCAATCATTGGCGACTGCCCTGCAAGATCTCCATAACAGAAACGCCAAAAATCCAGAACAGAAAGAACCGAATTGCCAGAAAGCATAAAATGATCATCCTCCCGATAGTTTGTATAGGATGTATTTTTCTTCCGGGTCTTTTCTATCTGATCTGTCATATATAATCCTCATTCCAAAAAACTATTTATTGTAACCGGCACTCTACTTCTATCACTCGAACTAACTGTTGCCTTCAGCCTGCTTGCGTTCTACGCCAATGTGCCTACTCATTCTATACCCAAATTCTTCAATAAGTTTTGTTCGAATACCATTGTTTGAGCCAACGCTTCATCTAACCCTGCAAAAATCATAGCTTTATTCAAGTCATCCGGAATAGCTACCTTATCAGCCTTATAAGCTTTCCACCAGATCCATTCCTTCTTTGCTTGGTGCATAGAGACAAACTGATTTACTCTGTTCAGTATTTCAAGTTGCGTCTGATCCATATTCACCGAGTTAAAGGTTAACTGAAGTATTACATTCGTAGTTGAACGGTTTACGATCTCATAGAAATAATGGTTATCACAATTCCATCCACTTCGGGCATTTGGCAAATCAGGTAAAATTCTGCTCATGTTCTCTGTCATAAACCGTGTACAAGTTCTATTACTCTTTTCTGGACAAGCTATAATATTAGGATTCTGTTTCATCCACTCACGGAGTATTGCAGCAATCTTATCTAATCTGTCAACGTCTTTAGGGTTCTTTACCGCTGATTTATCAATAGGAAATGAATCCTGTAAATATGGAACCATTACTCTTCGAAGCTTTGCGCTCCATTCTCCGAGAAAATCAGCCATCTTAGCCCAGTCTTCAACATTTGTTATGCTGACTCCGTCCATATGATAGTTTACCCACGAGCTTTTAAAAGAATCTGCTCTATCCCAATTGAGCTTCACTCCTACTTTTTCTTCTATCTCGTCTTTATGAGAAAATAGAATATCATATGCTTCTTTATTCTTTTCAGTTTCAGCTTTCCCTAAGAAGAAATCCACACGAACCCCATCATAATTTGCCACGCATATTGTCTTAAATCCTCCAATACCAAAGTACCCATAAGACTCATTAGATGTTGTAGGACCAACATTGGTATAAGACTCGTTATTGTTTTTCTCACGAATAATAGGTAATGCTCTCTCCCAAAACTTTAATCGCAGCTCTTTTCTACCACCCTCCGCGCCTGCTGACTTTATAATTGTTTCAATCGGCAAATCCTTAGCATTCCATATTTCACGAATACGGGTTTCAAAATCAGCTGTTCTGGAATATATCTTAAGCTCATTCCAGTCCGTGTTATTATCTATTACATCTCGTGTTAGACGTAAGTCTGCTAAATTCTTAATTCCTTTCCTGCCATGCTTGCCATTAACCTTATCATAGAAAGCACTATTGCTAATTGAGGTGTTCAACTTAGAATTGAGCAAGGTCATGTTTCCTATTTCATAGATCGCACGACTTCTCACACGTTCAATTTCATCAGCATCCTCAACTTCATGACCTGCAGCATCATATGCTGTTACATCCTGCCAATTCTGCCTCCACTTTTGCGGCATGATATGCTCCAAAGTGTATTCATACTTCAGGCTTTTAACATCTACATTTAATAGATTACGCTCATATAATTCAAGCCAGAACAACAGCAAGGTTGGTAATTTGTTCGTTGTCATTCTTCTTAGACCTTCTACAAAGCTCTTTTCTGAAATATAGATACTGCTATTCATTATATCTTTTGGTGTTCTCTTACCGTCAACCATCTGAAGACATTCATTGTTATAGTTTTTTGTACTTCCCTTACAAATAGCATTAAGAACTACATATCGCTCTATCTGAAAGAATGCATCCTGTAGTTCTTCCTTGGAAATCAAACCTTTTTTTCTATCATACAGTAGCTTCAGCAAATACGGGTAGAATGTTGATACTTCAAGTATGTTGCATATATTAAAGATTCTTCCGATGTAATCATCATACCTTAACATATCATCTCCATCAGAAAAGTAATCCTTATACACTTCAGCATAATCATGCAGCTCTACAAAAAACACATCCAATCTGTCAATATCCATCTTGGAAATTTTATTTTTATATTCTGCCGGCAGGTCAGCTATATTGTTTTCTGCTGGATTAAAAAATCCTTCTATTACCGCAAATGCATGAAGGAATGTTTCTATGTTACTGCGCTTCATTCGGCCGTATTGCCGCTGTGTTTCCCAATAAATATTGGTTTTCTCATCTGCAATAAAGGCATCCCCCCAAGTTGCCTCATATTCTTTAACTGCTTCTTCATCGACATTAGGGCAATTTGATGCTCTTAAAAGTTCTACATACTTTTGGTATAGAAGGTTCTTAATTGTATCAGCACTGGACAATCTGACTCCTGCTGAATTCACTGTATCAAAAATCGCTTGCTCATTATCTGTAACATCAAGATCAATATTAACAAGAAATCTAATTTTATCTACAGTTAATAGCTCCCACAGATAGTCTATTGTTTCCTGCGACAACTCCTGCATTTCCGATCTGAAGTAAGCATACGCTTTAATAATACCGCTGGTGTTGTCATCATCTGGAAGATTAACGTATTTCTCCCATCTATCATCTTTTGCGATCTCACCTTTTATTACCCTTTCAAACGCAGGTTTATCCAAGTGGGAATGATTAATTTTCACATACAGAGTCTGCTTTATACCACCCTCGGGTACAAAAAGTAAGCTCTCCATCTTCACCTGGCAAGTCTTTAAGACGTCCTCATCATAACCATACTTCACTGCATTTTTAACTATATGATCATAGCAGGCACGTAATAATACGCTTAATGTTGTAAGACGCTGCTGTCCATCAATTACAGAATAGCGTGAAACATTGCCTGCTGTGGCTAATTCATTTTTTAATATGATTGATCCAAGAAAATGATTCTGATTCCTGCTGGTTAAATTTGATAGCAACTCACTCCAGTTATCATCATTCCATACATACGCTCTCTGAAAAAAAGGGATATCATAATAACTTGGTGATGTCAAAAAATAAAATGACTTGTCTTCCGCCCTCATTAATGTCATTCCTCCATAGTACGTTTGACCCAATGCATTCCCCAATATTCATCAGTCTCATTGTTTTCCTACATATCAAAGAATATTACGAGACTTTTATAAAATCCTCGTCATCCTTGCATTGTATAACCATAATTATTATGTGTTCTGTCTTCTGACCATAAACATACAAAAGGATCACCATCCCATGTGCTTTTTCTGCACAAAAGAACTAATTCTTCGGTTTTCATAATAAAGAACACATAGCTACAATAGCAAATCGATCATTCTTCCGTCTCAAGATAGATTAGTTTCAGCAAAATAACAGCTTCTAACATGAACATCTCTCTACAAATTGTTATTCCACATCGCAAGAAATGGCATTAAGCACAGCTTCTGTACTATTGCAATAGATGAACCGTTCACCACCATATTTACTAAATTCTTCCCTGTCTTCATCTTTTGGTGCTGATATAACTATATTGTTGATATTTTGTAAGTCCGCCAGTCTGAGCATTTGCAATATTTCCGACCTTAACGAATACCCTTCTGACTTTTCCATAATCTGCATCATCGCGGTATCTTCTGATATTTTTCTACCGTTCAAAATAGAACAAAGCAGATACATTATTGGAATCACAAAATCAGCATCAGCGTCAGTTCCATATAAACTTAATATTCTTATATCATAATCATTTCTTGTTCGTTCAGACTCTTTTATAAAATACTTCCATTTCTTTTCTACTGTAGCGATCATACTACGCTTCAAAGAGCTATTAAAATCCCCTGTTATTCTTATATCACCAGTTCCATAATCAACAGTTGCTTCAATGATATAAAAATCCTTTCCAACAACAAACAAATGGTTATTATCACCTCGATATTTCTCCTTCGCACATATACGAGCCTTTTTTAAACCTTCTCTTATTGATTCTGATATTCTCAGATACGGATATATTTCTTTAGCATAGTAAACATAGTATTCTTTATAATCTGGAGAAAAATATTGTTCGTTAAAATGCCCTGGGACAGTCCACAATCTAAAGTAAATCTCAAATATTCCTTGTAAATAGCTTTCCGTCATTTTGTTTTTTCCCAGTGCAAGTAACCTATCAACCTTTTTCCTTATAAACGGATGTAACTCATTATATTTCTCTATCTCATAATCCATTTGCCTTAATGCCAATTCAACAAACCTATCTATTTCAATTCGTAAGTTGCTTTTAATCTTATCATCCTCATTCAAGCACACTTGTCCATGAAATTGCTCTCGAAACTCTTTTTCGTCTTTAAGCGGGTTTCCATATGCATTAACTATTGATAGATTACGCATGCTTAAAAGACTCTTTATATCCGATATATTATTATCGCGTATGTTTAATGATTGTAAATTCGGTTGATATTCAACTATTTCGTAAATATCTTCCAATCCTCCATGAATAGTAAGGGCTCTTAACGGTGGAAGATTTTTCAGCCACTCAAGGCTTTCTATAGACTTTTCAAAAATACCTAATGCACGTAATTCTTTCAATCCATACAATGATGTGTAATCAACCCATTCAGCATAACGAAATGTAACTGACCGAACATTGGGTAATCCGGATAAATCAAAATACTGACGTATCGGCACCGATTCCTTATCATTTTCATATTTATAACAATGAAAAAAGCTAATTTCTAAGCTTGTCAGAGCTGAAAATTGTAATCTTTTCGTTATCGGTGTTTCATCTTTTAAAAAATACAATTCTTTTAAACATGGTATTTGCAATGTTGCTATATAGTCCCATCCTATAGGAAAATTGAAGGTCAATTTCTCCAGATTCGGAAATTTCGAATAATCAATTGGAATGTTTACAAACGGTATTGGTAACTGTGTAACTTTCAGCGAAAAAAAGATACTCTCTACTTCCGTTGGATCGTCCGCCTTTAAAAGATCTGTGATATTCTCCACAAATAAATGATGCGAGTCCTTAGCTATGTTTCTAAACATTGTATTTCTCATATTCTTCAATTCATAATATGTCCCCATTGTCTACACCTCATCCCACATGCGGAACAAACACGGTAGTATTTACATTACATCTGTTTCACGAAATTCATTTTTGTTACGAAATTGCAAAACCTCTTTCGATGGCAATTCACCCTTTTTTGGGTATTATCAGTAATTCTATCCATGATATTTACAAAATCTTTTCCAATGCCATGGTTCCATGAAATCATGCCCTTCATTGAACAATGTATGATTGTCCGAACTTGATAAATAAACTATTATCTATCGAATTTGGTTCCTCTAATGTATAGAGTTTAACACATACTGTTTCAAGAACAGGGCGGTAATGTAAATTTGCCACCTGAGCATCACGGTATAATTGCAGCTGTAATTTTATCTGAAGACATCTCTTTCACAATTTGAATCGTCTCACATATACATTTCTGCATTGATCTAAATCTTATTACATCTTGTTCTGTTAACGTGACACCGCGTCTATCCTTCAACCATTTTTGAAGAGGTTGATAGCCGCACATTGTAAAAGTCCAAGTGTTTTCTGTCACCGATTCAAATGCACACTCTTTGTTTATTTTTACATCAGAGTTCTTGTACGTCACCTTTTCAATTGTTTGCCCTATCAAATGAGCATCTTTTTCAGATAAGAGCATTTCTTCCTTCATCAAATGCAAGGACATCAATCGATATCCATATTCTACGATCCTATCAAAAGTCTCTGTCGAAGTAGGATATGGTATTCTCGGATATGCTGCATTTATGAACTGTTTATATTTGTCGCGATATCCTTCTATATAGAAAACTCCATATACATAAGCCAACAAATCCTCCCCAGAAAATGTGATTTTCTCCGTACCATTATTATCTGAAAAAGCTTTTCCAAGTTTGCTGGAAATCTTATCTATAATCTCTTTATTTAAATTTAAAGTACGAATCTGCTTTCCAAATCTCTCGGAGTATGTATAGAGCGGGAAAACAGCTGATTGGGTAGTTCGCTCTCCACATTTGGCCTCTGACATAATATCCGTAATAAGGAATTGTGAACAATCTTCTCCTTTGTTGCTTCTGGCTGTAATTAAGCCAATATTATCAAAGAAAAATGACGTCATCAGACTTTCTCTACTTCGCTCTAATAATTTCGGATCATAGTAGATAAACTGCTTATCTAATGGTCTGTAGTATATTGGTCTCACCTTAGTTACGTCTGGTTCAATACCATAATAAGATTTAACCTGCAGCAAAAGGGTTTGCTTTGTAGGTGGAATAAGAACTTTATCTTTTGCCGTAACCACGCCAACCGAATAATTAATAAACAATTCATAAACAGAAAATCCATCATTGTATTTCTTTCTTTTGTCTATATTTGTAGGTGTAAAATTATATTCTGGCTCGACTACTGTAACTTTCTTAAAGTTAATATCTGAAAGCTGCTTTTTTATAAGAAATCTATATTTATTTTCACGCGTCCCCCACAAATCTGCATGATATACATCCGCCATAGATGTTCTAGAATTCATATATTTAACAAAAATATTTATACTCACACCTTGCTGTATATCAAACACATTCTCATCCTTTGAACCATCTGGACATTTCTCTTTTCGATTACTATTTCCGTGCAAATCTAATATATATATTTTGTCAAAAGTCTGCAGGAGATGCCATCGCATGCCTCGAAAAGTAGGGTTGTCTATAAATCCGTGCGGATTAATAAACGCCAAGATTCCTTGTTTTCCTCTGCCGACATATTCTTCACTTAAGCGTATAAATTTAACATAATCATCATTCAACCACTTTGGATTCCGTTCATTTAATTTAATAATGCCTCCAGGTTCTTTCTTATAGGCCTCCATTAGATTCATAATCCACTTACCTTTATTAGCGCTCGCCGCAGCATATGGTGGATTGCCAAGTACAATATTGATGCCTACGTTCTTTTTTACCTTATTTGCCTCAATTGACTCTATCGCTAAAGGATCTTCAAAAAGACTCATCTGACCGCTATCATTACCCGGTTCTTCGAGTGAATTCGTAAGATAGACATTTAATCTTGTGCCAGAGTTGAATTCATATCCTGTGTCCTTTAATACCATAGCTAATTTCATATGTGCTACTGCGTATGGGGCCATCATTAATTCGAATGCATTAATCCTTGGTAATAAGTGCTTCGATACATATTCATTCCATTTTTGCTTTAATTCTTCAGCAGAAAGTTGACGGTTTTTATTCTTAAATCCTTCATAGATTTTTATTATTGTCTGACGAATAAAAGTTCCCGTCCCTGTAGCTGGATCTAATACTTGAATTGCAGGAACTTCATCTGTATCCTCAACGTCTTTATAACTGAATCCATCAACTCTTTTCTTGCTTCTTCGAGTAATTTTTATTTTTTTCGATTCAACAGAAGCCAGACCATCTTCATAACCAAACTCATTCCTGATAATGGCATCAATTGCATTTACAATAAAATTGACCACAGGCTGAGGCGTATAAAAGACACCTCTTTGAACTTTTTGCATCTTATCATATGTATCCAGAAATTCTTCATAGAAGTGTATTACCGGATCTTCTCTACCACCACCAGTTTGTCGATTAAAATCCTGAATAATTAAATCTGTTTTCGTGTTTCTGAGAAGATCAACAACGTTTCCTATCTCTAGCTCATCAAATGATAGCTTACTGTTATTCTGAGATCCCAAACATTCTTTCATCAATCTTTTCAAGAATGGATTAGTATCAGGTATGTATTCAACGGCTTCTGTTGCGCTGAAATTTTCCTGATTTTCATCCATGCACCGCGCAGAAAACAAGCCATAAACCACGGTTTGCGCATACATATCTGCAAACTGCGTCTCAGTCATATCGTGGATAAGTGTGTTTTTAAACTTATCATAAAGAAGGTGTACATACCCATTTACGGTTTCAACTGTAAGTATGTCTAAAATGCGTTTTTTAATGCCTTGTGCCTCTATAGCCAGCTGTACGGTTAATGTTGATGCGTCTCTGATTGTTTGTTTATATCCCGTTGTAAAAGCACCCGACCAATCTTGTTGCCATTTATTGTGATTCACATAATTAGCTGGCCACTTCAAATTCTTTAATCTCTCCTCAAATACAGAGATTTGAGTAAAGTCTTCAACCGAAGGGCAACAAGATATCATCTTAATCTGCGGCAGTCCTAAGCCAACATCTTCGAAGTGTGCAAGGCCGATTGTCCTCTCATTATTGCTTCCCCAGAAGCAAATGAATAAGAGGTCTTTTTGGTCCCACACTGCATGTTCCGCAGAATTACGGCGCTTAGGGATAAGCCCAGAAAGGATCTTCCTGAGTGCGGTTACTTCAAATCTTTTACTATCAAATTCTACACAAAAGATACCCCATTTCTGCCCGTCTACAAGAGGTGGGAGCTGTCGAAGAGATTGTATTTTTACAAAAGCCTCTTCTTTGAGTCCGATATCTTCAGCCTCAAAATCATACGCAATATCCTCTATATCCTCAAAGTCATCCAAATCAATTCGCCAACTCAGCTTTTCGGCCAAATAGGTGATCAACCCATTCATATTTTTTACTCTTCTGATATCAACACTCATTTGCGTTCCTCCGTTAGCAGAGCTGCAGCCATGTTACCAATCTCGGTTTAACGCCTAAAGGAGCTTGAACTGCTCTCATATATGACTTCTTAATATAACGTTCCACAGTCTTTCTAACGGCTGCGAAGTCGTCTTCTGTCGTTTCAAGTCGCCTATATTCTTCTTTATTACACTGGATTGCTTTCCAGATATCATATACTCCATCGAACACGTTGTCTGTTCCGGGATTAACCAAATACCAACGATACAGCCCGTCGCCATCAGACCACGTTCCATCCGCTCTCTTCGTCGGCAATTCATAGCAGAAAAAATATCCATTACGAGTGGATGCCGTCTTCCCGCTATACATCTTCTTAGGCAAATCTTGCAGTCTGTCTTCATAATCAAGATTCTCAGCCATGAGATCCTGATAAGCCAGCGCCATCTCCTCATCTGTTGAAGTTTCACCCTCATACTGAGAATTAAACTCTTTCAATGCTTCATAATCATCTTCTGGCGTAAGAAGCTTCTTTCCTTCAATACCAAATGTCTTAGAAATACGAAGGGTCTTTTTTGATACTGTCCTATACAAAGAGAGCAGCTGCTCCAATTCCGTTGGAGGCAGGAAGTTCCAATAGTATGCATTTTCCCTGTCCTCAGTCAGCTCTGGATGATCACGCAAAAGTCGCTCCTCTGTCTCTGCATTTCTTCGTCTATCAACACGACCGATTCTCTGCATGAGACGCACCGGGTTCCAGTGCAATTCATAATTAATAAGGCACGATGCATCCTGTAAGTTTAAGCCTTCTGCAAGAACATCTGTTGCCACCAGGATGTTAATCTCATCTTCGACCTCAGAGGATGATTTGTCATTGTAATAAGGCGCAAATCTCTGAACCAGATCGTGTCGATTTCCCTTACTTTGACCGTCTATTTCTGTTAAGTGGTCGAATCCGTCTCGAAGCAGTTCCCTATAAATATATTTTGCAGTTGCCCGGAACTCTGAGAATATAATAACTTTCTTCCCAACGACTCTGGAATCCTCCTTCAGGATTCTCTTCAGTTCACGAATTTTATCATCATTCTCAGGTTTAAATCCCATAATATCCTGAATAAACTCAGCCAGGACTTCCATGTCCAAAATGGTATCATCCAGCATAGCCCGTATATCAAAATCTGAGACTTCCAGATTTTCTTCGACATCCCAGACATAATCCGGAAGATCATCCTCCAGTTCTTCTCTATTGATACCCATATCGCCTTCTATGAATTGATCTACGTACTGGCTTATAGCTTCCTGCTTATGCATGAAACGGTCAATTTGTCTTGCATTCCCACACTCCTGATAATCCACCATAAACTTTCGGAGTCTTGCATAAATACGAATACAAGTTTCTGCAAACGCCTCTATTGAGCTTTCGAACCGCTTCAGTAGCAACTGGCGGATCAAATTGACTACCTGCTGTTGCCGACCAGAAACCATTTCATCGATTTTCGATTTATCTCCAATAAAGTATATGTCTTCATACGGTGAGTACACCGCCAGCGCTAGAATTGGCAGATTTTTCCCGGTCTTTTTATCCTTTCTATAAAAAGAATCTACGAAATGATCAATCAAACTTCCGTATGACTTACGTAGCGAATAATTAGCTACGATTGGTGCCTGGCGAATAGAAAACAATACTTTAGCACCTTCTTCATTAGAGAGACTCCTTTTGACGTACGCACGACTTCTCTGGACAACCAACTGATTAACCAGTTGGTCACCGCG
>ODAI010172261.1_pt1 | contig 12862 bp, 9 predicted proteins | sample 1539321 | NCBI WGS metagenome assembly ODAI01 (sample SAMN02144231, study PRJEB22623) | gut metagenome | biome: sheep rumen | host: Ovis aries | place: New Zealand | reverse complement strand
TACCGTTCATCTGATGGAAGGAACCACAGCAGGAGCGGACATGATTTCCTGAGGGACGAGATCGGGCTCAAGGACAAGGACATCCTTGACCAGGTGTTGCATCATCATGCAAGCCTCCTGAAAGGAAGCAGTGTCAGAGTGGATTCTCCGGCTTATATCACATATGCAGCCGACAACATTGCATCCGCGGCAGACCGCCGGGCCAAAGATGAGAGTGATACGGTGGGATTTGATAAGACCGTCCCGCTTGAAACAGTATTTAACATACTGAATGGCAATCATGGGAAAATGGCATATTCGCCCTCATCTATGGACCAAAAGGGCAGAATCAATTATCCAACAGATAAGGAGATTGTTTTCGACAATTCATTCTACGGAAAAATCGAACAGGGACTCAGGGAAGCATTAAAAGGGCTGGCGACCGGGGAGAGGATCAGCGCACAATATATCAACTCCCTGCTGAGTGTCATGGAAGCATACCTGACTTATATCCCTTCCTCTACAGATATGTCGCAGAGAACTGATATCTCTTTATACGATCACATGAAGCTGACAGCAGCACTTGCCGGTTGCATCCTTTCGTGGCTACAGGAACAAGGGATTCAGGATTACAGAGAAGAACTGTATGCAAACGCGGGCATATTCTATGAGAAGAAGGTCTTTTATCTATTTTCCATGGATCTATCCGGGATCCAACCATTCATATACCGCCAGTTCGGCACGGAGGATGTCCTGAAGAACCTGCGTTCACGGAGCTTCTATCTGGAAATAATGATGGAGAATTTTGTGGATATGCTGCTAAGACTCGAAGAGCTGTCGCGGGCTAATCTGATTTATTCCGGCGGAGGCCATGCATATCTCCTTCTCCCGAATACGGAAGAGGGAAGAGACAGGGCAAAAGCATTTTCCGAGAGTACAAATGCATGGCTGCAGGATACCTTCGGAACGGATATATTCCTTGGAACGGGAGGCGTGGAATGCAGCGCGCTCGATCTTGAAAATAAACCTGAAGGCAGTTACGGTGCACTATTCAGGACAGTATCAAGAAAAATATCCCGATCCAAATCACACCGGTATAGTGCTGATCAGATCAGGGCCCTCAATCAGGGCAAAAAGCGGGACGGCACCAGAGAGTGCAGGATATGCCATCGTTCTGATCAGCTGACAGAGGAGAATCTGTGCAGCATCTGCAGCGGCCTTTCGGCTCTTTCCGGAAAGATACTTGACAAGGAGAAGGATATTTATGTGATCCGTAGCAGCCAGAACCGAAAAGATCAGCTGACTGTCTGCAAAGACGAGTATCTGGAAGTGGCTGATATGGATAAAGTACGCAGAATGATAGAAAAGGACAGCGGATTTATTACTGCGTATTCAAAGAACCGGCTTTATGCAGGATATGAGTATACAACAAATATGTGGGTAGCGGATTACAGCAGTGCTCACACCTTGGAGGAGCTTGTCGGGGAGGGAACGGGCATTAAACGGCTCGGTGTGATCCGGGCGGATGTTGATAACCTCGGAACAGCATTTGTTTCAGGATTCCCCCAGAAATACCAGACATTGTCCCGGGCGGCGGCATTTTCCAGGACACTCTCCATGTTCTTTAAATGGCACATCAATGGACTGTTGAGGAACGGCGGGTACAGCCTTGAGGATGGCGGGCATGATATCGTTAAAGTGAGCTGCTGTTCAGACAGTCCTGAACGGGAAGGGGCCGGCCCGAGAAATGCGACCGTCATATATGCAGGTGGTGATGACCTGTTCATTGTCGGAGCATGGAGGGATATTATCGAATTTGCCGTTGATCTTCACAGGAGTCTTGAGGCATTTTCTTGCGGTACACTCAAGATTTCAGCCGGGATCGGACTGTTTGATGAGAAATACCCGATCTCCTACATCGCGTCCCAGACCGGAGGATTGGAGGATGTTTCGAAATCTATAGAAGGGAAAAATGCAGTCACCCTCTTTTCGGACAAAGGACAGACTTATCACTGGGACGAGTTCATCAACGAAGTGCTTGATGAGAAATTCCAGCTTCTTTACCAGTTCTTCTCCTTCTCGGGTGAAAGTTCTGAGAGGGGAAAGGCATTTTTATATAATATACTGGAATTGTTCAGGGCAGCGGATGACAAGATTAATCTTGCAAGGCTGGCTTATCTTCTTGCCCGTCTTGAACCGCCAAGAAAGAGAGGGGATGAGAAAGCTGAAGAGTACAGGAGGCTTTATCAGGAATTTAAGCAGAAACTGTATCAGTGGCAGAGAAATGATAAGGACCGGAGGCAGTTCATTACGGCAATTTACATCTATGCATACCTGAACCGGGACACAAATTAAAGAAGGAAAATAGCGGAGAATATCACTATTGAAAGAAATCCGCATTTCGGGCAGTCGTATACATTTCCGGTAGCGGATGCTGCCAAAGAGGCAGTTATCACGGCAATAGTCAGGAAGATGAGAAATAATACAGTGTCAACATGTTTAAAAATAAGGGAGATGAACGTATATGGCAGGATATGAATCGGGTAATTATTATTCACGTTCCAACAACACGAACAGAGGAAACGGGAGCGGATTCAAAGACAACAGAAAGAGTGGAAGTTACAATGGAGGCGGCAGAGCCAGAGATTACGACAGCACCCCTTCGAAAACGCATGTCATGCTGAATGAAAAAACATATGTCGATACGGCTGAAGCAGTTATAAAGGGTCTGTATGACACCAGGAGACTTCTTACAACATCGAAGATCAGGAACTTGCTGTCCATGATTTCAGCTCTGTATGACGAGGTCCGCAGGGCGAAGAGAGAGACCCTCAGCGATGAAGAACAGGAAAGAATTCAGTATATCAGGCTCCATTTTGCCTATGAGGCAGGAAGGGATAAGAACGTGAAAGCGTTTGTAAATGAGGCTGATATTTTTGGGCATATCAGTGATATAGGAGACAATAAAGCAAGATTCCTTCTTTTCTGCAGATATATGGAAGCACTGGTCGCATATCATCGCTACCATGGCGGAAAAGAATAAAACGGAAAAGGCAATATGGTTATACGTAACGTTGAGTAGAGCAAGATAAATTTGGAGGGAAAACAATGCTGGCCAAGATAAAGATTACCGGAAAGATTTCATCATTGACAGGAATGCATATAGGAGGAGCATCCGGCTTTTCCGCAATAGGAGCCGTAGATTCACCGGTGATACGTGATGTCCGAACGGATGACCCGATGATTCCGGGTTCCAGCCTGAAAGGAAAGATGAGATCCCTGTTGGCAAAGCAGTATACCGATACGGCAAAGTTGCCGGCACATAATAGTGATAATGACAGGATACGCCGCCTTTTTGGTTATATGCAGGACGGAAAGTCGGGAGAAGAGGGAGAAAAGAGGGCGTATCCGGCGAGATTACAATTCTCGGATATGTTCCTTATAAATAAGGATTATCTGACTGAGATAGGTGTGCCGACAACGGAAGTGAAATTTGAAAATACGATCAACCGTCTGACAGCGGTGGCAAATCCAAGACAGATCGAACGATCCGTAGCAGGATCTGAGTACGGATTGAACCTTATTTATAATGTTGTCAACGAAGATGAAATGTTCGATGACTTTACAACAATTAGCGAAGGAATGAGGCTCCTTACATACGATTATCTCGGAGGGCATGGATCCAGGGGATATGGAAGGATACGTTTTTCTGAGGTAAGCATTGAGTGCGTTACAGGAAAATGCAGTCAGGAACTGCTCGACAGGTGCTCAAAGATCTTGAAGGAAGGGATAGCATGAGATTCAAAATATATAGAATGCATTTTACGGGAGCGGTGCATTTCGGGGAAGGAGGGCTGATCACTTCTGCGGATACGCTGATGGCAGATACTGTGTTCGGTGCTCTTTGTTCGGAAGCGGTCATGCAGAGCAACGGAACACTGGAAAAGCTCGTTGAATATGCAAACGGCGGCCGGCTGTTAATTTCTGACGGGCTTCCTTTTATTGGAGAAGCCCTTTATGTCCCAAAGCCTGTAATGGAAGTGCAGGGCAGGGAAGAAGGAGACTCCAAAATAAAGAAAGCTCTGAAAAAACTTCGCTTTATCCCTCTGGACAAAATGGAAATCTATCTGCATGGCGATATGGATATTGCGTCAGAAGCATTGAAGTTTCAGGATGGCTTTGCAGCATCTGATATGATCGAAAAAGCAACGGTTCCTGAAGAGGATGTCACGCGTCCTTATGCTGTTGCAGTTAAGCGGTATAAAGAGGGGAGCGGTCTCTATCTCTGTGCCGGCTATGACAGTGATGAGGTAAAAGAATTGTTTGAGATGCTCCTTGATCAGTTGTCCTATTCCGGAATTGGAGGAGAGCGTTCCTCAGGATACGGGAGGTTTGAGTGGACTGCAAGTGAAGATGAAGGACTCTTCTCGAAACTTAGTGCACAAGATGCGGAATGGTATATGTCTCTTTCTGTATGCCTTCCGGATGATTCGGAATTGGATGAAGTTGTAGAAGATGCAAGCTATATGACAGTCAGGAGGGGCGGCTGGGTGAGCTCCGTATCATATGCCGATACTCTTCGAAAGAAGAAGGACATCTATATGATGGTGGCGGGATCTGTTTTCAACAGGAGATTTGACGGCAGTATATATGATATCAGTGATGGGGGCAGGCACCCTGTCTACAGGTATGGAAAGCCGATGCTAATGGCGATTATATAAAAAATAAGCGGAAATATAATTTCCTTTAAGAGGATCTGGATATGGGTGATTATATAAAGAGAGGCTATATAGATTTTAAGACATTGGCCCCTGTCTATATTGGATGCGGCAGAACTGTGGGGAAAAAAGAGTACCTGTTCGATCAGACGACTGGCACGATTGAAATACTGCAGATAGATAAAGTCTTTTCAAGGCTCACTGAGCTGGGGCTTATGAATGAGTTTGAAAAATATCTGCTTGCAACTGAAAGGGAGGAGCAGTACGAAACAGGGCGCGATCTATACGGTTTTGTAAAGAAAAACCGCATTCCTTATAGGGAATATGCAACCTGGTCAGATGAAATAGTCCGTGTTGCTGATTCGGATATAAGCTACCACAGCATTAAAGATATTAATTTGTTCGTAAGGAATGAACGTGGTCTTCCCTATATCCCTGCTTCGGGATTTAAGGGAATGCTGCGTACTGCCCTTGAAACAAGGCATTATCTGCAGAAACGTGAAGAGGCGGGTGCCATGGCTGACCAGATCAGGCAACAGGTACGACAGGCACAGGATGATGAAAGAAGAACAGGACATTTTCCCCGTAGGGATATTTTTCTGAAACAGGAAGATTCTGATATTGATGTTGCATCAATGCATCAGGAACTTTTTGATCCGCAGGATGGAGAATCTTCTTATAAAAATCTTCGCAATCAGAAAAATGATATCATGCGCGGTGTGCTCGTGGGCGATAGTGCTCCCTTGTCATGGGATGATATGTGCATCTGTCAAAAAATAGATCTTACGACAGATGGTGAAGAACAACCATTGAATGTGCTCCGGGAATCTATAAAACCCGGTGTAAATATCCGTATGCCTATTTCTATTGATACAAGGGTGTGCAAGCTCACTATAGCGGATATAGTTGCAGCAATACGGATATTTAACGAGAATTACCTGAAAGTATTTGCGAGTAAGTTCGGGTCAGCACCAATTACTAGGGGAAACTCGACGACATTCTTTCTTGGCGGGGGTACAGGTTATGTATCCAAAACAGTGACCTACGGGATCCTGACTAAGGCGGAGGATGTTGAAGTTGTATCTACCATAATCGACGTGACACTTAATAACAAGGCCAGAAGGGAACATGGTCATAGCAGAGATGCGAGGAAGGGGGTCTCTCCGCATATCATTAAGTGTACCAGATATAATGATCGGCTGATGCAGACGGGCGCGTGCTGCGTGATTCAGTATGGATGAACGATGCTAAAGAAAAATGAGGGATTTGCGGCTGAAAGCTAAAAACAGCTTCAAAAGAAAGAGAAATTTCTTTTCAGCCGCAAAGTGCCTTGAGAGGCCGCATAAATAGCGGCTTTTCAGAGACAGGGATATGAAATGGATAACCCCGTAAGGGGACGGAAACCATTATCTAATGCCGCTAAAATCTCTAATTTTCGATATGAAATGGATAACCCCGTAAGGGGACGGAAACGGAGTGTTTCGACTTTATACATCTACTTCGTAAATGATATGAAATGGATAACCCCGTAAGGGGACGGAAACAAGTTTAGCTATATGCATTACTTATTCTTTACTTGGATATGAAATGGATAACCCCGTAAGGGGACGGAAACATGAGGAAAATGAAGAATGAAAAAATATAAAGCGATATGAAATGGATAACCCCGTAAGGGGACGGAAACGTGACATCCGTCCCAGCCCATCTTATAGGCAATGATATGAAATGGATAACCCCGTAAGGGGACGGAAACAAGTTTCTCCATTTGAAAATCTGATTGTAAACGATATGAAATGGATAACCCCGTAAGGGGACGGAAACGTTCATCGGTATTTGTTAAGTTGTCCAAGAATTGATATGAAATGGATAACCCCGTAAGGGGACGGAAACTTTATTTTTCCTTTCCTTTGATAAATAAATTATATAGATATGAAATGGATAACCCCGTAAGGGGACGGAAACAAATTCTGCCGTCCTATGGATGTTTTTAAGTTTCTTAAGATATGAAATGGATAACCCCGTAAGGGGACGGAAACGATCCGATAATTTCAATGGTAACACCGTCCATGTGATATGAAATGGATAACCCCGTAAGGGGACGGAAACTGAGCACATTCCAGGTCATACTTCATCATGTTCTTCGATATGAAATGGATAACCCCTAAGGGGACGGAAACTGTGCAACCTCGCGATTGTTTGCGGCGGCGGTCTCAGATATGAAATGGATAACCCCGTAAGGGGACGGAAACCCTGGTTTGAAAATTTAATCGTAAACATATTAGGGATATGAAATGGATAACCCCGTAAGGGGACGGAAACAAGCACTGGACATCGTTATCATCAGCCTGATTGATATGAAATGGATAACCCCGTAAGGGGACGGAAACTCATTGCCGCCGCCATAGCAATCGAAAGTGCTTCGATATGAAATGGATAACCCCGTAAGGGGACGGAAACGATGAGCCAGCCGTTTACGAAATCATCCGGATGATATGAAATGGATAACCCCGTAAGGGGACGGAAACCTTGCATTTTCTACTGTTAATGTCATCATTTTTGATATGAAATGGATAACCCCGTAAGGGGACGGAAACCTTACCGAACTCCCTTGTGTCTACTTCGTGCATTGTGATATGAAATAGATAACCCCGTAAGGGGACAGACTATTATTGGCTATTTTTATTATTTCGAGGAAGGTGATTATAGTTGTCGTGTCTTTATGTAACAGAACAAGGCTCTAAGATTTCAGTAAGTGAAGGTAAGATTATCATCGTCTGCAAAGATGGTATGCGTCGTGAAATTCCTGAAGAAATAGTCGAATCTATTATGGTATTTGGAAATGTGGATGTGACACATGGAGCACTCAAGCGAATTCTTGAAAAGGGAATCAGCATGTCTTTTCTTTCGACCAGAGGACGATATTTTGGAAGGATGCATTCTACTTCAGAGGCATCTGGAGAACGACTCAAAAAGCAGATCTATTTGAGCGATAACCAAGGACAGAGGCTTGAATTTGCAAAGTCAACACTGAGGGCCAAAATTAACAATCAGATTGTCCTTCTTAGACGCTATTCACGTAACCGCAGCGATGTGGATTTAAATGATGAGATATCTCATATGCTGTCGTGCGAGAAGAAAATAGAGCAGAAATCAAGTATTGATGAAATTATGGGCTATGAAGGCACTGCGGCGAAATATTATTTCCAGGGATTGTCGAAGCTGGTTGATGAGGAATTTCAATTCTCCGGGAGGAGCAAGCGGCCGCCAAAAGATGCCTTCAACTCTTTACTGAGTTTAGGTTACACCATTATCTTTTATGAGATATATGCTGAGCTTGAGAATCATAATGTACATCCCTATATTAGCTTGGTACATAGCCTGAAGGAGCATCACCCAGCTTTGGTAAGCGATCTTCTGGAAGAGTGGCGTGCTATTATAGTTGACTCAACAGTAATGAGTCTGGTTCAAGGACATGAGATTAAGAAAGATATGTTCACTATAGATGAAGAAAGTGGAGGCGTACTTATTTCCAATCAGGGAATTCGAATATTGGTGCGAAAACTTGAATCAAAAATGTCATCACAAATGAATTATCTCGAATACCTGGAGCATCCTACAAGCTTCAGAAGAGGAATATGGTGGCAAGTTAAGATGCTGGCTCATGGAATTGACGCAGAGGATCTTTCTTCCTATAAACCAGTCCGAATTCGATAAAAAGGCAGAACCGTAAGAAGATGATAAAATGAGTGGGATAGAGAAATTAGAAGACTTTATTGCTTCGATTAATTCTATGAAAAAAGACTTCATCGAAGAAGGAAAAATGAACGATGAGGAAGAGATATACTCAGAACGAAAATATATTGTACTGATTATATATGACATAGTCTCGAATAAGCATCGTGTAAAAATGGCAAAGCTGCTCTCAGGCTATGGAACCCGTGTCCAGAAATCGGCATTTGAAGCAAGACTGAATAAAAAACAGTATGCACGGTTGCTTCGTGACATAAAATCACTCCTAAATGAGGAGGACAATGTGCGCATTTATAAGTTCACAGCTATGAGGAAATCAAGACTTTTGGGAAGAAAGATTATGAGATTATTGAGGATGTGATAATTATATAATGTGTTTATCGAGACAGGATTCAGAGACTGATGATGAATACATTGTTTTTAAGAAAGGAAAGGTATTGTACAAATGAATAAGAAAATACTGTTCTCACCGGTCGGAGGCACCGATCCTATTTCACAAAGTAATTGCCGTGACGGGTCCATGCTGCATATCTGTAGATTTGAAAAACCGGATACGGTAATACTATATCTTTCAAAGGAAATGGTGGAACATGAACAGACGGATCATAGATACAGTTATTGTCTTAATAAACTGATGGAGCTTCAAAATCGGGATTTTGAGATAAAAATGATAGAACGTCCGGACTTAGTGGATGTTCAGGATTTCGATTATTTCTATAATGAGTTTTCTGAGATTATTAGCAAGATTATGAGTGAGGATATGGATCAATCAGACACTCTAATTTTAAATATTTCATCCGGAACCCCGGGAATGAAGAGCGCTTTGGGTGTATTGAAGACAATTTCCGAAATTTCATGCAGGCTTATACAGGTCTCTACCCCGAATAAATCACAGAACATACACGACAATAGGGGCTATGATCCGGAACTTTTGTGGGAGTGTAATGAAGATAATAATCCGGATGCGCAAAATCGTTGTGCGGATGTGACACTTCCTTCGTTGGCAGTCAAGAAAAAGGAAGAGGTTATTAAGATGCATGTTCTTGCATATGATTACCACGCGGCTTTGCAAGTGGCAGGCACTTTGCCTGAGAATATATCATGCAAATATATAGATCTTCTTGAGATGGCATCTGCACGATATAATTTTAATTTGAGCGAGTTCTCTAAGAGATGCAACAGCACAGGATACCGACCGTCCGTAACAGGGGGAAATGTTTTTAAGCGTTTTGAATATGCCCTTATTTTGCAGGTTAAATTAAAGAGGAAGGAATATGCTGATTTCATCCGTGCTCTTACACCGTTAATTGTAGATCTTTTTGAACAGGTACTTGAGAAGAAATGTGGATTAGTGGTTAATAATTATTGTTCAAAAAAAGACGGGAAAGAGAGAAGGTGGGACAGATCGAAACTGGAAGGAACAGAGGTGTTGCGTGCTTTTCAGAATTACTATTTGAGCGAGTTCAAATATGGAAATGTTTATTCGGACCATCTAAGGATTTTGATAAAACATTTTTCAAACGATGAGAATCTGAAGAGCTTTACAGACCGGCTCCGGGACGTTGAGTCGGATGTCCGAAATCTTGCAGCTCACGAGATGGATTCTTTTGACGACAACAAGATTAGAAATCTTACGGGATTATCAGCAAATTCTATAATGCAGACTATCCGTTCATACTTTGGATTTTTGGGATATTTCATACCGAAGGAGGCGTGGGACAGTTATGATATTATGAACGAAAGTATTATTAGAGCGATATGAGATTAAAAGAGATGGTAGATTTGCATTTGATCTGTTAAAGCGAACGATATAATGAGATTTCTTCTAGAACATGTAGTGAATGAATAACGAAGCCGATAAACTTGCCAATGAAATACTGGACCTCTCCCGCAATAAGCTCCTTGTGAATCTCCGTTTTATGGATGTGGCATTAAGCTACCATAAGCGAATCGCATATGACGGTACTATGGCCACGGATGGTAAGAGCCTGCTCTACAATCCGGGGTTTATTTTGCGTACTTATAAGGACTCACAAGAGGAAATGGTGAGGATGTATCTGCATATTATTCTTCATTGTGTATTCCAACATCCTTTTATAGGTACTTCTGCTGATGAGCCGCTCTGGTATCTGGCTTGTGATATGGCGGTTGAGTGTGCAATCAATGATTTAGGTTTGAACTGCGTTTCTTCGTTACGGGAAACGAAGCAGAGAGAGGTAGTATGCGAAATAAAAAAAGAACTGAAAGTCCTGACTGCGGAAAAAATATACGCTCTGCTGAAGAACTCGGATTATCCGGAATGGGAATTTATCCAATGGGAAGAATCCTTTAAAAGAGACGATCATACGCCGTGGTATTTCCGGGGCACAGAGATTGCGCTTTATAGTTTGAGCATTGCTTCTGAAGAGGATGAGAATCAAACGGCGGAATCTTCCGAGGGAAAGTATTTATCAAAGGGATTGATTCAAAATAAAGCGTTTTGGAATCAGGTCTCTAATCAGATTCAGATGGACTTGGAAGCATTCTCGAAACAGCACGGCGATAAAGCAGGTAATATGATGCAGAATCTTCGGTCAGTGAATCGGGAGGAATATGATTTTACTGCCTTCCTGAAGAAGTTTGCGGTTCTGGGCGAAGCAATGAAGGTGAATGAGGATGAGTTCGATTATATTTATTATACTTATGGCCTCCAGCATTACGACAACATGCCATTAATTGAACCATTGGAATATAAGGAGGTCAAGCAGATCAAAGAGTTCGTGATAGCGATTGACACTTCAGGATCGGTAATGGGCGAGGAAGTCCAGATGTTCTTGCAGAAGACCTATAACATTCTGATGCAGGAGGACTCTTATTTTTCCAGAGTGAATATACATATTATCCAGTGCGATGCGGAGATTCAGGAGGATGTGGTTATTCATAATCGGGATGAATTCGAAGCATATTTGAAGACAATGACAATACGCGGTCTTGGTGGGACGGATTTTAGACCGGTATTTCGTTACGTGAATCAATTGATTAAGGAAAAGAAGTTCAGAAATCTGAAAGGATTGATTTATTTTACAGATGGGTATGGAACATTTCCTGAGCATAAGCCCCAATACACAACGGCCTTCCTGTTTGTACAAGATGGATATGAGATCCCGGAAGTGCCTGTGTGGGCGATCAGGCTGGTGTTGCAGCATGAAGATATTACTGATGGCGGAGTTGAACGATAGAATTCCGCAGGACTGTAGAAATGCATAGAACAAGTAAGAGGATTTTAATATGCAAAAATATCGACAAGTTCTGACTGTATTATTTGATACGATTAGTAAATCATTGCTTTACAGCGGGACGTGCTATTATCGTAAAAATCTTTCAGATCATATCTCTATTAGTCAAAATTCGATAGTGATTACTTTTGAACGAACGAAGAAGGACAATCCGGAAGAACTGTTAAACACTCAAAACAGCATACTTCGCTATTATTTGCAAAAGGCGCTTTGCTTTTATCTTTCAGTAGAGGGCAGCATTCCTGGAGTAAAGGATATTACATTTACTTGCAACAATAAGACTTCCGTGGTCGAGCATGAGAGATTCACTAAGAATTGGAATAATTGCAAGGTGTGGACCTGCCTGGATCCGGAGGCGGCGCGGATCATTTTCGAAGGACCGGAAGGCAAGCCATTTTATATCATAATGTCTCATTTTCTAAAAGCACAGCTTGATCATTTTTCACATGACCGATTCCGGTCCTCCTGGAGTTGTCTTAATGGTCTTTATACATACTTAGATGGTCTGCATAATGAAGGCTATCGATCAGAACAGAAAAAAATATCTTCGTTACTCCAAATAATAGACGATAATGAGTTGCCTGAATCGCTTACAAAGATAGAATCTCTGGATGATGACACCTTTTGGAAGAGGTTGAATTGGTACTGTATTCTCAATAGCTATTCCATGAGAGAATTTCGCCAGTTACAGAGTGGAGAGTATTCAGACGCGATGTTGATAGGCCTCCTTTGCAGGCATCGTGCCGTATTTGCAGAGGAAATAAAGTCAGATGACGATGCCTGGGACAAGCTGCAGCAAAAGTCGGAGGAAAGAAAAGCAGTACCAAAGGACCGACTAAAATTTCTTGTTTGCAAGTATTGTTATCAAGTAAGGAATAAGAGTTTTCACGCAGAACGTGCTTACCCATTATTTATCATTTCAGAGGATATTGAGACCGGAATAGAAAAAACTCTGACAGAGATTTTATTGCTTCTGGTAAAAGAACTGTTTGAGGTTTATGCGGGTAAAGCAAGATGAGGGGGATGTTATTCCTGCGTGGGCGATTAAGCGAGTGCTGCAATATGAAGATGTTCGGTAAAGATGGATTAGAAAGCTGAAATTAACAATTAAGGAGGAGTTGTTATGTCTCAAGAGTTTGC
>ODAI011130467.1_pt1 | contig 12864 bp, 12 predicted proteins | sample 1539321 | NCBI WGS metagenome assembly ODAI01 (sample SAMN02144231, study PRJEB22623) | gut metagenome | biome: sheep rumen | host: Ovis aries | place: New Zealand | reverse complement strand
GAAGCATATACACCTCTCAGGGCACATTTGGGAGTGAATGGGGCGGAAAAACAAGAAAACTGCCATGAAGCAAAGAAACCTACTCATGGCTGTTATTAGGGAAGCATAAAATGAGGGTATGCCTATTTTGACACACCCTCTTCTTTGCTATAAGTCTCTTTCTACATAGGTAAATGTTGTGTCACCTATCTGGAACATGGTATTATGATAGAGCCTAAGGCTTTTCCCCACAGCCAAAGGCTTTTCTCCTACAACAACACCGGCTTCCAGAGCTGTCAACCGGAGAACGTCGCCCACCATCCGTATCTCACACTGTATCGGGGCTACCTGTCCTTTAATATCCCAGGACATCTGCAAAGAGCAATCAATAGACTTGCCGATAGTTACCACCTGATCCGGATTGTTGAGGAACCACTTGAATATTGCAATATCCATCTCCTTCATCGCACCTTTGACATTCAGGAAGTAACGTTCCGACTTGGGAGCCATCTCTGCTACGGAGACAGCCAGTCCTACGGCAAAGAAGATACAACTAATAAGTAACAGAGCACGAATGTCGAGCATTGAGGTTCCATTAAACAGGAAAGACCAAATATACATGGACAGCACTCCCAGAACCAAGGTTATCAGAATCACGTATTTCTTCAGCCTGACCCTAGTGCCTAGCGTAGCACAAGCAGCAATTAACATAGCCATCAACGACCATGGAATCCAATCTACAAACGCAGAGTAAGTTCCCATATTAAATGCTTGCGCAATATCCCTGAAAAGATAGAATAGCGCATAGGAGCCAACAGAAGCAATCAGTGCGCGAAGAAGAATATCCAGCAGTCTGCGCCTCATCAGCTGTCTCCTAACAGAATTCATAGCCAACACAAAGGTCAGGAAGAAGCCAATAAAGAGCCCAAACTCTGGTATCTGCCCTACTCCACTCGCCGAATTATTGAAAACAGCAGAGTTTCCGACTTCCGCTATACGCGGCTCCATCATCTGGGCAATCAAAGTCTCAGGCGTCGAATCGAAATCCGTAACATAAAGCATATAGAATAACCATGAGAAAATGGCAGCTACAATCGCTATCAGAATCCATTTCATATAAAATGAAGCATTTTTTATATCAAACAGGTTCTTATAATTATAATAATGTGCCCCATGCTTACAATGTCTTCCATACTCTGGACAATGATAGCCAATTTCATCCCAGCAACTCTTATGCATAACATGTTCGCACTTCACAACGACCTCATCGCCTTCTTGGAACGGAGCTTTGCAATAATAGCACGATTCGCCAACGACAACGTTTCCGACACTCATACTACTGTTGACATACTTGATTACATGCTTCTTCTTGAACATGTAATACCGGATAGAAGGTATCAAGAACTGACAAACCAAATACACCAAAAGAAGAATCAACAATCCCATGCTTATTCCCTGAATAAACATCCAGATTACCCCAGGGTCATCGACAATTACAGGATTATAAGCCGTACCAAGGAACAAATTCGTAGTAGCAGAGCCAATCATACTGTCGGTTGCATTCGAATAGACCTCAATGCGCAGTTTATAAGGTATGCCGCGATACACTTTACCTGAAGGATTCTCAAAATCAAATTCATTTGCAACTATCATTCCGCCTTCGGGTCGCACTATACGGCTCTTTAATGTTGTCCAGTTAAATTTATCCATGTAGATACCCCCCGTATTCTTACTGAGTACCTTCAGTATGCTCTCTGCCTGGTTGTCGATAGCCCCTCCCGTATGTCCTTTCAAAGACACGGCGTTTACCAAAAGACCACTATTTTTGACGGAATCCGCATTCACCAGAGTCTCCTGTAGTTCAAAGTGCTTAGGATCGATTGGTTCGTCATTATCCCCATAAACCTTTTCATCTGAAAAAATGACCATAGCCATCCTCTTTGCATCGGCCCAGACGCCATAGTGGTCATCCATCTCATGCTTCTTCAGCAATATAGAGCGATACAGATAAGTATATTCGTCTGGGTGAGACTTGAAATAATTGTCAAGGACATAGTCTGTCACTTCCATTGTCTCAGATACATTCTGCCCATACATAAATGACACGAAGAGATTGTTATGCGAGAAGGCAGCCTGCATTGCAATAATAGCATTCCGGACTTCATTAATCGTAAATTGCGGTAAAGTAAGATCCACAAGTGCCAACATCTTAATATGCCGTCTTGCTACCTCTTCGCCCTCTGTATTCTTCACGGAAACAAGACGCGGTGCATACTTGTCATTCCCCAACAGGCCTCCAACGGTTTCCGTCGTCTTTATGGTAACCATGCTATCCCGAAAAGCATAGGGACCAATATCTTTATTGATGCCAGTAAAGACTTTGAAGTATTTCCTATCCTGCGAGAATTTGACGCCCAACACCTGCATCACTTCTTTCGATGAGTTTTCGTCAGCAACACTCTCCGTGCTAAACATCTCATCCAGATTTGCGTCGATGTTGCCGTCATCTTCACAACCGAATAGCCCCACCAAGGCAAAAGACATCAATAAATATCGAAACAATTTCATCATCCTCATATCATTATCTGTTAAATGGTCGGATAGTTAGTACCCTTCCCTTGATTATTCAATATATCTTTATACTTGCTAAGATTATTCATCTTATCACGATAAGCTTTAAACTTGGCAAAGGACGCATTGAAGAACAACAGGATAATTGCTACGGCGGCAAGCCCCAATACGTAATCTTTAACCCTTTGGAACAGAGGTTTATATTCCAATGTCTGAACTTTCTCTGAGACACTCTTCATAATGACATACTGTTCATCCAGCACAGCCATTCTTTTCGACAACGCAGGTACAACCGCACAAGAAGCCTTTGCCTGATCATAGTTTGTCTGCAATTCTGTAAAGACAACCTGTTCCTTTGCCTTCACCTTCTCAAGCTGCGGTGCTAATTTTTTTAGCAAAGACAACTTGTAGGCTTTCTGATAAAGGTGCTTATATATCGAAACTCGGCTGATGATAAACCGGTCAGCCTCGTCGAACTTAATAATAGACTCCACGGCCAGAGTCTTGGCATCAAGCGTATCTTTCACCGTCTGCTTCAAAGACTCAACACTAGCAACTTTATCCATCAGGGTCTCGTCATTTGCGATATCCATCTGTTGAGCCTGATAATAGGTGTTCCATTTGACATCCAAGGCGTTATATGACTGGTTCAGGTATTTCATACGGTCAGCCATCGCTTTAAGGAGGGATTGAGACACCCCAGCAGCACCATTGACAGAAAGGGACATCTGTCCAACGACAAGCATCTGATTTAGTTCATCAGAAAATTGAGAAAGGCGCATTTCAATTTCGGCCTTTAGCTCTGCTACATCCGACGGTACTGGTGCCTCAGCCTCTTGTGCAGACAGCGTAAGAGACCAAAACACTAATCCAATCATCAGTCCTAGCAACCGAAACCTTTTCATTTCTACAGTTCTTATATATACTTATTTACAAGTGTTCCTAAAATAACGTTCAGCAGCCCTATATATGGCAATGGATTTTTGCTGCTCTGCAGTACGCCCTGTTCGTTTCCCGATAAGTGCATCCATTTCATTGATAATTGCCATGCCTTGATTAACCAAGTCTCGGCGTTCAACCGGATCACGACTAACCAGCCAACGAGAAGCGATGCCATCAATCTGCCGAGACTTAGCCACCAATATTTTAAGGCCATCAGCTCCTAAGACTTCCCCTCCAGCACCCATCTCATCAGTTGCTAGTGCAAATTTCAAATTAGCAATAGAATCCACATAGTTATTATATTCATCCCAGCCGTCCTGAATGTCTGGACACGGACTCTGTATGTCTTTCTTCTCAAATTGCTTCAACAAGGTGGATTTCAGGTCCTCAAGGGCTTGCAACGTTTCTTTTGAGGCAACTTTCCCTTCACCTACCCTCTTTGCAAAAGAACCATAACTCGTTGAGACACTCTCCAAAGCTTTTTTGGCTGATGCAATATCCTCGTCAAGGCCAAAACAAGGATTCCTCTTGATTGTCACCTGATACTCCAAGTTCAAATCACGTCCCAAGGGAATCTCATAGAGATTATACTTTTTCTTCTCAATCTTATCCATTAAGAATACATCACGAAGCCTGATAGTCACAAGATTCCGCTTGTTTTGAATGTCAAAAGTCTGGGTGATGAAATCATTCACCATCTTGTAATCCTGTGGAGCTGGCTGCAGACCTTCATACTCTATCCAGCGCTTAAAATAGAATTCACTATGAGGCTTGGGAATGGAGGCCTTGAACTTTGTCGTGACTTTGTATTTATCGGAGGCATTTGCCTCTACAACATAAGGCAACTGATCCGGGCGGATCTTGCGTCCCTTAATAAGCGGTTTATAGTGAACATTATCCCAGAACACAAACAATGTCCGATATGAAATCAGGGTTACCGTCAACGTGTTCTCACTCTCGTTAAATACAAACTTCACCATCAGGTCCATATCCTTCGCATCCTCTTTCAAGGACAAATGATCGGTATAGGACGAACCTTGTCCGACACTAATAGCTCTGACCGTCTGTGCCCGAAGTTCTATCAACCCCAGACAACATAGCAATATCAGGATTATTTTATACTTAATTCGCATATCGTTATATCTATTGTTCAAATAATAGCCAGCCATTTGGTTCACCCTGGCGCAACACCCAAGTAGCAACTTTCAGGTCCTCCGGGTAGGGAGGCTCTTGCAATGCGTGGTATGTTTCATAACGCAAATAAGATGCCACCCTTCTGACTCCCCATAGCAAGTCCGTATAAGTATCTGCCATATTAATGCAGACACGCCCGGCAAACTCCCCAAAATAGCGGATATTTGGATGCCAGGGATGAGGGATTGCATGTCCAGAGCTGTCAGAGACCACAAACTGTAATGACGGAGGCGAGTCCACACAAGGATAGCCTACTGGCAAATCAACCCGCATCTGAAATCCCTCTGCAAAGATGGGGTTATTCACTACGCCAGGCTCATTTAGGTGATCGACATGTTCCACACCACAGATACTCCTAAGGTGATAATCAATCAGATAGCCTATCGGAAGTCCAGCCACATTGCGCCGCACCACCTGCAAGGATATATCACGACTGTTCGACAGTCCTTCCTCCAGATGATGCCACTCATACAACAGCCGACGATTACGCCCACTGAGCTGAGATGTTGCTAGTTTCTGACTTCCCATACGCGTTTTCACTTGTTCAACCTGGAATAGGATCCGGCATCAAATACACCAGGTCACCATTATGCACATTATAATCTGCCAAAGTCTGGTCTTCCTTGCCGATTTTCGGACGCATTACTCTAATTTCATGCACTTGCGGATCTTCTTTACCAAAGAAATAATCCAGAGGGGCACCTGTCTGATCAATCGACGGGAAATCAAATATCAGACGACCGTCTTCACCTATAGAGTGACGTAGGTTGTCCACCAACGTACTGAGTGGAGCCTCCGGATTAACGACCTTGAACCTCACTGTCTTATTCTTATACGAAATGTCCAAAAAGAAATCTTCCATATCTTACTTACTTTTCTTATTTATCTGAATAATTACCGTAATAGGGTATATATTCGTATTCCTTACACTCATCATCGCTTGCAACAGCGCCTCCACCTGTGGAATTTTCTCTTCAAGCCCGCGACGGATAAACGAATTATCAAGCAATACAATTTCAACTAATATCTCATAGCCGACATTTCCTGGCTCCTGCAGCAGACGATGACTGACTGTAATGCTCTCTACCATTGAACGAGCGATACCAAATCGCGTCTGCAATTCATTATAACAAAATAGTTTCAAGTCAGATGGCGTCACTAGACGGTCATGTGTTATCATATAATAACGCGACAGACTCTCTTCCTCCATGGTATCACGAATTTCATCAAATCCGAGACTTGGGACCGTAATCTGACGGGTTGTAGAACCATTGAGCCCCAAAGGGGTCGTAAACACACTATCCGCCTGTAATATGGAATTCACTCCTGCTCCTAATGTGGTCAGATAACGGACAGAAAGACTGACTTGTTGTTGTTTATCTTCCGAAGGCTTAAGCATTATATATACACCTGGCACACGTTGTTCCCGGTCTGACCTTGCCGCCTCCCTCATCCGTGAAAGAATTGTCATCAATTCCTGCATGACCTTATCATTTGCCTCCTGTTTCAGATCCTGGAAAGCATAGAAGTCGCTATAATAACGATTGATCAGCGTATTTAGGAGGTTGACTAATGCGCCTTGATTAAAACGATCCGCCGCCAGTTTCCGGAGTTCTATCGGAAATTTACCAAATAGCTGGTCTGAAGACGGTCTCAGCATATGCATGAACTGCTGTCCACCCTCTCCAGATTCAGAGCTCTTCCCTTGAAAACCGGCAACACGAACGATCGGTGTGGCCGAAGACAGATCTACTGATCGCACATACGCATTCACCAATACAACAGCATTCAGCACCAGAGTGTCCTTGTCAATAAAGAACCCGTCCTTAATTCCGGTAAACTCAAACACCATTTGAACAGTCTCTGAATCACCAAAGGCAAATCGATTGGGTTGATGTTTCTTGACACAATAGATCCTCATATTCTGTTTGGCAAACAGGTCAAGGCAAGAAACGGCAGCAGTATAGGTCTGAGACCGGTTATACAAGATTGAGTCTAATGCAAAACATGGGGACAGCGGAAGCTCAGAGAAGTCCCAGGGACTGACTAATGGTAGGATCTGACCCTTGACAGACACTTTTAAGTCTTTGAAATTCTGATTTTTTATAGCAAAAGTAAAACCAGAAAAGTCAGCTACTGGCGTGTCCATTTTCAATGTCACTTTCCAACGCCGACCATCAATTCTTACCACAGAATCAACAGAAGCATTCACCAGGCGCGAACTAAGCAGTGGGATAAAAGACACATCTGAATCCGCAAGAGTAAAGACATGGTTTTCTGTCAAATCTACATACGGCAGACCTGGTTGCAGCGATGTCTCTATTACAGTTGTTGCGGGTATGGCATGACCTACCTCATATGGCACAAGCATATTAGCGAAATCCTCCAGTACGTCTGATTTCATATGCTCAATGGCCATTTCCGTCTCATTCGACTGAGCTGCAACTGCGGTCATCAGCAATGAGAACACAGGGTCTTTTTCTATTCCCTCCAACTGATCCGGATGATCACTTCCCCGCCAGATACGAATAGCCTCTTGAATCAGTTCTTCTGCTTTTTGCCTATTTTCAAATAACGACTGTCTCATGCTTATAAACAATTATTTCCAAATGCGTAAAATGGTTGTGAACACATAGTCTTCCTTTGAAGAGGCTATCACTCCCTTAATCGTTATATATATTTTTTTCTCTTCTCGGATATATGTCATCGTCACAGAAACATCCTCAAGCCGCTTTTCATACTGTTTCACTACCTCCTTCAATTCTGCGGCAAACGTATTCATGTTTTTGGATGAACCCGAGATCTTCATGTTATAGATTTCTGGTATACCTGTTTCATAAATAGTATCGTTTGAATTGTATATAACGCCCTCATGCTCATCGAAAATTTCAAATCGCATATTATTGAAAACGAAACCGAAATTCGGATCGGCCACATTATGGAAGCGAGGCGTGGTAACCAGCAGATAGATCGACTCGTCAAGCGATTTCTTAATACTATCTTGACGTGCGAGACCGGTCTTAACGACTTGCAGTGGAATAGACAGGTACGACATAACTTACTATATTAGTGGTACAAACTTCTCATTCTCCGGCTCAGGAACATAGAGAGCATTGAACAGATGTTCAAACAACATCTCATACAACCGCTCATAGAGACTCTTCTGCAAGCCCTTCTCCATCTCTGCCATAGACGACTTCATCTGAGTCTGCAGATGTTCCTCAAGTGATGGTCTCAAGCTGTTATTCACATGTTCAACCAGCGTTTGCATCTGCTCAGCAAGTGAATTCCTGAGTTCCTCCTTCACTAATTCCACAAGTTCGGCCTTCGTCTCATTCAGCAGTCTTACGATAAGCTCTTCATGCAACTGAGCATACAATTCCGCTTTGGCCTGTCTCAACAATGCATCGTAGTCGATAGTCTTGTCCTCAAGTACGACTTTGTCGAGAATGGCAACTGTACCAGACAAATAGTCATCCAGCCATTTCAGCCACCGCACAATATCAGCCTGCCTGGGTTCCCTTATAGTCTGACGCTGCTCCGTATTAGGGGTGATAATATAATAGTCTATTGCATGAGCCATTTCCTGCAGCATCGAGACAAAGTCATAGACGCTGTTTTTGAGACTATAGCCTTTCAAGATGAAAAGATAGTGCAGCAAGGCCCGTTTTCCATCACCATCCTCAAGATTCTGATGCGAAGTGATAGTCTCCAACTGCCAGATAAACTTTTCCACATACCATGAGAAGCGATTATCTCCCGACATTAATAGACACGGCGCAATATAGTCCGTATCTATAGAGAACACCCCATCTTTCACAAGGAAATGCATCAGAGGCATCACATCATTAGCCTCCACCTCTTCTTGTGTCAGAATGGCATAATCATAATGGGGCCGTATATAGGGAACACCGTCTTTCTCAAATTCCGTTCTACCGTCTCCGACACCAACTGTAAGATAATAGCTATCACCAAAGAGCATCGGAATTGCCACAACGACAGGCTCATCAGCATCTATGACTTGACCAGACGAGAGAAGTGCCATACACTGCAGCCGCTCGATCTCAAACGTATTCTTGACAAAGATGCCATTGCAATTAAAGGTCGCGCCCGGCAGCAACCCCATACGGGTACTGCCCAATGCTGCCCTTATGGCTATTTGCTGCTGGAAATCAAGTTTCTCCTCCAAACCAATGAAGGTCTGCGATGTGATCTCCATTCCTGGCAACCAATTAATTTTTGAATTCAGATCCATAAACCTACGCTCTATGTATTATTGATTCAGTTCTGTATTATAATTAAGCGTCAGGCTGCCATCTGGTAACCGAGACTGAGACTGATGCTCTTTAATATCTATTTCACATCTAACATCAAAGGGAATAAACCATTCTTTCAAAAAAGAAATCAATGGCTTCAGATTCTCCTTACACTTCTTGTATGTATCTGCCGTCAGACCGGGAATAAGAAGTTTATATCTTACTACTGGCAGCCAGCAACGCGTTGTATCAGTGTGACTATAACGGCCTTTGGTCATCTCCACCTGACAATCCATCAGACTCCCAAGAAGATTGGCGACAAAACCGAAATCGCCTCTCCATCTGCTTACATAAGGCAACAAGACAGCAGCTTCACGCACCAGCTGACTCGGCTCAACAGACAGGTCTATCCCAAAATAATTCAGCAGCAAGTATTGCAACTTCTGCTCCAACAGCTCCGAAGTAACACGCTCGATAGCCAGTTTCTTGCGGAACACATAGGTGTCGAATGGTGCGAAAGCCTCGTTAAGTAATTCTCTGCGCCATTCCAGCTCCTTATATTTGGCTGCTATATCCTCACCTTTCAGGTCGCCATCTTTTGTCAGGAGGCCCTCTGGCAACAAACGAAGGAAACCGTCACGCGCCAGCACAACTCTTCCTTCATTTTCTTCAACATCCAAGGCATCCTGGTTATAGTTACGGTAGAAAGTACCCCTGTTAATGGCAACCCACTGGTCTTCCATCTCCGGATAGAGATAGTTTAGCAGAACTTCTGCCTTGATCTGATATAGATTCCTGCTTATTCTCATTGCTCCTTCATTTCTACAAAATACTCATTCCCGTCTGCGACTACATGAAGTACATCCCATGCGGGAATACCCAACTGCGAGAGTGTACAGTCCTGATAAGGGAAAGTGCCATCAATTTCCCGGTATTCATGCTGATACATACTCCCAAAGGGTACACCTGCAAGAGTTGTATCCTCCCCAATACGTTTCTCCACGGCATGACCTGGAGACATGACGAATGTACGGTGATCGGTGGAACGATCCACAACATAATCCACAAAACAATCATTCTCCAAGCAGATACAGACATCTTTTACAGCCAATTCGTTTTCAATGACCGATAAAGTCTCTGAGACAGTCATGTCTGGTATAAGCGATGAAAAGCATACCGGCTGCCATTGATCATGCAAGGCACAGTCGTCATCATAAGCCTGGAAATCTACAAGCTTTGTCGTCAGATGCTGTCCGTCATAGTAGAACATCTTTCCACAGAGAGATGTCAGTTCACCTCGTGACAACGCATCTCCATGAACCAGCTTCAAGGATTCTTGCGCCTGAACGGCTCCTATAACAGAAGCCACGATTGACGTCGTAGGCATCTTACCAGCTTCTTCATGTCTCCTAATGACACCAGAACACGGCATCCGCTTAGCCAACTCCTCAAGTCCCTTAGGACCCAAGTTGCACGCATAACAGTTCTTTCCAGGTACAAAAACGCGGGAAGTACCTTCCAACTCACCTATTCCGCCATCGACCCATGGTATCCCAGCCCGCATACAAAGCCGGTTAATACAATATCTTGCCCATCGGCTATCGACGCAGCCAACGACAACATCTTGCCGTCTCAGCAAACCAAGACCGACGTCATAAGCGATGTCACCACAAATAGCAGTAATCTCCAAAGCAGGGTTCATCGCATGCAGACGTTCCGCCGCTACTTCAACTTTTAGCCGATGCTGTTCAGCATCTGATTTTGTGAACAACACAGACCGCGACAGATTTCCTGTTTCTACGACATCAAAATCCACAACGACAATATGCTCTACACCTGACAGCACAAGGTTCTTCAGCACCTCGTTACCCAAGGCGCCACATCCCACCACCATTATTCGTGCGGCAGATACCCGCTGTTGATCAATGCACATGCTCATTCTTTATGCGCTAAAGCTGTTTCATTTTAAGTTCGACATCCACCATATCGTTGCCGATAGGTGTTATTGTTGCCTCTGCATCCCTGAAACCGTCGTACGTCAATCGCACCTTGCATGGTTTCGACGCAGGAAGGTTCTCCACTATAAATGGAGTCTGCCCGACCTTGATCTTATTGATATAGATCGTCGCTCCAACGACGTTACTATGTATATTCAACAGGCCATAGCTTGCCATCGGCGCTCTTAAGTCAAGAAACTTCGGCAATTCATCATCCACCCAAAGGGGAATAGGACTGGACTCCCGCCCGTCTTTACTCGTATTGAGGACATAATAGCCCAATTCCAGTTTCCCTTCCCATTTACCCAGAGCGACGGGCTCTCGGTTGATCCATATTTCCGTGCTGTCATCTGGAGCAGTTATGGTTACAGGTGCCTTTGTTACTAAGGTCAAAGCAGCCGACTTACCATCATCCTGAGTCTTGGGTAGAGAGTCAGTCCGTACGACCTGTCGTTTCAGGACAACAGGATTGCTCCTGATATCTTCCTTTGCAAGCTCTACGATCTTCTTTTCTGCCTTCCCAAGACTTATAATGTCATCATAGAAACTTTCCGTTCCCTTAACGACCATCAGATGATGCGCTCCTGCCTGCAGATGACCGCTCGTGGCCGACCCTTTTCCGATGGGTTGACCATCCAGCACTATGGTTGCATCCGGCATGGGAGTCCTTACTGTCAGATAAGAATAAAAAGACTGCAGCACCACAGGAACCGTCAGTTTTACACTGTCAGACAACTCTAATGAGTCTGACAATTCCTCATAGAAAGGTGCTTCTACATGATAGCCGTGCTTCCCCACAGGCACATTGAATTGGGCCGTCCCGTCTCTAAGAAGTACAGTGGTGCTATCTAACTGCAAAATGGCATTCGCAGGTTCAACCTTGAATACCACCCATTGTTTCGACAATTTATATTCCTTCCCAGGCTTATCTGTTAACAGATTCGCCTGATAATGTTTCTTCTTCCTCAATCCCCTCCCAGGAGCCTTCCACGTAAGTTGTCCATAGTCGGGATGCTTTATCACCAAGAACTTAGTCTTGTGGGGAATTAGCAACTTCAAATTCCCTTCTCCCTCTTCGGCTTTGACATCAACTTGTCCGTCTGCCTTGAAGGTAAATCCTTTTTCGTCAGTTTTTAGATCCAGGATTGCCTGTTTCTTATCTACTGGCATAAGAGTATGGTTCAACAGATCAAATTTGACCCGTTTAAACTTCTCTATACTCATTTTTTGCGCCTCTGCAGGCAACAGAAAAACGACGAGAAGCAAGGTAGCCAGCATTACCTTTCCCCTCATATAAGCTTACTTCACTGAAGCCTGTGCAGTGTTTCCTGGATTATTGATGGCTATAGTCCCGCCAAAGGCGCATATACACTTGCTGTTGTCGGTCAGCGCAGGCATATTCATCACCTTTACCATCGGACTGCCGGGCATCCAAGGCCCCGTAATAACCGGTACGCAGGGCATAGGTGTAAGCACGCCCATTGCTGCTGCAGTAGCAGATGCCACTGTCGGATTCGACATCGACTGACACATGCCGAAGGTAGGGATATTCATCCCCGGTGCCATGTCCATCGTCGTGGCCATCAGCATATTCCCACATCTCGGGCGCAAGGGTACTGCTACTACCAGCGTGGTAGGTGCCATACCGAACGTGCATTTGAGCATTGCGCCCATCGTTACAAATTTTCCCATATTCCTAATTTATTCATATAACCTTTGCCCCAACCCTTCGGCTGGGCCAAAGGTTACATAATGATATTACTTCCAAGGATTCTCAAACGAGACAGGACCGTTCTCGAGCTTCTGGCACACGATCTGGATCTCCTCGTAGTGCTCCTCACCGTCTGCCCAGTACTCCTTGTAGTGTACGCAGTAGCAGCCTGTGCCCTTCAGCTGTTTCATGTCCTTGCCGTCAACCGTGTTCT
>ODAI013231513.1_pt1 | contig 12866 bp, 7 predicted proteins | sample 1539321 | NCBI WGS metagenome assembly ODAI01 (sample SAMN02144231, study PRJEB22623) | gut metagenome | biome: sheep rumen | host: Ovis aries | place: New Zealand | reverse complement strand
AACAGGGAGTGTATAGGGACAGTGTTCAAGTTGCAGAAACCATAAAAAGCAGATTGGGCTTTATTGATTACGCAGAAAACGCTTCTTACAACGAATACGGAATTCTGTACGACATCATGAGCGGAAATCCTATGAATGAAGATTCTGTTGCAACTTCCTATGCAGATCGTCTTACACTGAGCGGTGCGGGATTTCTTAAATGGATTATCGATGGTTTTGTAACTCCTCTTGCAGGACGCGGTACTTCCATACCAGAACTATTAAATCATACGGTTGACTACGGAACTCTTAGTAAAAACGGAGTTTTGTCGCAGGAACGAAATCTTTCTTTTTCACTCGACTGGACTCGTAACCTTGCAGCTACAATTCTTTCTGTTCGTACTCGCAAAAATTATACATACGAAACCGGTGGCACTGATGTAACCATTGAACCCTTTGCCGCAGATGTTATGAACGGAATGGTTGTTCAGTCGTCTGGTTATATTCCCAACACTGGCTATGCAATCAAAAAACTTAAGAGTTTACTTTATGTGCTTGCCGTTACAGAACCTTCTTACATGTATCTTGCGGCAATTCGTCAAAGTTCAACACTTGTAGCAGACGAAATGGTCTTTAACGAATGTGCTGTCCTTATTCCTTATTTTGATGATTTTGGTCGCTTCGGTTGTTATGTGTTTGAAAAGGGAAGACAGATACCGCTTGAACGTTTTATTCTGCAGTATCCAAACAGTTTTGTGCATTTGTCACGGGTAAAAACAAACGGAAACTTTTTCCCACAATAATGAGCTTTTAGGCATTTTATCGTAGACATTCCGCAAATTTATATAGTATACTGTTCTTATGTTTAAGGATGTAAAAGCTGTTGCCTTTGACATAGATGGTACGCTCTATGCACAGTGGAAACTCTATGTTCGTATTCCCTTTCATTTTTTAAGGCACCTGTATTATTATAGTCATTACGGAATTTTGCGCAGACGCCTCAGATTCATGCAGCCTGTTGCAGATTTTTATGACTTTCAGGCAGAACAGTTAGGAAAGCAAATGCATGTAAGCAAAGAAAAAGCCTACAAACTTATTGATTCCATTTCCTACAAAGGATTACAGCCTTATTTTAATCACATAGATCCTTTTCCTGAAGCAGTAGAAACAATTAAAGCTTTTAAGGATGCAGGATTAAAAATAGCAATTCTTTCTGATTTTCCTCCATCGCAAAAAGGTGATATTTGGGGAATTAGACAGATGTGCGATGTGTGTGCGGGAAGTGAAGAATACGGTATGCTTAAACCATCTGCTCATTCTTTTAAAGAACTTGCCCGTCAGCTTGGTCTTGAACCTCAGCAAGTGCTCTATGTGGGAAATAGTGCTTCTTATGATGTTCGAGGGGCAGCAAGTGCAGGCATGAAGACTGCATATTTGTTGCGGGGCTTAAAAGCGGTTTTTAACAAAAAAAATCCCGAAGCGGATATTTCGTTTAAAAACTATCGCCAATTGCGTGAAATTGTGCTACAATAGATTTGAAATAGATTAAAACTTGTTATTGGGTGGGAAAAAGTGACAGGTGCAATTCTACTTGCTATCATGCTATCGGTAGCTTTGTCTGCCGTAGTGTGTGTAATGTTCAGACGGTTTGACAAAGATCAGAAAACCTTAGAGAAACTCAAGCGTTATGCAGACATGCGTCAGGAAGAATTTGATAATTATTTCCGCAGTCGTGCAGATGAATTGACGGTTTTGAAAAGCGACCTTGATTCAACTCAGGTTAAAGCTTCTGCAACAGTTCGTGCGCTTAAGCAGGAACAAGATCAGTTTGAACAAGATGCAAAACAACTTTCTAAACCTATGGAAGCTGTTGCTCATATAGAAGAACAGTTAAGTGCTTACGATAAAGTTGTCCGCAATCTTATGCAGATGACAGCAGCTGTTGAAGAAAATCTTCAGAAAGTAAAAGACGAAGCAGATATTGTTGACAAATTAAACTCTCGTCTCGATTTGCAAAAACGCACTGTTGATGCAATCGAAAAACGAATTCCTTCACTTACCACTCAGTTTGCAGAAACAAATAATCAGCAGCTTAAAGCAATGGGAACAGACTTGCTTGCTCAGTACGAAAAACGAGCACAAGCTCTTGATGGTTCTACCGCACAAGCAGTAAAAGAACATAAACTTCTTCTCGATAAAATTCATGCAGATATTAAAACCGCATATTCTAATGCTTCTGCAAAAGCACAGGCTCTTGAAGACGAAACATTTAAGCAACTTGATGCTCGGTCGAAAGTTCAGACAGATGCTTTACTTAAAGAACTTACCGCACAGAATAAACAACTGGCAGCTCTTATGGACGGAAGAATCCGCGAAACACAAAAGAGTATTCAAGAACAGGCTGCTGCCTTTAACGCAAGTATTGACAGTCAGAGTAAGGCACTGGAAGCAGAGTTTAAGAAAAAGACTGGAACTTTCACACAGAATTTAGCAGAACGTACTTCGGCACTTACTGCAGATTTGGATAAGAAAATTACCGACCTGGATACACAACTTAAAGAACGCACCACCGCACTTAATACTGAATTTAGTACTCGTTCAAAACAGTTGGACGAAGCTATTAAAACAAAAACACTTGCGCTTACCGAAGATTTACATAAACGCACCGAAACACTTTCTACAGAAATCAAAACAAAAACCGGTGATCTTGATGTTGCCATGAGAAAAGCACTTTCTGATCTTGCTACAAAAGTTAAAGAAAGTACCTCTCTGTCTTCTCAGCAAGTTGCAACAACTACATCTGCAGTGTCTCAAAGTTTGGACGAAAAAGTCAAAGCACTTGCTGCAGAAATTCAAAGACGCAATGCAGAACTTACTGCAGAACTTTCAGACTTTACAAACGGAATGCAAGAACAGATTCGTTCGCTTACACAGTCGCTCAGCTCTGAATTTACAGACAGTCATTCTGATGCAGAACGAGAAATCCATCAGCGCCTTGATGCTATTTCAGAACGAATTGAAGAAAGAGCCGCCATGCTTGAAGATGAACTGTCACGCAAAACTTCTGCAGTTGATTCAGAAGCATTGGTTAAACTGGAACAGGTTGAAACTTCTGTTGATCAGTCTCTTGACCGTGTACGCCAAACAGCAGAACAGTTGGGCTCTGTTGCCGATGAAACTGACCGCAAAGTTGAAAACTTACGTGAAGCCTTTGACAAACAGATTGCACGCGCCAGTGCAGAACTTTCAACACAACTTGATGACAGTAACGCAAAGATTCAAGATATGCGTTCTACTTTCGAAAAAGAAATACAAAAAATTACCGATCAGCTTTCTAATGAAGCTACCGATAACACTCAGCGTCTTGCTCAAGTACAGGCTCAACTTGACTCTCAGGCAGAACAGCTTGCAAGTCGTTACAACGGTTTGTTCGATAAAGCTATGGAAGATGCAGAACTCAAAGAATCTGCTGCTTATGAAAAGTTCCAGACACTGAGTACTGCAAATATAGAAAAGTTTAAAACTTCTGTGCAAGAACAGATGAACACAATTAAAGCAGATGTTGATCAGCAGACAAAAGATATGCTTGATTCAATGGACAAACTTAAAACTCAGTATGCACAGGTTCGTCTTGAAGGTGAGCAGTCGATTGAAGATGTTGCAGAGCGTGTTCGTCAAAACTCTCAGCAACTTGAAGATATTAGTTCTCAGGTTCGTTCTCAGATGGGACAGTTCGATTCTGAACTTGCAGAAGCAATGCGTTCTGTTTCTGCCGATTACGAAAACAAGCAGGCAAAATTTCTTTCAGGACTTGATGCTCAACTTTCTGTATACAAAAAAGAATTTGAAGCTAGAATCCGTAAACTTTCTGCAGTTAGCAATGATGCCGATAAACTTGAACTTGCTCTTCGAAAACTTATGGATCAGGCACAGAAAAAAGTGCTTACCGATTTTGAACACTTTACTGCAGCTCTTTCTAAGCAACAAAGTGAATTTGAAAACAGCTTTATGCAGGACACTTCAAAACTTCAGTCTGAACTTGACGGAGTGGAGAAGGGACTTGAAGAACTTAAAGCAAAGTCATTCACTAATGTTAGTAGCAAACTTAAACTCTTTGAAGATTCATTTGCTGGTGATCTTAAAAAACGTGAAGATGCACTTGATGATCAACTTAGTCAGTGGAAGCATGGCTTTGACAGCAAGATTGAAATGTTCTCTGATGAATACGAACAGGAAAGACGCAAACTTGAAGCAAAGTTCAGCGAAGATCTTAAAAAGCGCCTTGCAGAAATGCAGAGTAAAAATGTTGAACAGCAGGTTAAGTTCCAAGAAACAGTTCAGGCTCAACAAGCAGAAATTCGCTCTCAAATTGGTAGCGTAGAAACTTTGCTTAATGACTTTATGGAACAGTATCGCGCAGATTTGAAAGATACCAGTGACCATGCAGAAGCTTTGCTTAAAGAAGCAACAGATGCCTACAATCAGCGAGTGAGTGAACAACTTGCTAAAAACGAAAAGAACATTGCTTCTGAGATTGAAGTCTTTACTGAATCTTTGCGCGAAAAACAGGAAACGAATACTTCTACAATCGATGCGGCTCTTCAGGAAGTTACCCTGTGGAAAAAGCGCATGAGTCAACAGTTTGACGAAAGTTCAAAAGACTTTGAAGAACAGCTCAAAAAACTTTCTGATGACAGTTCCGAAAAACTGAATGAACTTGATGAAAAGACAAGCGAAGAACGTGAACGACTTGCGTCTAGTATTATGCAAATGCAGCAAACAGTAAAATCTGCACTGCAAGAATACGAACTTAAATCTACAGAAGTGTTGACTGACTTGCAAAAGCAATACGACAATATGCGTGTTCAGACTCAGCGTGATGTAGAAACTCAGATTGAAGAAACAAGCAAAGAAATTCGTTCTTTGAGTAAAGAAGTTAAATCTATTTCTGAGCAAGAAAAGACAAATCACCACAAGTTTGTTTCTAAGCTTGATAACGATACTAACGATTTGCAACTTCGTATTGACGACATTAATAAGAGTGTTGCTCGTTTTGTTGAACAGTCGAAAGTGTTTGACAAAGCAGACATGCTTAAGTCTCAACTTGATGCTTCCATTGCAGAACTTAAAGAAAGCATTAATGATGTTGCTTCTTACCGTGGAGTTATTGACGATCTTAACAAACGCATGGATGGTCTTAACAAAATGCACGATGATGTTTCGCGCAAAGTCTCTGCCTTTGGTACTGAAAAAGGACGCATTGACGGTATGGAAGAACAGTTCCGTCGCTTGATTGCGCTTAGTCAGTCAATGGATGCAAAAATTCAAGACCTTACCGAAACAAGTGACAATCTTGTTGATATGCAACAGACAGTTCGTATGTTCCAAGAAACACTTGCAGGAATTCAGAGTCGCTATGACCGCATAGAAAAGAAGGGCGAAACAATAGACAGAGTTGCTGCCGATGTAGACAAAACATTCGAACGTGTTGAAGCACTTCAGTCTCGTCTTACTGACTGTAACCGTCAAGTAGAATCTATGCCTCGTGAAATTGCAGCGGTGCAGGGTGACATTGATGCTATTCTTAAAAATTCGGAACGCATTAGTGATACCGTAGATAAGCTTTCATCTTTGCAAGCACTGGTTGACGAAACTCAGTCTCAGATTGATTCTATGAATGAATCTCGCAAGGGCATTTTGAATACAGAATCTCGTTTGCAAAAACTTGCCGCTGCTGCTGATGAACAAATAAAACTTTTGCAGACTATTTCTAAAGCAAATGTTGCAAAGAAATCTCCTGCTAAAGGCGATGACATAACACCTCAGAAACGCGAAGCTGCTATAGATTTGAAGCGTAAGGGTTGGAGTGTTAACGAAATAGCAGACCGTCTTAAATTAACGGTTGGTGAAGTTAACTTAATTCTTGAGTTGGGTTCAGACTAAGATCTAAACAAAAGGCAGGTGCAGGTTGCTTTAACAGCCTGGCCTGTTCCAATACTTTCTAAACCTTCGCCTGTTTTTGCTTTTACGAATACATTCTCTTTGGAAATGTTTAGAATATTTGCAATCGAAGCGCAGACTTTTTCCCTGTGTGGAAGAAATTTTGGTTTTTCTAATTCAACTACGCAGTCAAGATTTGCAATTTGCCAGCCCTTATTTTGAATGTCTTTCCAAACTGTTTGTAAAAGCTGTGCTGAATTTGCGTCTTTCCATTTTGCATCTTCTGGGGGAAAGTATGAACCTATATCACCTAAGCCACTTGCTCCTAAGAGTGCATCGGTAATAGCATGAAGAAGCACATCTCCATCTGAGTGTCCGTCTTCACCTTTGTCAAAGTCTAGTTCAACTCCGCCCAAGAGTAATTTTCTTCCACTTACTAAACGGTGAACATCTATGCCCAAGCCTGTATGAATAGTAAGTTTTTTTTCTATGTCTGATTGATAGGTTATTTTTTTGTTGTTCACATCGCCTTCTACCAGATGAACTTTAGCACCATTTGTTATGTTGGGAAATGCGTCCCACACTTCGGTATCATCTGTTACGGAAAGATTTTGTTTTTGTGCCTCTTGATGACAAGCAAGAAGCGGTTTAAATAAAAAAGCTTGCGGTGTTTGCACTGCGGCAAGACTTTCGCGCTTAATGTGTTGAGCTATAGTTTGTGCATTGTCTTTTTGCTTAAAGGTATCTACTGCTGCAACAAAAGGAACTGCAGCTTTGTGTTCCACCGAACATTCAAGAACACGCTCTATAACTTCTTGACTTATGTAAGGTCGTGCTCCGTCATGTATAGCAACAATTGCTTTTTCATCAGGTGAAAATATTTTGTTTAGCGCTTGTAGTGCATTGTTTACCGACTGACTGCGAGTTTCGCCTCCAGTAACTGTTATGAGTTTTGTGTTTTTTTGTGCAAGCAGTTGTGCAAGTTCACGATCACGCAAAAGACATTCTTTGATGATTGCATCTTGTCCTTGGGGAACAGTAACTGCTACCGCTGAAAATGAAGCTGTTTGTAAAAAGGGAAGTGTTGCTTTGGCAAGTACTGTGGAGTTACCAAGTGGCAGCAACTCTTTTTTTACGCCACCCATTCGTGACGAAGAGCCTGCTGCCATGATAACTAAAAAAAGCGGAATAGAGGAAGACGCATTACTCGTCGTCTTCGTCATCTAAATCTCCATCATCATCGTCGTCATCATCGCGACCACGTGAATTCTTGTCTTCATCAAGATCTCCGAATTCATCATCTTCATCATCGTCATCATCAACAAGAAGATTTTTCTTTTCGGCACGAGCACCCAGAGGTTCAAGTTTTGCATGTAAGAGCGCTTCAACTTCCTTGACGGGTTTGCCCATAGCTTCGGCAATTTCGTCTTCAAGCAGTTTTTTTGCGCTGTCGTACAGTTTGCGTTCAAGTATAGGAAGTTCCTTTACTTTTGAGCGGTGATACAAACAGCGGACAATTGATGCTATGTCTTGAATGGTTCCCTTTTTCAAAAGATCAAGGTTCATCTGGTAGCGTAATTTCCAGTCTGATGTAGGCGGTTCAAATTCTTCGCCAATCATGTTGAGTGCTTTCTGAGCCTGTGATGCAGACACAATGGACCGTATGCCCAGTTCTGTGGCTTTGGTAACGGGAACCATAACGGTCATGTCTGACACTTCTACATAGATTTTGTAGTAGTATACTTGCTGGCCCTGAAAGTCTCTTTTGAAAATTTCGGTAATTTTGCCTACGCCCTGACTGGGGTAAACAATTTTTTGGTTAAGTGCAAATTCTGTTTTTGGTTTTCCTGCCATATTTTTATTATACCACAAAAATCAAAATGGTACAAGGCACACGATGCCTCTATTTATCCCACAGTTGGTGGTTTGCGTCTAGTGCGCTAATGCAAGTGTCGCTGTACTTTGAGCCTTTATATACTTCTTGTATGGTAAGGGTCACATGGGTTGTGGTTACCGGAAGTTGTATTGTTGTAAACTCTACTACATCATTAAAGTGAATGGTTACTGATTCTCCTTCGTTTGTAGTAACGAGCATTGTCTTTACTCTGTTGTTTTCGTAAAAGAGATGAGGCTTTAGCGGGTCAACATATCCGTTTAAAATAGTGAGGTTTACTGCAACCATTCGATGATCGCTTGTTGGGCTAAGATCAAAGTCAATTGTTTCTCCGATGCCGTCGTCATCTTTTCCTTCTGCCCAGGGAATGTTGTTTTTAAGCCACCTGTTAGAATCGTCTCGGGGTGAATAAACACCAATCATGTTGTCTGCAGAGTATGTGTGATTTTTGTCAGAAAGACTACTTGATGCTTTAAGGTTACTAATTATTCCGCAGTTCGTAGCAGCTAGAGGAAAGTCTGCCTTTTCGACAAAGCCTGTTGTCTTGTCTTCTGCATCAAAAATACATTGTTCGTATTGTCCATCGATGATCCGATATGTTTTGTTGGGAAGTACAAGCAAAGCATATCCATCTTTTCCACGGTAGATTGCAAAACTTTTTTCTTCTGTAATTTCTTTTCCATCGTATATGCGAACTGGGTTAGAGATGTTGATTCGTGTAAGTTTTCCATCGCCCACAGTATATGTTGACCTTTTAAGTTCAAGTGGTTGTGCCCATTCGGGGTAGAGGTTTGGAATTGTGCTGAATTTAAAGACTTCTGCCCTTGGATAATACTCTTCACCTTCGTAGGGGTCGTACTCGGGTTTGTCGCTTGTTTTATAAACTACAACTTCTTCGTTTTTATAATTTTCAAAGTAGATGCTGTAGCCATTTTGTCCTTCTGCAGTTTCTATTTCTGTAATTTCCAGAGTGTCGCTTTCTTCTCTTCCGTCTTCGTAGCCTAATGTAAGACTGATTTTGTTGCCTTGCATTTTTATAGTGCACTGTCTATTTTGCTTTTTGTCGTAGTAGACTCCTTCTGTTTTTGCAAAACGCTTTACTGCTAGTCCTCTAAAAAAGTCTGGTATATTTTCTTCACTTACGGGAAGCCGCTCGTATGTGTTACCTAAGTAAGAAACAATGCCCTTTTCATTAAGTGTCGTTAATAAATTTTGAACAGTTTGTCCATTAATGGGAGACATACCATAAGAGTCACTTGTTACGGTGTTGGCAGATAAATAAACAGTCTTATCGTATCGGTAAAAAGAGTCTGCGTCTGAGGTAAGGTAAATAAGTTTTAAGTATTCCTCGTTGTACCAGTAGCCTTCAATTTTTTTAAGAAGTTCGTGTTCTGAAAGGTTTTCGTTTTGAGTGCTTGCGTTTTCTTCTGTTTGAGCATTGTTTTGAAGTTGTTTAGAATCTGTTTTCGCACATGAACTGAGTGCAAGAATAAAAATGATTAAAAGATATAAGGGAAGGGTATTTTTCATAAAGCATCTCCTTTTTTTATTATCTGTTGAGTTTTGTTCTATAAAAAAAGCAGATGAAGTTTTTTCTTCACCTGCTTTTGCTTTAAGCTTTATTTTGCTGGATAGAGTTTTTTGAAGTCTACCAAAACTTCTGAACTGTCACGGGCACTGTTTATGTCTGTCAGTTTGTTAAGCTTGCGGTAGAATCCGATAAGCGGTTCTGTCTGTTCGCGGTAAACCTTAAGACGGTTGGTAATTGATTCCAGCTTGTCATCATCGCGAGTGTACAGTTCGCCGCCACAAGCATCACACTTTCCTTCAACTTTTGTAGGATGGAACTTGATGTTGTAGATTGCACCACAAGCGCGACAAATGCGACGGTTAGAAAGACGAGCAATAATAAGTTCATCATCAACTTCAAAGTTTACAACTTTTACATCGCCCTTAAGTTTTTCAAACATTTCTGCCTGAGGAATAGTGCGAGGGAAGCCGTCAAGAATAAAACCATTTTTGCAGTCATCTTTCGCAATGCGATCCTGAACCAGCTGACAAGTAATTTCATCGCTTACCAGTCCGCCTGCATCAATGATGGCTTTAACTTTTTTGCCCAGTTCAGTCTGATTTTTGATGTTTTCGCGGAAGATATCTCCAGTTGAAATGTGGGGAATTTTGTACTCTGCTGCAACCTGTGCTGCCAGTGTTCCTTTTCCCGCTCCGGGAGGTCCTAAAAAGATAAAATTCATTATGCGTTCTCCTAAAAATAAGTTACCCTATTGTACACACTATTTGCTTAAGCGACAAGTGTATAAGGCGTAAGGTGTTTTCCAAGTGACAGCTTTGTTTTTTGTTGTTGAAGTTAACAACTGTTGAATGCGTACTGTTTTTTCTTTTCCTAAGACAGAACGAATGTGCGAACCGTATTGACTTTGCTCACTAAACCATCGTTCAATTTCTTCTGCAGAAAGTTGTCTTTTTTCGTCAAGAGTGTCTGTTGTCATTCCAACTGTTAGACCTGCCTGACTAAGACTTTGTTCTATGCTTGTTGCGTCGAATGCAAAGAGGGGATTTTCACTTTCTTTGAAAAAAGAATTTTCTGCTTCTGCAAATTCATGTGCAAGCTGAGAATCTGCTTCGCTTAAGTAGACTGACAGCCTCTGACCTTCTTTGGGAATTCTTTGACAAAGAATAACACTTGCTTCTGGTGCAAGCAGGGGAGGAATGTCTTTGTTAAGGTTTGATTCTTCGTCAAAGGCAATGTCTCTTTGTGCGTTTTTAGTTCCTGTAAAAGACTGTAGTACATTCTGCGCAAGATACTTTGCATCTTCTGGTTTTGCAACCATGTCGCGTAACAAAAGTCTATCAAACAGAATGTCTTTAAATAAAAGCGATGCCTTTGCAATTGCTCCGTTAGAAAGACTTTCCTTTTGTGGAAGTATTGCAACTTCTGGTTTGTCTAATTGCGAAAGTGTTGATGCGTATTGATCAATAAGATTTTTTGACTGAGCGCTTCGGCAGACGGCACAAGTACTTCCTTCTGCGGTAAGGCGAACACATTCAAATGTAAGAAGCATATCATCTGCATTCCACACTAAGACACGGTGGTGCCTAAGAATGTGTGCACATTGCATAATGTTGTTTCGAAGGGTAAGCAGTGACTGTGCGCGAGTTGTTTCAAGACGAGACATCCAGCTTCGTTGTGCTTTGTCCAGTATTGCAGATTTTTGTTTGTTTTCGGGACTGTAGGTAAGGTTTTCTTCTTTTTTTTCTGTTCCGCCTTTAAAGTGAGCTTTGACCCACCAGTCACCAATGGGGTTAACTTGTTGACCTATAAATCCTGTTTCAATAAGAGATGCAATTTGTGCTTCTCGTCTGCTTAACACTTCTTCATGAATTTTTGCTTCGTAGCCTTGTGTGCTTGGAGTATAAAAAACTCTTCCCACCAGTGCATCAGGAAGATACTGTTGAGCAACCCAGTGATCTCTGTATGCATGCGGATACAAATAGCCAGCTCCATGCCCAAAACCTTCTGCGTCTCGGCTTGAATCTTTTAAGTGATTTGGAACTTCTGCATCTTCATGTTCAACAGAAGAAAGCGCATCGAAAAAAGCCATACTGCTGTTTGATTTGGGAGCAGTAGATAAATAGAGAGCTGCGTGTGCAAGAAAATATCTACCTTCGGGAAGGCCCACTCTGTCAAATGCTTGAGCACAACTTTCTACTACAGAGATTGCGTGTGGGTCTGCAAGGCCAGTGTCTTCACAAGCGCTAATTAACATGCGTCTAAAAATAAAGTGGGGGTCTTCTCCTGCTTTTACCATTCGAGCAAGCCAGTAACAGGCAGCATCTGGGTCACGACCGCGTAAACTTTTTATAAAGGCACTGATAATGTCGTAGTGATAATCTCCATCGCGATCATAGAGTACAACTTTTTTTTGAATTGATTCTTCGGCTGCTTCTTTGCTTATGTAGATAGTGCTTCCCCAAGAGGGAACAGGAGGCTTTGCATTTGGAGCCCACACTTCTGGCGTTGTTTCAACTGCAAGTTCAAGGGCATTTAAAAGACTTCGTGCGTCTCCGTTTGCAGTGTCAACTAAATGTTCCAAAGCCCCACTTTCAAATTCTACTTTCCAATGACCGTAACCTCTTTCTGTGTCGTTAAGTGCTTGCTGTGCTGCTTTAAGCAGATCGTCACGGGTAAGTGGTTTTAGCTGAAAAACGCGACTTCGAGAAACGAGTGCTTTGTTTACTTCGAAGAAAGGGTTTTCTGTTGTTGCTCCAATAAGAATGATTGTTCCGTTTTCAACCCAAGGAAGCAGAGCGTCTTGTTGACTTTTGTTCCAGCGGTGAACTTCATCAACAAAAAGAATTGTTTTTCTGCTATATAACTTTCGCTGATCATCTGCGTCTGCAATGGCTTTTCGAATGTCTGCCACTCCAGTAAGAACTGCATTGAGCGTAATGAAATTAGAACTTGTGTGGTTTGCAATGACACGAGCAAGTGTTGTCTTACCACTTCCTGGAGGACCGTAAAAAATAACAGATGTTAATTGATCTGCCGCTATTGCTCTGCGTAAGAGACGACCCTTTCCAACTATGTGATCCTGTCCGATGTATTCGTCAAGCGTTCTGGGACGCATGCGGGCTGCAAGAGGTTCGTGTGTTCCTGCAGTCTGTTCAAACAGGTCAGCCATGTTGTGTCCTTATTTAGTTGCCCTTAGGCGTTGTTGTTCTGTCTGAAGTTCCGTCACGGTTCCATGTTCCGCGAGCAGGGTAGTAAGCTTTAAGACCTATGTCTTCAAAAGTTGCATGTGAAGAAGAACCAAAAGAGCCTTCAATGTTTGCAGCAGCGTAAATGTCGGTAGCTTCTTCGTTTACAGTTCTGTCGAGTGCAAGAATGCTTGTAATGCTGTAGTTGGTAGACATGAGAGCTTGTGCGTTATTGCTGAATGCTGTTGGAGAAGATTCCAAAGAACCATCGTCCTTTATTTTGATGCGGTAAATGCCACCACCACGGTATCCGCTTCCAAAAGAAACGCGTTCTGTT
>ODAI011608199.1_pt1 | contig 12866 bp, 11 predicted proteins | sample 1539321 | NCBI WGS metagenome assembly ODAI01 (sample SAMN02144231, study PRJEB22623) | gut metagenome | biome: sheep rumen | host: Ovis aries | place: New Zealand | reverse complement strand
TCTTTGTTAATAGTATATTCGCCACTTGCAAATTTCATCTCACATAGCTTTACTACATTGTCGGCTCTTGTGATAAGGAGATCAATCTGTGCCCCGTCTTGCCCATCATCGCACTTGAGGCTCCACGCTGCGAGCGAACATTTCACTCCACCAATTTCCAATGCTCGTTTTATCTGTGCTATGTGCTGCCAGCATACTTCCTCGAAAGCCACGCCTCGCCATGAGCGCATGATGTCCGAGGTGATGTTGTCGGTCATGAAACTAGTATCTGCTTTGTTTGGCTCCACATATTTAAGCCAGAACAGGCAGAAGTTGTCGATGAGTTTATAGCGTTCCACATTGCCGGGTTCGCCGTACGGAGAGTAACGTAGGATGAAATCGCTCTCGGCCAAAGCTTTCAGTGTGTCTGACAAGCCGCCTCCTAATGGAAGCTTTGTAGCTTTGGCTATTTCTTCGCGTGTGAAGCCACTGTGCTTTGTTGCGAGCAGACGTATAATCTTTTTGCATTCCTCGGGATTGCCGAAAATGGCATTAAAGAGACGGTCGAATTCGTCTTTTAGTTTTGGATTGCGGCCAAACAGAATCTTGTCAGCATTGGCTTCAAAACTGAGTCCTTTTCTGAAATAGCTGAGATAGTAGGGGATGCCTCCAAATATCATATTGCTCTGAACGATGTCATATCGGGAAAGCTCAATGTTCTCGCTGGTAAAGTACTCTTCGCATTCCTTAAGCGTGAATGGCAGAATTTTCATCTCGCTGGTTACGCGGTCGTACAGCCCTCCTTTGCTTCGTCCGATGTTGCCGAGAATCCACGATGTGGCACTTCCTGCTATAATCAGCATCATATTGTCCCTGCCTGTACACCAACCATTCCAAAAGTTTTCGAATGCTGGGAGAAAACCGGAACGTGGCGTGTCCATCCAAGGTAGTTCATCAATAAATACCACTTGACGGTTACCATCATCCAGTTTGATGAGTAATTGTTCCAGCTGGTAGAATGCCTCCATCCATGTTTTGGGAGTGGAAAAACCCTCTAACCCGTGGCTGAGCAGGGAATAGTAGAAACTTTCCAACTGTGTCTTCATGCGGTTTTTGGCTCCTTCTTGATCGACGGGAGATACACCTGTATGCTGAAAGACAATGCGATCTTTCAGGCTTGTTTGATGAGGAAAGTCTTTCCCACGCGCCTTCTACCATATACAGCAACGAATTCTGGCCGGTCGCTTCTGTAGAGCCTTTCCAGTTCTTCCATCTCTTGTCTTCTGCCAATTATTGTACTCATAACGGAATGTATTGTGCTTAAATCTGCCGCAATTTAGATAAAAATCGGGATTTATAAGCCAGTCGAGATAAAAACATGACAAATTGCCCCGAGTGTTACCATAAATGAGGCCACATACGCTTAATCCTATTGTGTTTCGTGCTCTATGTCACATTTATTTTGTATATTTGGGGTGATATTCTTATTGTTTAATCCTCAAACTAATAGGCTTATGAGAGCAGTATGTGGCCTTGACGTGCACAAAGATAGTATTTTTCTTTGTATCCTGCGCGATTCGGGCGAGATAATTGAGAGAGTTTTCGGAGTTTTAACGTTTCAGCTGGAGCAGATGCGCCGTCTGATGCAGTCTTATGGCGTAACCGAGGTGACGATGGAGAGCACGAGTGTCTATTGGATTCCCGTCTGGCGCGTCCTTGAACCGCACTTCCTCCTTCGGCTTGTGAACCCCTATTTCATCAAGCAGCTTCCAGGTCGCAAGAGCGACGTGAAGGATGCCGAGTGGATAGCTGTGTGCACGATGAAGGAACTGGTCCGCGGCAGTTTTGTTCCCCCCGAGCGCATCCAGCAGCTGCGGCAGTACGACCGGCGCATTTTCGACCTCGGCGCTGAGATAGTGCGTAAGCTGTGCAAGCTCGACGGTGTGATGCAGCGTTGCAACATCCGCCTGAGCAACTACGTGTCGAACACCGACACAAAAAGCTACAAGGATGTTGTCCGCAAGTTGTGCGAGGGCGTGACCGACCCTGAGCAGCTCATAGAGGGGATACACGGACGCATCATCAAACGGCATGGAAGAGAAACCATCCTGGCTTCATTGGCAGGAGTAGTCTCGGAAGCGGAGAAGGATGCCATGCGGCAGCTCAGGGATGAGATTGACCTGGCGGAGATGCACAAGCAGGAGTGTCAGGACAAGATGCTCCATATCTGCAAGACTTACTATCCGGAGGAGTTGAGGAGGCTGATGACCATACCAGGGATCAAGGAACGCGCGGCTACATCATTGATCGCAGAGATCGGGGTCGACATGACCAAATTCCAGACCGCCGCCCACCTTGCCTCCTGGAGTGGGCTGAAGCCCAGAAACGACGAGTCCAACAAGAAAGTGAAGTCACGAAGGATCACCCACGGCAATGTGTATCTCCGCAAGACCATCATCGAGTGCGCATGGGGAGCGAGCCGGACAAAGGACTGCTTCTTCAGCAGGTTCTCGTACCACCAGACCGTAGTCCGCAGGAAGAACAAGATGAAAGTCCTCGTGGCGGTGGCCCGCAAGCTGCTCATCGCAGTATGGCACGTGTTGCATGACAAGACAGACTACAAGGACTTCAACAAAAGCGATTGTGGCACATCCGCCGCCTAAACGGCGGGTGACATGATATACCGCCCATGGCAAGGCTATTATCTTTGTGGTGGCCATGCGGAACCCCGAAAGGGAAGGCAACCCCGTCTGCAAATTAGCCGACGACACGGGCGGCAATGAAAGCCAGTCTGAACGTATAGTTCGAAGAGGAAAGTATTTTGGAAACACGGATGCCATTTGGCACCCGTGTGGAGAGTATGTCTATAAACCGAGAAAAGATACGGATTTAGTTACTTAGGCGGGGCAATTTGTATCCTGTTTATAGAGGAAAGATACAAAATTATACGCATGCGTATAATACACATGCGTATAATTTTTGTGTTTTTTGAAAAAAAATCATCAACTTATCGCCCCCTGACAAGAGTGCATGTTATTTTCAATTCTTTACACGAATCACAATCCACTCCTAACATGATTATTCCACCCATCTGACAATCCTTATACTGACCTCATAGAGCAGATAGAGCGGGATGGTGACAAGAATCAGCGTCATCAGATCTGGCGGTGTGATAATGGCGGCCACCAACATAATGACGATCAAAGCGTGCTTGCGGTATTGCGCAAGCATTGCGGAGGTGACGATCCCCATCTTTGCGAGGAAGAACGCTATCACAGGCAGTTGGAACACCACGCCCATGACTAGAGTCAGCGAAACAAAAGTTGAAATATAAGAATCGAGAGTGATATTGCTAACCACTTTCGATGCTACACTATATGTACCTAAAAAGCGGAAAGATATTGGGAAAAGCACGAAATAAGACATCAGTACTCCAAGAATGAATAAAGAATAGATGATAACCGCTACATGTATGGAGTATTTGCGCTCGTTCTCGTATAAAGCTGGAGAAATAAAACGGAACAACTCATACAAGATAAAAGGAGATGCACCAAGCAAACCAAGATACACTGCGGTCGTGATATGCGTCATAAACTGGCTCGACAAGTCGGTTGCAATCATCTCGACATGGAACTCATTGAAATGAAAATCCATACCAATAGAATGCATGACAGATTCCATCCAACGGTAGGTGCAAAAATCCCATTCACTTGGAGCAAGCAAAAAATGCCATGTGATGTCCTTAAAGCAGAACACCACAATGGCTATAACTACAGTAACAGACAGAATACGGATGAGCATCTGGCGGAGCACTTCAAGGTGGCCACCAGTGGTCATCATCACGTCGTATTTATTCTTACTATTATTGTTTTTCGTCGTCTGCTGGTTTTTCCCCTTTTTCTTCGACATTTTCTTGCTGTATCTCTGTAATCTCTTTTTCCTCTGGCAAGGGTTCATTCATTCCTTTCTTGAAGTTTTGAACTCCCTGCCCGAGTCCTTTCATCATCTCAGGCAGTTTCTTTCCACCAAATAAAAGGAGGGCAATACCAGCTATGAGCACCAATTCCGTGGTTCCTATGAATAAAGGATGTATCATGTTGCTTACTGAGTAACTAAAAAGATTTCACATGTGTCGAAGTTGATTTCCCAATTGCCATTCTCTGTAGATTCCCATTGGTATTTATCTGCCATTCTGCTCCACCAGTCCTGGAACTTGGTATTGGTCTCACCCATGTCCTTGACCAATTTCTCGTACAACTCGGCACTATCTGCTGAAAGAATCTTAGCCAACTCATTCAATCCGTTGCGACGTTCGAAAAGCGTCTGTATCTCAGCACGCTCTTCAGGTGTCACTTGCCCTACAAGTTTCTTTGTCATTGCCATTCGTTTCTTTTATCAAAAGGGTCCAAATAATCTATCTCATTGATTTCCACTTCCGGTAGGAACGTGCCGTGATTGCGGATGTTGTTCAGCAGGACACGACTTGCATTTCGTTCCAAATGAGCGACCACGCATTGCTCATGACTGGGAGTGTTGACTTCAAGCGTGGTCTTTCTGTTCAACCAGATGCAACGTTTGCACTGCCATGCATCGCAATGTCGGCAGATGGGTGCATGGTTAAGCCGATACAATTGTTTGTTCTTAATATCAAGTCCATGATCCAAGTCACCTATGCTATCATCCTCGTTCTCATAATAGAATGCAGGGCAAACATAGAATTTACCATTCGGAGCCAATGTAATGCAGGTATCTCCAGCCCCACAATTATTCATCTGCGAAAGCATCATACGGTCGGTGAGAACGTTCAGTTGTGGTGATTTGCCTTCCAAATACATCTGTTCTATCTCATGACCCATTTTCTCAAGAGCAGACTTATACGCACTGAAATCCTCTTCTGAAAAAGATTCAACATCAGTAAGAACCACGTTCAACCTTGGTACATTGGCAAGCATTTTACAAATACCATCTGCCTGATTGAAAAGTTGCTGTTTGGATATTCTCAATACAACTGGGATATCAACATCCACTTCAGCCACTTTTTCTGTCACCCATACATCAGCATCGTCGATTGTCGGTTTTATCTTCGAGTGGTCGACGCTCTCAGTTGCTTCTACATATTCTTCAGGCAATTCATAGTTAGGATAGACAAACTGAATCATCAGATTCTCCATCATAGCGAAACGAATACCCTGTTTTAATTTTTCAACCGGAATCACCTTCCGCTCTTGTTTGAAATTCTCATAATGACAATACGAAGTGCTTGTATCGTCCAAAAGAATAATAAGATATTGCAGCATATTGTCAACAGATTATTGAGGTTCCATCTTTCTTTTTCTTCTCAAACTCTTCCCGCTCTCCTTCAAGTTCCAGTTTGCGATAAAGTTTATTCCAATAGTAGTTGTTAGCACGGACACGAGCCTTGTGCATCTTGCAGATAGCTGTACTACGTTGATAGATCGTATTTGTATCTGCAGCATCATAGTTTTCACCTTGACACCATGCACAACCACTGGCAACTTCGCAATCAATGCACTCTGGTTTGGACTGGGTTACTCTATCCAATGTAAGAAAGGGTCTTAATTTGTTTTTGTTTATTCCATCATGCACATTGCCAATTATTATAGGTCTCTTCGAACGAAGTGAGTAAGCTGCAAAGCGAGTACAAGGATAAAAATTGCCCGCGGCATCAACGCTAAGCATTCGCCCAGCACCACACCAGTTTTGATTGTCCCACACGGAATCGAGCGGCTTGCCGATGTACTCGGAGAAGAACGAACAGATATTATCCACGTACAACCCACCGTCTATGATTGCATCAGCCAACTGCATCAGCTGATCTTCTAGTAGTGCATCATCTCCTTCATTCCACACATTCTCAAATACACAGTTGATGTTTACCTCGTGGATGCCGAGCGAATAGAGATGCAGCACACTCTCCTTTATATATGGAATGTCGGCTGAACTAATGGTCACTTTTGTTCCGCCATTAGGAAACTGTGAAAGCCAAAGCGGAATGCAACGTACCACGTCATCGTAGGATCCACGTTCCTCCGATTTGGACAAGATGCCCTGTTCCATCTCTATTGTCTTCCAAATGCGGTTTAGATCATGTTTGCGCCGTGTGCCGTCAATAGTGATGCCTATGCTCAAATGTGTCAGGTTCTTCATAATGAATGATTGAACTTTCGAGGAATCGTAGTTGATACCATTAGTTGAGAACAAAAAACGATAGGAGTCGAACCAATGGTGTCCCCTTCGGAACAACTCAGTCTTCAGATAGTCGCAGATTCGGTCAACCAATTCTATCTCCAAAAAGGGTTCACCACCAATGAATTCCCAGATGACATTCTCTTCGCGAAAGTCATCTTCGTGGTCAAGAATATAATCAATGGCCTGTTTCGCCACCTCCCACGTCATCCGCTCCTCCGTATTTTTTCCTACCAAATAACAATACTTACACGCAAGCTGACAGTCTTTTGTAACGATGAAAGTGATGGACTTAGCTACACCATCAGCCCAAATCTTTTTGGAATCTTTTATCATCAATCAATAGTCCTTAATAAATATACTTGATGTAAGCCACCACTGATAAGTGACTGACAAAGAAAATATTATTCCAACATAAAAGTTGGTTTAAGAAAAGTACATAAACCCCCGACAGCTTCCCAAACATGATGCCCAACATCCTCCCATGCATGATCCTTGGCATGTTGTAGTACAAGCATAATAACAACTACCTTTACAAGAGCTAGAGCAAGACTCCTTACAAGTATATTCACATGTTGTACTACAACCAGTATAACAACTACCTTTACATCCTGAAGTACATTTGTCTTTACATGAAGAATCACATGTTTCTTTACAACCTGTATAGCAACCATTTTTACATTTATCTTTGCATGATTCCCTACAACCAGTCTTACAGGTATTAGTGCATGCATTATTACAAGCTGTACAATTATGAACGCTATCCGCAGAACCTGCACATGAACCCGAACAACTTCCAGAACAAGAAGTTTGGCAACCATCTCCACATACTTTTGTACAACTATTTTGACATGTTGTATTGCAAGTGAAATAACATCCAAACTGGCACGAAATATCGCAGTCTCCTCTGCAACTCTGCTTGCAGCTACCAGAACACGCAATAGAACACCACCCCTGGCATGTTCCATAACAATCACATTGTGGATCAATGATATTATGGGGGTGCACTAAGGGAGTAGACAATACCATTGCACCTAATATTGGCAACACCTTTTTTGCTGCACTCTTGAAAAACTCACGTCTTGACTGGAGTTCTTCATCCTTTATGTTCTTTTCCATAATTTAGTAAGAAACAAAGTTGCGCACAAACTCCCCGAATTCAGCGTGATTAATAATTTAAGGTCTGGAAATAAAAAAAGACGTGGGAGTTTTTCCTTCCGCGCCTATCCCTGTAGTCAGGCCTTCGCATTGCCCCTTTCCAAGAATAAGCAACGCAAGCCTGCCCACGTCAAGTGATTATATAAATCAACTCTAACTACTACAAAAAAAATGTAGCCACAATTAGGTTGGAATACAAACCACCCTTCGTGGACGTTCCGTTGCATTACCTCTGTGGAAAGATTCAAAGTTGCGAAGTTTGACTACACAGATAGTAACGTTCGAAAACGTCCTTTTCTCCTTCGGCCTGCCCTACAAACGGCATCGTTGGCCTTTGGAATCCATCGATGTTTGTTTTGACCCGCCCTGCCCCATCATCTGTAAGTCATGATGACCACAAATTATATAGCTGGCTTGGTCGTGGCAAATTTATAACTAAAAATTCTTACGTCCAAATATAATCTATAAAAAATTGACAATAGTCTTGTTTTTTACAGTCAGCGGTGTTCTTGAATTTATGTATTCTTGTGTTTAAGTCGTTCTTAGAATTGGAAATCATACAAGTTCACCATACAACTCAAACAAGCTACATTTCAAACAGCAACTCACAAGTTCATAATCTGCAACAAGAGATATGGTAGTATAATCTTAGCATAATCGTCTCGATGACACACGGGCCACGTCGAATATCAGCCCTACACTTTTCCTGAGGGAGATGCCTTGCAGATGGTAGCTGCGGATGAGCATGAGTTAGTGATTGGAAAAAATGCTCAGAAGATAGCCAAAACAACGTTTTCTTGAAAAAAAGTTATCAGAACCCGAAAAATAATTGACTTTTTCCTTGTTAATTGAAATAATAGTACTAATTTTGCACAAAGAAAAAAACAGCACATCACATGAACGTCACTTTTGCTGCATATTATTATTCGTTTTACTTTTACTTTAGCAATAAAGAAGAGCGGGTGATTGTATGTGCATAAGCAAGCCAAGTTGACTGCATATAGACAAGATACAAAAGAAATAGAATCCCGCTCCAAACAAGCGGGATTTTTTTGTTATCATGATGAAATATGACAGCCGAACGCACTGGGAAACGGACATAACAGAAAAGTGCTAAAAAAGCAGAAACAACAAGATAACACACAGAACAGACAGGATTATGAGAAAAGTGGCAATACAAGGCATCGTTGGTTCCTACCACGACATAGCCGCTCACAAGTATTTCGGAGGAGAGGAGATTGAATTGGTATGTTGCGACACCTTTGAAGACGTATTCAAAGAGATGCATCAGGACAGCAACACAATAGGCATGATCGCCATAGAGAACACCATCGCTGGCAGCCTGCTCCACAACTACGAATTGCTCCGCGACAGTGGTATGTCGATTGTGGGTGAGCATAAGCTCCGCATCTCACACAGCATCCTATGCCTGCCCGACGACGACTGGAGCGACATCAAGGAAGTCAACAGCCACCCTGTGGCCTTGATGCAATGCCGCGAGTTCCTGCACCGCCATCCAGAGATGAAGATTGTGGAAGGACGGGACACGGCTGGAAGTGCTGAGGAAATCAGCCGCAAACAACTTCATGGTCATGCAGCCATCTGCTCCAAGTTCGCAGCCCCGCTCTATGGAATGAAGATACTGGAAGAAGGAATAGAGACCAACAAGCACAACTTCACGCGTTTTCTGGTCATCAGCGATCCATGGCAGGCAGATAGCCTTTGTCGGCCAAACAAGTCGAACAAAGCAAGCATCGTCTTCAGCCTACCCCACTCTGAGGGAAGTTTGTCACAAGTACTGTCTATTTTCTCTTTCTATCGCATCAACCTCACCAAAATCCAGTCACTCCCCATCATCGGCAGGGAATGGGAATATATGTTCTACGTGGATGTCACATACGATGACTACACACGCTACCGTCAGTCGATAGACGCAACCCGACCTCTTACTAAACAATTCAAAATATTAGGAGAATATCAAGATGGAAAATCAACTTTATAACACCGCGATTCAACCCGCCGACCGCATCCGTTCGGTCAAGGAGTATTATTTCAGTACAAAACTCAAGGAGATTGCACGCCTGAACGCAGAGGGAAAGGACATCATCAGTCTCGCCATTGGCAGTCCAGACATGCCCCCATCCCCCAAGACCATCGACACCCTCTGCCAAGTGGCACAACGTCCAGATGCACACGGCTACCAACCCACAGTAGGTACACCAGAACTTCGCAAGGCCATGGCTGGATTCTACAAGCGATGGTATGGTGTGGACCTCAACCACGCCAGTGAGATCCAACCATTGATCGGATCAAAAGAAGGCATCTTGCACGTCACGCTTGCACTGGCTAATCCAGGCGACAAGGTACTCGTTCCTAACCCAGGCTATCCGACCTACACATCCCTCAGCCGCCTACTGGGACAGGAAGTCATCTATTACAACTTGAAAGAAGAAAACGGGTGGCACCCCGACTTCGCAGAGTTGGAGCAAATGGACCTGAGTGGTGTGAAAATCATGTGGACCAACTACCCCCACATGCCGACAGGTGGCAGGGCAACAACAGAGTTATATGAACGTATTGTGGACTTTGCACTCCGTCACAATATCGTGGTCGTCAACGACAATCCCTACAGTTTCATACTCAACGAGAGCAAGCCACTAAGCATCCTTCAAGTTCCTCGAGCAAAGGAATGCTGCATCGAGTTCAACTCCATGAGCAAAAGCTACAACATGCCAGGCTGGCGCGTCGGTATGCTGGCCACCAACGCCACATTCGTCAGCTGGATTCTTCGCGTGAAAAGCAACATCGACTCTGGTACTTTCCGGGCACTACAACTCGCTGCGGCAAAAGCTTACGACAACAGCGATGAATGGCACTACCAAGCCAATGTGCTGAACTACAAGCCACGTCGCAAGATTGCCGAAGAAATCATGACCACACTGGGCTGCACCTTTGATCCCAAGCAGACAGGTATGTTCCTCTGGGGACGTATTCCAGAAAGCGTTGAACATGTAGAAGACCTGACGGAAAAAGTGCTCCACGAGGCAAGGGTATTCATCACTCCAGGTTTCATTTTTGGCAGCAACGGCGAACGTTATGTACGCATCTCCCTGTGTGCTAAAGACAAAAAAATGCAAGAAGCATTGAAACGCATCAAAGAAGTATTTGAATAAAAGCAATTCAAGTTTTGAAACCACAACAGAGAGAAACAATCAATGAAGCATTGATATACATTTTCTTATTCAATCAGAAACAAACAAAAACAAAGCATATATGGAATTTGACATCAAACCATTAGGTCTGCCAGGAGAAGACAAACGACCTCTCGTCATTGCAGGTCCTTGCAGTGCAGAAACAGAAGAACAAGTATTGAACACAGCACGTCAGCTGGCCAAATTTGGTATAAAGATCATGCGCGCAGGCGTATGGAAACCCCGCACGAAACCAGGAGGTTTCGAAGGCAACGGAGAGAAGGCCCTTCCATGGCTAAAACGTGCCAAAGAAGAAACGGGCATGCTCATTGCCACTGAGGTAGCCACACCACATCATGCAGAACTGGCGTTGGAGGCAGGCGTCGATGTGTTGTGGGTAGGAGCACGTACTACAGCAAACCCTTTTGCAGTCCAGGAATTAGCCGATTCCCTTCGAGGTGTTGATGTACCTGTTCTGGTCAAAAATCCCGTCAACCCCGACCTTGAATTGTGGATAGGAGCATTGGAACGCATTCATGGTGCGGGCATCAAACGCCTTGGTGCCATCCACCGCGGATTCTCCTCCTACGACAAGAAAATCTACCGAAACCTACCCATGTGGCAGATCCCCATTGAACTGCGCCGTCGCATCCCAAACATCAAACTCATCAACGACCCCAGCCACATCGGTGGACGTCGAGACCTCATCGCACCACTGTGTCAGCAGGCCATGGACCTGGGTTTCGACGGATTGATCGTTGAAAGTCATTGCAACCCCGACGAAGCATGGAGTGATGCCAAACAGCAGGTGACACCTGAAATCCTCGACTACATTCTCAATCTCCTTGTCATCCGAGAAGAAATCACGACAACCGAGAGTATCACCATGCTGCGCCGACAGATTGACGAATGCGACGATCTGCTCATCGACACCTTAGCCAAACGTATGCGCATCTCTCGCGAGATTGGTCAATATAAGAAAGAGCACCACATGAATATCGTCCAGACAAGCCGTTATTCAGAAATCATCGACAAGCGTGGTGCTCAAGGAAGCCTTTGCGGTATTGATCCCGAATGCATCAAGCGTATATTCGAAGCCATCCACGAAGAGTCTGTGAACCAACAGGTACAGGTGATGAACAGAAATTAAATATGTTTTCTCACGAATTTGAGAACGAAATAATGACAATCAACGTTTCGTGCAAGTAGTGATGTCATATTCGTGGAAAACTGAATGAATAAACGAATACAATAAACAATCAATATGAAAATACTTATCCTGGGAGCAGGTAAGATGGGAAGTTTCTTCACCGACCTACTCAGCTTTGAACATGAAGTGGCTGTCTATGACATAGACCCCAAGCGGTTGCGATTTATGTACAACACGCTACGATTCACTTCTTTGGATGAAATCGATAGTTTCAACCCTGATTTGCTTATCAACGCCGTAAGTCTGAAATTTACACTTCAGGTTTTCGACAAGGTACTGCCGCATATCAGCAAGAACTGCATTATCAGTGACATCTCTTCGGTCAAGTCCGGATTCAAAGAATACTACGACAAATGCGGGTATCGCTATGTCTCCACACACCCCATGTTCGGTCCGACTTTTGCTAATTTGGGACAACTGAACCACGAAAACGCCATCATTATCAATGAAGGGGACTACATGGGGCGGATATTCTTCCGTGACCTATACTCAAAACTGGGACTCAACATCTGCGAATACACGTTCGACGAACACGACCAGACAGTAGCCTATTCATTGAGTATTCCATTCATCTCCACTTTTGCTTTTGCTGCAGTAATGAAGCATCAAGACGCTCCAGGAACCACCTTCAAGCGCCACATGGCCATTGCACATGGAGTGCTTAGCGAAGATGATTGCCTGCTGCGGGAAATACTCTTCAACCCATACACCAAAGACCAAGTAGCACAGATACGCACCGAGATGAAGGAACTCATTGAAATCATCGACACCAAAGATGAAGACAGAATGCAGGCCTACCTCACTAAGATCAGGAAAAATATCAAATAGTAAAAGAAAACGATAAGAATTACGGAACCACAATACAACGTGGTTCCGTTTTTTTGGTAATGATCTAGATTTTCGAGAGTCTCTAGATTTGCTATAAGCTCTAGATTCTCTAGATACTCTAGATTTTCTAGATATTCTAGATGATCTAGAGGCACAAAAAAAGAGTTCTCCTCTCCGGAATGTCCGGCGAGGAGAACCCCAACTAAGACGGCGGCGACCTACTCTCCCACTTTGCGGTGCAGTACCATCGGCGCGTGCGGGCTTAACTTCTCTGTTCGGGATGGGAAGAGGTG
>ODAI013975429.1_pt1 | contig 12868 bp, 5 predicted proteins | sample 1539321 | NCBI WGS metagenome assembly ODAI01 (sample SAMN02144231, study PRJEB22623) | gut metagenome | biome: sheep rumen | host: Ovis aries | place: New Zealand | reverse complement strand
GACGACCAGATACGACTGTTGCAACACCCATTCACATCACCCATAGGAAGGGGTGCCATCAGCTTCTATCGCTTTTACATAGAAGACACGACATATGTGGAGCGCGACCGTTGCATACACCTCCACTTCATGCCTAACAACCAACAGGATTTCGGATTTCGTGGCGACATCTACATTCTGGCAGACTCCAGCTACCAGGTGAAGCGCTGCGAACTCACCATACCCAAGAAGAGCGACGTAAACTTCATTGACAACATCAGGATTGAGCAGGAGTTCAACATGCTGCCTGACAGCACATGGGTGCTCAGCGTAGATGACGTAGTGGCAGAGCTGAAATTGATGGATTTCCTCACCAAGGCACTCGTCATACGTACCACTCGCCTGACAGACTACTCGTTCGAAGAATTCCCTCGCAACCTGTTCCGTGGCAAGAAGAAAGACGTGAAACGTGCCGATGCTGCAACACGAGGTGCCGACTTCTGGTCGCGCTACCGTCAGGTTGACTTAACGAAGAGCGAAGGGGCTATGGATGATTTCGTACACAACATCTCACAAATCAAGGGTTTCAAGTACATCAACTTCGGATTGAAACTGCTGGTGGAAAACTACGTAGAGACCAGCACGCCATCGAAGATTGACATTGGCCCTATCAACACCATCATCACTACCAACTTCGTTGACGGACTGCGAACACGCCTGAGCGGACAAACCACGGCCAACCTGAATCCACATTGGTTCGTCAACGGCTATTATGCACGAGGCTGGAAGAGCCACAAGAACTATTACAAGGGCGAAATAACCTATTCGTTCAATGCCAAGGAATACCTGCCAGAGGAGTTTCCAAAACGTGCACTGACATTCACATCAACCTACGACGTGATGTCACCTTCCGACAAGTTCCTTAGCACTGACAAGGATAACGTCTTCACTGCATTCAAATGGTCGAAAGTCAACCAGATGATGTTCTACAACCGTCAGCAACTGGTCTTCGAACGCGAAGAGGACATTGGACTGAAAACCACACTCAGCCTGAAAACCGAAGAGAACGAGGCTGCTGGCACACTGCGCTTTACACCACTGTCGCTCTATGATGCCAGCCTGTCATTAGAAGACCAGCAGAGCGTCCGACTGCGTACCACAGAACTGAGGGCTGAGCTGGAGTACTGTCCAGGTGCCACGTATGTCAACACCAAGCAACGACGCACCAAGGTCAATCTCGACGCTCCAGTGCTCACCCTGAGCCATACCATGGGTGTGAAGAACCTGTTGGGTGGCGACTACAACTACAACTACACTGAAGCATCGGTCTTCAAGCGTTTCTGGCTTGCCTCGTGGGGTAAGATGGACTGGGTCATCAAAGCCGGCATCCAGTGGAATCGAGTACCCTACCCTCTGCTCATCATGCCAGAGACCAATCTGTCGTACATTGTCAAAGGCCACTCCTTCGAAGCCATCAACAATATGGAGTTCCCCACTGATCGCTTTGTCTCTGCTCAGGTCTATTGGGACTTGACAGGAAAACTCTTCAACCGCATACCTCTCTTGAAGAAACTCAAATGGCGCGAGTGGATCAGTGTGCGTTGCCTGTGGGGGTCATTGTCCGACAAGAACAATCCCTTCCTTGAAGAGAATGCAGGCAGCGACCTGCTCATGGCCTTCCCCGAAGGTGCCTATGTTCTCGACCCCAAACAACCTTATTGGGAGCTGTCACTCGGCATCCACAACATCCTGAAGTTCTTCCATGTGGAGTATGTCCGTCGTCTGAACTACAACGACCTTCCTACTGCGCATAAGCATGGTGTGAGATTCCAAATGCACTTCAAGTTCTAAGTTTTTTTCTTTCATTGCAACTTTCTTGCCGAAACGTACGTCAAATAGGCAGAAATAACTCTAAAAAGCAACGAAACGTATGAAGACAATTGCAACATTACTTTTGCTGACGAGCCTTTTTTTCAGCTCATGCTACATCTCTACCAGTCACGAACCAGCCCAACCTTTAAAGGAGGCCAACCGCCACGTGGCAACGTTCGAACGCATCGAACTGTTGGGGTCACCATCCATCTACTATACACAGGGTGACTCCATCTCCATTCGAGTAGAAGCACCTCAAGACATAATAGAATATGTTGAGACGGAAGTAGAAGACGGCAAGCTCACCGTCTGTCTGAAAAACAACATCATGAACCAAGTTAAAAACCTGCAATTCATGGACGGCGAGGACATCAAGGTCTTTGTCACATCACCTGACCTCATAGAAATAAAGTTGTTAGGGTCTGGCGACTTCTATTGCCAAGGTCACTTAGACACCGATAACCTGAACATTGAACTAAGAGGCTCTGGCGACATCGAGTTCGACGACATCATCTGCGATCGAGTAGGAACACAGCTCATGGGGTCTGGCGACATCGAAGTGAAGCATGTTCGCACAGGATCCTCGTCTGTTGAACTTGTTGGTTCTGGCGATGTGAAGATGGCTGTCGAGGGTGCCCAAAGTACCAATATCAACTTGCGTGGCTCTGGCGACGTGAAGATGACGCTCAAGAACTGTGGCAACGTACAAAGTACCGTTCATGGCTCTGGTGACGTGACTCTCAAAGGAAACGTCAACACCTTACAAAGCAGTACCATTGGCTCTGGCGAACACCACACAGAGGAACTACTTGTGGCAAGGCAATAAAGTGTGAGAAACACCTATGCTGGCAGCCAGTTTGACCTATATATAACAGGTAGTTTGAAGCCATTTGAAATGAGTTACAAGCCGTTTAGCAAGAGCAGACCCTATATGTTTCTCATGCCAAACGGCTTACTTCATTCTATTCTTGCACCGTGTACCATTTACATTACGACAAAAGTTTTTAATTTTCACGTCATGTCAGTATAGTTATTATAGTTAATATTATTAATATATTATAAATAATATATTAATAATATTATATAGTGGTTATAGTTTTGATATGACGTACAAATTTATAACTTTTGTCGTAATGACAATGATACTTTTACATAAACCAAAGAAAATCATCTTTTCCTTTGGTTTTTCGCTTATTTTACACTACCTTTGCAGTCATGAAGAAAGAAGAACTGAAGGATAAGCGCATTGCATTATTGCTGTCAGGGGGCGTCGATAGTGCCGTAGCACTGCACGAGCTATGCCGGCAAGACGTGAAGCCCGACTGCTACTACATCAAGATAGGAGCCACGCCAGAAAGCGACAATGACGCACAGTGGGACTGCTCTATGGAGGAAGACCTGGAAATGGCCACCAGTGTGGCTCATAAGTACGGCTGTCGCCTGGAGGTAGTTGACTGCCACCATGACTATTGGGAGCGAGTGACACGCTACACCATGGACAAGGTTCGTGCAGGACTGACTCCTAACCCTGACGTGATGTGCAACCGACTCATTAAGTTTGGGGCGTTCGACGAGAAAGCCGGCAAGGACTATGACTTCATAGCCACAGGCCACTATGCAAGAACGGAGGTAGAGACGATCAGCGATTGTGCTTTAGATGCCAGTCAACAGCCAACAGCCAACAGCCAACGTATCACCTGGCTATGTACCTGTCCTGACCCAGTGAAGGACCAGACGGACTTTCTGGCACAGATATACGACTGGCAACTGAAAAAGGCACTGTTCCCCATTGGTGGAATGATGAAGGACGAGGTGCGCCAGATAGCCGAGCAGGAGCACTTGGCACCTGCCCACCGCAAGGACTCGCAGGGCATTTGCTTCTTAGGCAAGATAAACTACAACGACTACGTACGCCACTATTTAGGCGAGCAGCCTGGCGAAGTGATAGAGTTGGAAACAGGGAAAAGGATTGGACAACATCGTGGACTCTGGTTCCACACCATTGGCCAGCGCCACGGACTGGGCTTTGGTGGTGGTCCATGGTTTGTGGTAAAGAAGGACATGTCAACAAACACACTCTACGTGAGTCATGGCTACGACCCTGAGTCGGCCTATAGTCAGGACTTCAAGGTGCACGACCTGCACTGGCTGACACTGCCCTTGCCTACCACACCTACCACACCTACAGCGATAACGTTCAAGATAAGGCATACACCAGAATTTATCAAAGGACAATTCACAGCTATTGGCCAGGGTGAAGCCGTCATCCATGCCGAGAAGCCCATTCACGGTGTAGCCCCAGGACAGTTCTGCGTCGTTTACGATGCTGAACACCATCACTGTTATGGCAGTGGAGAAATAACGCTGTAAAACGAAAAAAAATCGGACAAACACTTGGTTGTTTGTCCGATTTTACGTATCTTTGTATGCTCAATAATATAAAACACCTATATGCAGACACTCACGCTACTAACTACCATAGACGGCACTGCACTCTTCAGCATCTGGTCATTCATGTGGCCAGGCATTATAGTGTTTACCGTCATTGTGAGCGCACTGATTTATTACGACAGACTCTATCGACGAATGCAGATGAAAGAGTCGAAGCTCATTCAGGCAAACAATAGCCGATTGGCCAACATTCTGGAAGGTGAGGGCACACAGGTATGGATATACGATGTCGCAACACGTCGCTACACACGTCTGAACGCGCAAGGACAGCTGGAGAACAACGATTACACGCCCATCGACTTCTCACGTTTCTTCAACCGCGATGACTTCGAGGAACTACGTACTGAGATATTCAGTTTGCGCGACGGCAAGAAGACCACTTCCACACTGAAGATGCATGGTCCAAAGACCAACGGAAGCGAACAACAGCTTTACGAAGTAATTGTCACCGTGCTGGAACGTAATGCAAAGAACCAGCCCACCATTATCATGGGTGTGCAGCACAACATCACCAACCACAAACAACAGCGTGAACGTGAGCGAGAACTGCTGCTCAGATACAAAAACGTGTTCAACTCATCAATCATTGACATGGTATTCTACGACGAGAACGGCATCCTCACCGATATTAACGACAAGTCCATGCAAACCTTCCATATCAAAGACAAACAGCGCATGCTGGATGCCAACCAACACATCACGGAAATGACCAGCTTTGGAAACATTGACCTGGACACACTGGCCCCCATGACCTGCACGAGCATCATCGACATGAACCGATTGGAGAAAGAGGGAAGCAAGAACCCGAACATTGGTTTGCAAGGCCTCATGTATTACGAAATGATGATTTACCCTGTGCGCGACGAATACGGTGAGCTGTTGGGTATCTTCATGGAGGGACGCGACATCACTGACATGGTCAATACGTACAAGGCTCAGCAACAGTCGATGAAGGAACTGCAACAGACAACCAACGAAGTGAGAGCCTACATTGACAACATTAACCAAGCCATGAAGATGGCTGACTGCCGCATCATCAACTATCTGCCCGACACCCACACACTGCAGATAACCAGTGACCTGGACAAACCACAGTTCGAGCTGTCACAAATACGTGCCATCGACACCATAGACTCCGAGTATCACTTTACAGCCCGACGATTCATGCACCAGATGGACCGTAGAAGAGTCAAGTCGATCAGCACACGTCTAAAGACTGTCTTCTCAGAGCCTGACGGCGAGAAGATATGGCTCGCATTCAACGGTGTGGCCATGCACGACGAGAATGGCAAGGTTACCCACTACTTCGGCATGAGCAGGAACGACACCAGACTGGTGAAGACCGAACGGGAAATCAAGGCAGAGACACTGAAGGCTCAGGAGGCAGAAGCACTGAAGGAAACGTTCCTGCTGAACATGAGCTATGAGATTCGTACGCCATTGGCTACGGTGATTGGCTTTGCAGAGCTGTTCGACAAGGAACACGACATAGAAGACGAGCCTATCTTCGTAGAGGAAATCAAGAAGAGTTCGAACTCGCTGCTGGAGTTGGTGAACGATATTCTTTACATCTCACGCATTGATGCGAAAATGATTCAGGTAAAGAGACAAACCACCGACTTTGCCCTGACCTTTGACGCCCACTGCCACATGGGATGGAGCGCCAACTTGAACACAAATATCAAGACCATTGTAGATAACCCATACGAACACCTGCAAATAGTCGTTGACGAAGAAATGGTGGGTAAAGTCATTGAATATCTCACACATTATGCCATATTCTATACAGAAGAGGGCATGGTAAGGGCTAAATACGAATATAGAATGGGAGCACTCAATATTACCATCGAGAACACAGGCAAGGGTATCAGTGCCGACACTCTGCCTCACGTCTTCGACCGGTTCTATCGTGACAACTCGCTTAAGCAATGCGGCTCCGGACTATTACTGCCCATCGTCAAAGGACTGGTAGAACTGATGGACGGAAACATCGAATTAAGCTCGGAAGAAGGAAAAGGCACTACCATCTGGATCAGTATTCCCTGCGAACTCGTCAGCAGTGAGTTAAAGAAGGACATCATCTAACCCTGTACGCCACTTATGAATACGACGACATATACCACTTCTACCATCTTCAGCATGGTTTTTGTCACGATCATTCTCATCGCGATACTGGCCATCGTTATCTACTATATCGTGAAAAAACGGGTGGCATTATCGACAGCACAAGCCATGAGGGCCAATGTCATCATGAAACACGCCATCGACATGAGTGACCACCTGATAGCTGTACTGGACTTGAAAGATGACACCTTCATCAACATACACGACGCACGACTGCAACAGGGAGAAGCCAAGAATATGACGATAGAAAAAGCCCTGAAGCACATACACCCTAATTATCGCAAGGCTTACCTGCAGTCGATAGAAAGCATGCGAAAAGGTGAAAGAAGCGAGAACACGCTGACATACACCTACAACACGTCTGACGATACTGAGCACCCACAGTGGACAACGGTTCATAACCATTGCGTCGTGGAGTACGACCACAATGGCAAGCCTGCCTACATCATCTTCATTATGAGGGACGAAGCCGACGAGACACGCTTACGTCAGCAAAACAACGAAATGGCAGACAAGTACCAGATGCTGTTCGAAGAGTCAATCATCGGCATATCATTCTACAATGCCGACGGCTATCTGATTGACTGCAACAAGAAGATGCGAGAGATTTGTCATTTCCAGAGCAGATACGACACCGTGTTCTTCGAATCGACACTCTTCGACACGGCACAGTTCGACATCAACCGTGACCATCCTGAGGAAATATGGCTTTGCGAACACTTTATCTTGCCAAAGCGCAATATCAACAAATACGTGGAAATACACATACACCCCATGCAAGACGAAAAAGGAAAGCTGCAATACATTGCCATGACCGTACGCGACGTGACAGGCGATCGTGAGCTCTACATGCAGAACCGTCGTAACAACCTGCAAATACAGAAAGCCAACGATGCCATACACCGTTACGAAGAACAGCTACGCTACCTGCTGGAGAACAGTAAGATGCACGTATGGCGTACTTCGTTCGAGAAGAGGGATGTGGAAATCCTGAGCGACCTGCACACCACTGTAGCCAAGATGACCGTCGAGGAGTTTGCACAAAAGATACAAACCGACGAGTACGAAGGAGCCATACGCCGTATAACAGAGCGCATGGAGAACCGTAAAGACCCACGACGCATCACCACACGTCCCTTCAAGAACCTACTGGACCAGGATGACAAGGTGCACTGGTACAACATGAACAGTATTCCCAGCTACGACAGCGAAGGTCGGCAGACAGGATACTTTGGACTGATACGTGACGTCACTCAGCTGATGGAGGAACAGGAAATGCTGAAGCGCGAGACGGAACGTGCCAACGACTCAGACCGAATGAAGAGTGTCTTCCTGGCAAACATGACGCACGAGATACGCACTCCACTGAATGCCATCGTAGGATTCAGCGACCTGCTCACATCAATAGACTCACCTGATGACCGACTGGAAATGATGCGTATCATCCGCAACAATTGTGACATGCTGCTACGACTCATCAATGACTTCCTGGCATTGTCGAGCATCGAGAGCAACGGATTGGTCATCACCCCAACCGACATTGACTTTGCTCACGAGTTTAACGACTTCTGCCAGTCACTTGCCCAACGTGTCACGGATTCCAACATCAGTTTCATTTGCGACAATCCATACGAGGAGTTACACACCTGTCTGGACAAGGAGCGCATAGGACAGGTAGTCACCAACTTTGTCACCAATGCCGTAAAATATACGCAACAAGGGCACATCAAGATGGGTTACAGGATTGAGAATAACGGACTTTACATCTACTGTGAAGACACTGGCACAGGTATTCCCAAGGAAGACTGCGAGCGCATCTTCGAACGGTTTGTCAAACTTAACGACTACATACAGGGAACAGGTCTCGGACTGAGTATATGCAAAGCCATCGTCGATAAATGCAATGGACGCATTGGTGTCGATTCCGAGCCAGGCCAAGGCTCTCTGTTCTGGTTCTGGATACCCTGCGAGATAAAAGAAGTGAAACAGAAATAGAAATCTGACAACATACGAACATGATGAAACTAAACAAAGCCATAGCCATAGGAGTGTTCTTTGCATTACCATTAACCATCACGGCACAGAATGCAAAAGAACGCATCTACACCGAAGACAAGCCTTTGGTTTACGAAGACGTATGGGACTTGTGGCCATATTGCTTCCTGAATGAAAAGGGCGAACCGGACGGTTTTAACATCGAACTGATACGCCTCATCCTCAAGGAACTGGACATACCCTACACCATTAAGCTGAAGTCACGACAAGATGCCTTCAACGACCTGCGCGACGGAAAGTCGGACCTGACGATGGCACTATCAGCCGGCTATCACGACGAATACGGGCAGTACGGTCAGAACACCATCACACTGTTTACGCAAAGTGTGGCTACACCTAAAAACAAACCCATAGAGATTTACAACCTGAAAGACCTTGGTAAATACAAGGTAATTGTCAATGACAACAGCTTGGCACACCACTTGATGGAAGACTATGGGTGGCTCGACAACGCCATCCCCACTAAGGACATCAGAGGTGCCATCAGAACGCTTAGTGTCAACGAAGAAGGGCAGATACTCTGGAATACGCTGTCGCTTAAGTGGATAATACACCAGTACCAGATAGAAAATCTCAACGTCACACCTGTCAACATGCCACACGGAGAGTACAAGTTCATGTCGAACGACCCACTGCTACTCGCCAAACTGGACAGTGCCTTCACTGCACTGAGCACTGACGAAAAATTGCTGGAAATGCAAAACAAGTGGTTCTACCCAGAACGACAGGAGAAACACATCCCCACATGGGTATGGTACTTGGTAGCCATCGGAGGTGTTCTGGCACTCATCATGTTCATCATTGGTGTCATCTATCGTACACAGGCACAACGCATCAACAAGGCTAACGAACGTCAGAACAAACGACTGGCACTCATCATGCGAACCAGTAAACTGCGCATGTGGACCTTCGACGTTCAGACACAGCTATTCTCTTGGCATAACGACAATGGACAGGTACTCTTCACCTACAGCATTGACGAGTTTGCACAGCGCTATTCACCAGAAGACTTCGAAAGACTCCGTGACGCCATCAAAAAACTAACTTACATAAAACGTCCCAAGAATGGTGAGGAAGAAAACATCACCCTGCAACTGAAAGCACTCGACTCGGAAGACGGCGACAAACAGTTACACGACTTCATGGTAACACTATCCGTGCTGCGACGTGACGAGGAAGGGAAACCTGCCATCATCATTGGCACAAAGAAAGACATTACCAGTCAGCAAGCATCAAAAAGGGCATCGGAAGAACACCTGCTACGTTATTGGGCAATCTTCAATACACCCATGCTGGGAATCGTATTCTTCAACAGGGACGGAAAACTCAATAATATCAACCAGAAAGCATGCGACACACTGGGACTGCAGAAGGAAGAGGTCATGGCACAGCAACTGGACTTCCACGAACTACTCGATATTCCTCAAGACATTACACCAGAAGAGGCCAATGGCTATAAACACGGCTTCACTCAACTACAAACCGTTAGAGGTGACCATGACGAGTTGATAGGCGTCTTTGCCTTCAGGCGCGACAGTTCGCCATTTGAACAGAGACAACGACAATTGCAGGAAACAGAGAAAACCCTTGACCAAAAGAACAAGGAACTCTCCAACTATATTGACAACATCAATTACATACTGGAAAGAGGTGCCATGCGACTGGTCAGCTACTCACCAACGTCGCACACCATTACGATATATCGAAAGACGAATCAGACACAGCTCGTACTGACACAGACACGCTGCATGACCTTCATTGACAATCGTCACCAAAGGAAAGTGATACACATGCTCAACGACATGGACGACCGTCTGAACAAGAAACTACAAGCGGACATCAAAACAAACATCAGAATAAGAGGTGGACTAATGCTGTACCTGCAGTTCCAATTCTTCCCTGTTAAAGACAAAGACGGACAGATAACGGAATACTCAGGACTTTGCCTTGACATCTCTGAACTGAAAAAGAGCGAAAACCTCATGATGCTTGAAACCATCAAAGCACAAGAAATAGAACATACGCAAAACAAATTCCTCAACAATATGTTACAGGAAATACGCACCCCTCTGAACATTGTTGTGGAACTGGCAGGAGAAATAAAAGCTGACAAGCCAGACGATAACGACAGAAATACAGACATCATACTCAACAACGTTAACCAGTTGCTCTACCTTATTAACAACATCCTGTACATGTCAAGACTGGAGGCCCACATGGTAGAAATCAACAAACAACCTGCTGACTTTGCTGAGGTATTCAGGGCACACTGCATGAACGGATGGTCACAGTACCGTCGTGACAGTGTGCGTTACATTGTGGAAAGTCCTTATGAGAATCTGGTTGTTGACATCGACGAATCAAACCTTGGAGTAGTCATCGAACGTTTGATAGCTTTGTCGGCAAGAAACACGCACACTGGCTCTATACGTGCACGCTATGACTACATTGGGCGTAAGCTTATGATTTTCATCGAAGATACTGGTATAGGAATAAGTAAGGAAGAGCTGCAACACATACAAAAGGAGTTCTCCGACAACACCAATTCCAGCGACGGTCTGAACCTGTCTATCTGTAAAGAACTTATTGACCAGATGGGAGGTACCTTCGATATCAATTCTGAACAGGGTCTGGGCACTACCGTCTGGATTACCCTACCCTGTCAGGCAAGTAGTATCAAACGCAGAAAGATTATTTAAGACAAAATGAGATACAAGTTACACATATTATATATCATAGCATGGCTGCTGACAGCGGCCACAGCGTCAGCTCACGACCTTTCAGGCACCTACAATGCAAAAAGGCCCGTTGTAATAGCGTGCGACTGGAACAAAGCACCCTACGAGTTCCTTAACGATCAGGGAGAACCTTCGGGGTCAGACATCGACATTCTGAGAGCCATATTCAACGAACTTCATGTCCCCTACCGTTTCGTCATGAAGGAATGGGGAAAGGCAGTAAAGACCTTTGAACGTGGCGAAGCCGACCTCATACTGGCTGACATACACCGATATAACAACAGTCCAAATTATTTCTGCTCGGAAAACACCATCTACTATAACCGCTATGTGGCGGCTACCCTTAAAAAGGGAAACAAACGACTCTCGCTCAGACAGCTTGTTGAGGATGGACTGGTGCTTAAACCTGAAGACTTTTCTAAATACTACTTCATGGCAGAAGACTCCACCTACCTGGAGCGCATAGGTTTTCAGTCACCAAAAGCTGCCATCATAGGACTGGAGGAAGGCGACTACACTTACTTCATCTGGGGCGAAGAACCTATCAAGTGGAAACTTAAAGAGTTGAACATTGACAGTTTACGACTGGTAGAGGTAAACATCCCTATCAGTGAAATTCATGTTATTGGGCGTGACAAAGAACTTCTCGAAGCTATTGACGACCACTATTCACGCATGAAACAACGAGGAGAAGTGGAACTGATAAACAACCGATGGCTACACCCTGAACGCGTCAACGACACCACATCGCCCATAACCCTCTACATCATTGTCGGCTTACTGATGTTAGCCATTCTGCTCTATCTTGCTATAAGACTATCAAAAACTCATGTACTCAGTGCTACTCGCGAATCGACAGACTTGAATAACATGATGTACAAAGCACTACACATGGGTAATTTCCACATCATAGAATACGACATCAATGCCGACAAGATGGTCAATCATTACGGACACATCTTACCAGACAAAGGACTTACACTTCAAGAGTTCACAAATCGAATACATCCCAATGAGCAGCAAGAGTTTCATGAGAAAATGGAACGACTGCTGAGTGGACGTGAACAGAGGTTTGACCTACAGAAACGCTGGAACGCCGGAACCACAGACAAGCCAAAATGGCTTATTTTGGAGGGACATGCCATACTGGAACTGGACGAGCACGGTCATCCTGCCTATATCATTAATGCCTTGAACAACATCACACATGACGTAGAGCAGGAACGTAATACATACGAGATGGAAAAACGCTACGATGTACTGTCTGAAATGCCTATCGTCGCAACGTCATTCTACGACAAGGAAGGATATTTGATAGAAGCCAATGACATCATGAAGAAGTTGTGTGGTTTCAAGACCGACCCCAAGATAGAGCGATTTTGGCGTAAGGTGTGCATGTTCGACATACCATTGTTCCGTAATGCATATTCACCAGAAGACCGTCACAATCTTTATGTTTGTCAGCACATGGTTTACCCTGACATGAACATAGACAAATACATAGAATTCTACGTCAGCCCGTTGGTCAACTCACAAAATGAGATTACAAACTATTTTGTTGCAGTATTAGACGTTAGTGATGAGTATTACTGCAACTACCAACTGAAAAACAACAAAAACTCACAACTGGAGACCGAATGTCAGACAAG
>ODAI012420952.1_pt1 | contig 12868 bp, 4 predicted proteins | sample 1539321 | NCBI WGS metagenome assembly ODAI01 (sample SAMN02144231, study PRJEB22623) | gut metagenome | biome: sheep rumen | host: Ovis aries | place: New Zealand | reverse complement strand
TCATTGAGACAACCAACTCTCATCATGCACTTTTGTCTCATCATTGAGACAACCAACTCTCATCATGCACTTTTGTCTCATCATTGAGACAACCAACTCTCATCATCTACTTTTGTCCCATCCTTGGGACAAGCCCTCATGCTCAGCCTCCCTTACGTAGTCTTGCGTCTCCGAAGAGCCACCACGCCGGAGAAAGCAAACGCCATCAGCATCAACGGCAATACCGCATCGCCGATGGGGGAATTGTTAGAGCGTGATCCAGGATCCGACAAATCGCCGGGAAGACGCCTCGGTCCGCTCGGAGCCTGTGCCGGTGCAAAACTACTGGTGGTGGAAGACATTGCCCCCACTCCCGTTGCGCCGACAGGAGTCACCTTGGACGAATACCGGCTTCCGGATTCTTGCATCGAAGAAGCGGACTGCCACTGCTGTGCATTTTGGGCGGTTAATGGCATGGTTACACAGATCACTACCATAACCAATAACCCGTAACCCATAATCTTTATATTCTTTCTCATATCTTTTATCTTTTCACTTTTCATTTTTCACCTTTTATTTCACCTTCGTTCCGCGTGCGTCGAACACTTCGCCATCGCGAACAATATACATAATACCGTCAATCAGCACTTTGCGCGCCTTGGCACTTGGTACTTGGTCACTTGCTATTTCCCCGATTCCTGTCGGAGTCTGAGCAACCGGCGAGAGTTCCAGTACAAAGCGTCCGTCGTACGTGCCCTTGCCAAGCGTTACGGTGTAATCCGTCAAACCAAGGTTCGTGCGCGTGCCTGCGATATTATCTACAAGGACTGCGCCCGTGCCGTTGGAGCCCTCCGGCATGGCAAAGGTATATTCTCCCTCGACGGCAATCTGCACGCCTACAGGAACGACGGTCGTCTGCTCGCTTATCGGCAGAATGTTTCCGGCTGTAGGCACATACCCGGCAAAGGTATAGATATTTGCCCGGTTCGCATTGAATTCCTTAGTCATATCATAGTTGAACTCAAAGCCGGCTGTAACTGCTTCATTATTGCTTAAACGCACGTATGTACGGTCAAGGCTTTCTTCTCCGTTCAGCAGATCCAAACGCCACTCTGCATCGTTTTCCTCAGATTGCAGCGCACGGCGTGAAGCACCAACCACCGCATTCGGAGCATCCTCCGGTACAGGAGCAGAAGACCATGTAATATTGTCTCCGGCATACTGCACAATATACGAATACATTGCTTTGAATGTGTAAGAACTTGTTGTCTGTGGGGTATAGGTATTGGTTGCCGAATTCCACTCATAAACGTATGGTAAACTATTCGTGCTCCAATCGGAAATTGTCGGTATTCCGGCAGAATAGCCAGTTGCTATGTCATGACTTACATCCTTGAAGCTCGGCACACCGATACAATGCCAGTAACTATCTGCAATCGTACGGTTCTTATTGATATCTTCGGATGATTTATCAGAACGACGGTCTATAGTACATTCATATCCTTCTTGGTCAATGGGAATAGTCGTGCCCTTCTCGACAATGGACTTCACTTTGTCCTTGGACGGGAAATAGAGATAGATATCACGCACACCGTTAACCCACTTGCCTGTATTTTCAGCTTGTCCGACCAGATCAATATCCACACCTACTACGTATCCCTCAAAAGCTTTCAATGTTTCTTTATTGCTGGTGAAGTACTTCCAGAAACTCGGGCTGTCAATCCAGTATCCTTTTTCTGCACGTCCTTTACCGTCATAATACATGATTCCCCATTCGTTGTTAAAGTCTCCCACACTACCGAAGATGTCTTCGATCTTCACATCGTACGGGAAAGAAACCCAATAGTATTCACGCTGTGAAGCAGGCAGAGAACTATTGGCTATGTGATCATAAGTAAGGTGCAATGCGGAATATACAGTATCTACTTCGTCCAATTTGACGCTTGCATTACCAAATGTTATCTGTTCTGAATCACCTTGATCAGTACGAAGAATCATTACATCAGCGTTGATAGTCTGCCCGGAGTTAATAGTTCCATCAGGAACAAGCCATGCACAAATCAGGTTATTGGTCTTAAAGTCATATATCAAGCGTACTTTCTGCCAATCGCTTGAAGTTCCGCCGATGATCTGCTCTGTGCTTGCCGGTGTCCATGTGCCTGCATTGGATCCCTTGAACCATTGTTTATGGTCTGCATCAGAGAAATGATAGTTGGAAATCAAACGGATATGCGTGCCCGGGAGAACCTTTATGTCTTTCTGGTAAACCCAGTTGCCGTTATCGGCAAACCTTACATAAGTAAGACCATCTCCATCTTCTGCAAAATTAGTATCATCAATGCCTTTGATAGAGTCTGTGCCCATCCTCGGTTTGGAATAAATCGCCAGATACTCCGCGGTGCCGTCATTCGATCCGTTCAAGTAGGCACGGCTGATTGCGTTGGTCTCATTATTGTACATGAAACGAACGCTCGCCTCATAAGGCAGGTTGCCAGGACTCTCCACATAGGCGTCATTGTCAACAGTATCGGTAATACAGGAACTGAAATCATTAGCGATGGTGAACTTCACGTTTTTACCGGTTGGTACCCAGTGGCAATGATAGTAGTCATAGCCTGCGTGTGCTTTCGCATAGTCCGAATGCTCCAGTTTGTTGTTAGGCGTGGTCTTATATGCCTCCCATCCTCCGCCGGCAGCACTCGAACGGATGTAGTAATCGCCGTCATATGCCTCGCCTTTGGTGATCGTTACGGTATTGGTGGTTCCGTTGTGTACCTGTGTAACATAGAACGTATATACGCCGTTTTCGGTGATGCCGAGTGTTGATTTGCTTATAGCCAAGCCTTCATTTGCCCATACCGGTTTGTCGGCAGAGAAACCGGTACATTTCTGCAACTGCAAAGACCAATCCTCACGAACATAGAAACTAACCGTGTCGGTTCTTTCTCCGGCTGCACTCAAATGACGGATAAAATCAGAGGGGTGAGTGCTTGCCGAAGCACCTTCTTTGATTTTACCCTGATATACTACCTGATAGTCATCCTCCTCCAGAGGGAACTCAAGCGAGACTCTTAATACACCGGCATCTGTACAGTTCAACGTGAATTTGTAAGTACCGGCTCCGGTGGTGGTAAAGGAACAGTTTCCTCCCCCTACACGTTCTGATCTGTAATAGAACGGCCAATCAGAGCAATTCCCGTTAGTCATGTTACCCTCATTGGTGTACCATAAACCATTCAAACCTCTTACTTTATACTTGTAAATTGTTCCGGCTGACAGAGAGACATTGGCGGTAAATTCCCGCTCCCCGGCTTCCGTGGCTGTAAATTGTATAGGGCTGTTAACCGGATCGCTTGTCAACTCGGTGCCTCCTGCATCATACACTCTGATTTCCAAACCCGAGTTCGTATCGTTGTATTTCATCCAGTAACCGTCACAATAACCTACGTTATTTTTGGTTTTCCAGTTGAAGTTCTCTACAACAAACATGTTATTTTGTTCCAGATTGATTGTTTCCTCCACTGCGGCACCCATTCCTTGTAGTACAAAGTAGTTATCCCCTCCCGGGTGTGGGTGTGACTTGTCGCAGAATAAAATCTTACTTATGGAAGCAGTATAACCGGTACAATCAAAATAATAGATATTCGTATTGGGAATACGGTGCATCTCTACATTATGTACCGCATTATCGACCCAGTTTTTAATAGTAAGTGAACCATTACTACTATGCCATTCCAGATCAGTACTATTAAAACACGTCATATAAACCTTGTCTCCCGACCAAGTACCATTTACCGCCGTACGGTCGAAATACACGTATCCGCTATTACTGAAATTCGCTGTAATGGTAACATTTTTGTCTGCTCTGACATAGGTTGTCGCGCTGGAGGCTCCGGATTCAAAGATCACATGATCCTCGTCTCCATCAGAAACTACCCATCCGTCAAAGCGGTATCCGGGAGCCGGGGTGGCAGTGATCTGTTGGCGGCAGCCATATGCTTTGACCGTTCCGCCACCTGTCACCGTTCCTTTGTAACTGGCATTGGCTACAACCGTCACGGTGTGGTCGTTGATGTCATTATACCAATCTGATTTATCAAAGATATAGAGTTTGTCTTCATTGCCGGTTGCCGGCAAGTCTCCGGTTTTCTTTTCACTGCTCTCAGTTAAACCATTATGGAAGATAATACTATTCCAAGAACTATTGACTGTAGCATCGTAATCAAAATAATATACGTTGGTACCGCAAAGGCTTTTTGTTTTGCTTGTAATCTCGTTACTGCTCCAACCACTGTTTTCACTCGATTTTGCACTATTCCACATATACGCATACACACTGCTCCAGTTGTCTGTATTGGCAAAATAGAAACGTGTCATGCGTTTGTAATTAGCGGTAAGAGTATATACTCTGCCATCTCCTGTTACGGAGTTGATGGTAATATCATTACCGGCTGCGGATACTTGGCTTACACCGCTTCCTAAAGTCCATCCGGTAAACTCATAGTGATCAATAGCCGGAGCGGTCACGGTACGGGTGGTAGAAATGCCAACCGCAGACTCGGTGATATTTGTTTGGATCTCCGTCTCTCCGCACTTGTAATATACCGTTATATCGTGTGTCTCTTCGTCTTTGTAGTAGGCGTAAACGGTTTCATCTCCGGTAACGGTGATGGTGGTACTTGGAGAAGTGCTGATTAGCGTTCCGTCATTCTTGTACCATCCTACAAAAGCTTTGCCTGCTTTTGTTGCAACTGCGGTTAAAGTCACGGTACTGGTATAACCGAAATCTGCATTGGCAGAGAAAGTGGCAGTTTCTTTTGCAATAGATGCAGAAGGAGTTGCGTTACAGGTCGTCCATGAGTCAAAAGCATAACCGCTTGCTGTGATAGTACCATGGGCAGTACCGGATGTTACTTCTGCATATGCCCCCGCACCGGTAGAGTTGTATTTCTCTTTGATGGTAATGGTCTTGTTAAGATCAGAATATGCAGCATATTCATGTTTAGTAAGGGATGATCCGTTTGTTCCACTAAAGGTAAACAAGTTTGAAGTGTTAACTTTTAGCACCAAATCGCTGCTATTTTGTACGATTGCAGTATAGCCGTCCACACTAGGAGTCTCAGCCATAGCGGAATTATGCGCATCATAACTCGACGTGTTGCAAAAACGGAAACGATCATAGTTTGCCCATTTTTGAATATGGTATTGGTATAGTTTAGTATTCGGGATATTGGTCATTTTATAGTCATTTCCTCCGGAAGTATAGTCCGAACGACCTATATTGAAATAGATATAATTACTTCCATTTCCCCAATTAGCGTTGCTATTATCAAAGAGCACGTAAGCATCTTCCGCAAAATAGGACCAATGATAATTAGAACCATCGTCATATAGATAGTTTTTACCATTTTCAAAGTTGGCAGCGTCCATTTTATAACTCCAATTCCAGTTTTCTCCTGTAGATGAGCAGCGAACAAGTTGCACTAGATTCCATGTACCTGTAGGAAGAACTGTACGATAGATATTATTGGTATCATCTACTTTAACCTGATAATAATCATAAGTCGTTCCACCTGATTCATTGGAACTCAATGCTCCATAGCAACGCGCGTAGGCATTATCTTTCATCCATTCCATACTTGTGCCACTTTCGTTTCTAATATTATTGGCACAGAAATATAAATAATCTCCAGAAAATGTATAACTTCCCCATCCCCACATCTCCCCCACTCCCAAGCAGAGCATCAAAACCACCATCGCTGCATATTTCCATATACGGCTTGCCCCCTCGTATTTCCGAACATGGCTCTCTGCCACATTCTTTCCTATGCGGATTAGACTTTTACCGGACTTTTGTTTAGGTAAAAGGGGGTGATTACGGGGTGATAACGGGGTGATTACAGGGTGATTACCGGGTTGTTCATCCAACGTCATGCTAACCTCAGAACGACCGGACACCGACAGATTGTCAATCTGAACTTCGGTCTGGTTAGCATGATTTACACCACAAAAATCATGCCCTCCCAATCGTCTTTCTGGATTGATTAAATTTAAGTTTTTCATAATGCATTATGTGTTTTAGTCATTTATCTAAAATATATTATACCAACTCCCCTCTCATCATCCACTTTTGTCCCATCATTGGGACAACTAACTCCCCCTCATCATCCACCTTTGTCCCATCATTTGGACAACAAACTCCCCCCTCATCATCCACCTTTGTCCCATCATTGGGACAACAAACTCCCCCTCATCATTCACAGTCATGTACCATTTGGGCTTATGGTTTTGCCTCGGTTTCAAGCCCTGAGGCAGGGCTGTATATTTTTTATAGTCTTTGGTTTTTAACTCTTAGCTCTCGGCTCTTTAGCCGTTGAAGCGGTTGAGGATGTTTTGGGGGAGTTTGACAGGAAAACCGTTTTCAACACTCCAATCCATGCGCCTGCGAGCACAACAACAAAAAAGCACCAACGACCATATGCCCGGACAAACCGGACCATGAATCATTAGTGCTGTTTGGACTGGATAGTTGAAAACGTTGCGAATGTTTTGGGAGTCCCAAACGGCGTGTTTTTTCAAACACGGCGCAAAGTTACAACTTTTTTTCGATATACACAAATTAAAAATGCAAAATAATGCACATTGGAGCGAAAATTGGAGCGAAAAAGGCTGTTTTTTGTCAAAATGAAGGAACAAAAAAATGGCAAGACCGATTGGAATTGCCACTTTTTTTGTTAAATTGTTAAACTGTTAAAGTGTTAAGCTGTTAAGCTGTCAGGCTGTTTGTTTGCGGCGGCGGAGGTAGAGGATGCCGGAGAAAGCAAACGCCATCAGCATCAACGGCAACACCGCATCGCCGAGGGGGGACTCTCCTGACTGTCTTTCTTCACCCGGTTTGCCAAATTCCCTGCGTGGTCCGCTCGGTGCCTGTGCCGGTGCAAAACTGCTGGTGGTGGAAGACATTGCTCCCACTCCCGTTGCGCCGACAGGAGTCACCTTGGACGAATACCGGCTTCCTGATTCTTGCATCGAAGAAGTGGACTGCCACTCCTGCTGCTGCGCCGAAACTGCCAACGGCAGCAGGCATACCATCAGTATGCCCACCGCCAAGATAATAAATCTATTTTTCATATTATTTTTCATTATTTACCAAATATTCTTGATATACCAGATATTCTTGAGAAATGAGTTATTTCACCTTCGTTCCGCGGGCATCAAAGACTTCGCCATCGCGGAGGATGTAAAATATACCATTCTCAATGAACTTATGCGCTTTGCCGTCCTTGAGGGAGCCGGTACCGTCCGTCACGCCGTCTATGGCCGTCGACACTTTGTGGATGTCGATTTCCAACAGGAAACGGTCGTTTATTGTGCCTTTCTCCAACTGAATCTCATAGTCCTCCAGTGCCAGATTGGTACGTGTCTGCGTGAAGTTGTCAATCAGTGTAACCGTTCCGTCAAAATTGCTTGGCATGGAGAAACTATACGTGCCCGTCTTATTAACAATCACGCCTACCGGAATAGTGTGATTATTGACTGACTGTACATTGGCTGCCACATCATAGTTACCGGCGAAAGTATAGATATTAACAGCCTTGTTGTTGGTGGACATATACACATCCTCGTTAAGCATAAAGCCGTCTTCTGCTTCGTCGCGCAGCTCTACATAGGTGCGGTTAATCATCTCCGCGTCATTGTTCAGCACTTGCAACTCAATCTCGTAGTTCTTCTTTTCCGGCGCACGGCGTGCGGCTACAGAAGAAGGTGTCGGAGTGGCTGCGCCTACGAATTTAATATCTCCGCAATACTGTACCATGTAAGAATACATCGCTTTGAATATAGTAGAGCTTGCTGTGGCAATGTAAAATTGGTTATCAGCCGGATTCCATGCATAGAAATGATGGAAATAGTCGCCATCGTTTGTTAACACGGCTCCCGGAGTACCTTCTGCTGAAGAAGCGGCGTGATTAGCAAAAATTGGCACACCAATGAGGTTCCAATGGCTGTCAGTATTCATATGGTTCTTCGCGGGAGAGCCGAAAGTCCTATTAATTTCACAAGTATGCGCAGGAACAGTATAGGACTTTTCTGTAGCATTGATAGCTCCCACATTGCTTGCAGAGGGGAAATAGAGATAGACTTTACTACCTGTTCCCTTATTTTCCCACACTTTGCCTAAATCACCGTTAAAATACTCATTATCCAGAATGACACAATACCCTTCGTTGGCCTTCATCACATCGCCCGGCTCCAGTTCTGTCCAGAAGGTCGAAGTGCCATCGCCACGGAAGAATCCTTTGGCGGCACGCTCATCACCGGCATAACGCTCAATCACATATGCCTCGCCGTACGCACTATTGAGACCGAACACATCGCTCACATTCACATCGAACGGGAAGGATACCATAAATTTAAGCAGCGGACGGCTGTCTGATGTCCAGTTTGTTACGTGTCCGAATAATTCGTCATGTCGCATCTCCAATGCACCAATAATCTTGTTTGCTGTCAAGGAACCCATTTTATGCGTTGTTTCATTTTCTGCAAATGTTATCGTATTGGCATTATCTTGCGCATGACGGACAAGCATCACATCTACATTTTCCAGTTGGTCTGTAATAGTGCCCGAAGGAGTCCAAGCAGTCATAAGACGGTTGGTCTTAAAATCATATACCGCTGTGATGTCGTATTTACTGGTTCCTGAGCCACCCATAATAGTCAGCCATTCGCTGCTGCCATCGCCAACGAGGTAGCGGTCAGCAGAATTATAGTTCGCTATCAAACAAACATTAGCTCCCGGTTGGGCTTTCAGAGAAACCTGATATACCCAGTTGCCATTATCAGTGAACTGCAACTCGTTTGCCGTCAAATTGCCACTGGCAGCAATAGCAGTACCATCTGTATTCAAGATTTTTCCATCTGCTCCATGCAGCACCAAATACCGCGCATTGCCATTGCCTTGTGCATCCTTCAGATATGCACGACGGAGCGCATTGGTCTTGCAGTTCCATGAGAAGCGTACGTTTGCCGTTGCAGGCAGGGTCTTGGCAGAAACACCACCAATCGTAGCATCTCCAACCATCACTTCGCTCACGCATGGGCTGTAATCCGTGGCAATCTGGTAGGTGATATTGGTAGAGGTACTGTTAATGAATTTGCAATAGTAGTGGCTATAAGGATCCGATAGTTCCTGCGTAAGCGAGAACTCGGAGAGTTTCATCTTGTTGTCCTCGCGGTATTTGTACAAATCCCAACCGCCATCCGCTGCATCGGTACGGATATAGTAATCGCCAGTGTAGGGTTCCAGATAGGTACCCGTAGCATCTACCGAGGCATCTTGCGTTATCTTGAAATTATATACACCACTGGTTGTTATACTTATCAGATCAATAGTACCATATGAAGTGTTCCATGTAGGATTACCGCTTCCGTCAATCGCAGTACATTTCTCAATCTTCAGCGAGCGGGACGGTGCATCGGTGGAGGAATGAACAAACACAGAGAGTATCTTCTCGCTATTAGCGTTGGCAGGGATGATTTCTGAGTAGTGCGTATTCGTTCCGTCACTGTATGCCAAACGATAATCATTGGAAGCAAACGGATAGTCAATCGTCAGATACATGTGTCCATCGTCCTCCATCTTTAGTTTGAATGTATATCGTCCGGCTACTGTAGTGTGCATCCATGCGTTATCATAATCGCTGACCAGTTTGAGATTAGTACAGTTTCCGCTATTAATCTCACTTCCATATCGGAACTGATTTGCTTTCGTATTCGTGGTCTTACAATCTTTATAGATACTGAAGTTATATTGTGAGTTAGCATCCATATCTACGCTGAAGATAAACGTATTGTCTCCTGCCTTCTCTGCATTCAAATGTTTTCCTTCTATCCAACTTCCTCCGCTCTTTTGGTAAGTTAGAAAGTAGCCAGAATAGGTATTCTCGTAAGTCCTCCAATAACCGGAAGTATATTGGGGTTTATCAGCATCACCGCCAGAATAACCGGTACTATAATACTGCACTTGATCGCTATTTTTTTTGAAGTTTCCTTCTTGTTCATTTGTTTTATTGTTTGTAGGCACAAACATCGTAGCGCGCGAGTCAAAGTCCATACGGAAGACTGCCTCACCTCTGTCGAAACTTACATAACGACTACTCTCACCTACAGTTCCCAATAACGTGTTATTAAAGGCAATATTGTATTTCCAGCTCTTTATTACACTTTCGGGTATTAAGTCATAATAAATATCCGCTGTGCCGGGCAGTAGTGTCATCTGATGGTATATCTTATTAGCATCGCCTGTTCCTGCACCTTGGTTATCATGCCAGTTGGCATCATATAACACATAAACATTCTCCCATCCCAACGTATTCTTGAAATAGACACGTGTCTGCTCCGTAAAGCGTGCGTAGAGCGTGTGCGCAGAAGCGTTGGTAACAATCGTCTCATCAGTCACTTCTGTGCCGTCACTGGGGGCAGTGAACCAACCTAAGAAGAAATATCCGCTCGGAGGTATAACAGTAGGCAGCGCACCGCTGAGACCAGTACCATTGATGTACAAATCGCCCATGGTGACAGTCGTCTCTGTTGCAGTACATGATGTTCCGATGCCTTTGTTAAAGGTCACAGTGTAAGTCTCTCCCGTCCATTTGGCATAGAGGGTAACGGAACCTCCGTTTTCGGCAGTCAGGTTGCTGACGCTTTGTCCGTCGGTATAATCTGTGCCTTCACCATCCTCTTGTGAGTTCCAACCGGCGAACGTGTAGCCTTCACGGGTAAAGCCGTTGGTGGTAAGAGTCTGAGCAGCAGCGTAAGTAAAGCCTTGGTCTGCCATCGAACCTGTTGCGTCGCCAACATAGTTTTCGTCATTCGGATCAAAATGAACCGTATAGGTATTCGCCGTCCATTTAGCATAAAGGGTGACCGCGCCAACATATGTCCAATGACTGCTTGCATCGGTATAATCCGTTGAAACACAAAGCGTACCGTCCGCATTGGCAATCTTATTGGTGTAAGTGTTTTCCTTATAATAACCCTCTACGTGGTAGCCGGTGCGGCTCGGAAGGCTTATTCCGGATAATCCGCTATCGTATGTGGCTGTTGCAGAGCCATTGCCTTGATAATCTCCGTTGGCGTCCAAGGTTATCGTATAGGTCTGTGCTGTCCATTGAGCGTAGAGCGTTGTAGCGTCAGTCTTTTTCCAAGTGCCATCGGATTTCAGATAAGTACTTACATTGCTGCTATAAGATACCAATGTGCCATTTGCATTTACTACTTTGTATCCGCCGCTTTCAGCAGTCCAATAACCGGTACAGTCATAGCCGGTTTTGGTAACAGCAGTAAAGTCTTTGGTAGCATTACTATTATAGGTCGCTGTAACCGAACCATTGGCAGAGCCGGTATTCTTATCCAGTGTGATTACATAGTCCATCGGATCATATTGCGCATAAACGGTTTTTGCGGCATTGATAGTCAAATGTCCGTCTTCATCTACGCCGGCATCAGTGCCTCCGCTTGAAGCAGTGTACCAGCCCTTGAAGGAATAACCTGTTGCAGCCGTTTGGGTGAAAGTAACCACATCGCCCGAACGAACCAAAGCACCGGAACTGAATGTACCTCCGGCACTGGTCGCGGACGCGCTGACAGACGCACCGCCTGTGCCCTTGCCATACGTTACCGTATAGGCTGTCGGATAGGTAACGGTAAGACTACCGGATGTATTATATCGGAAAGTGTAATCTCCGGAAACATCTGCGGTAATAGTCATATTTCCGCCACTGGAACTTAAATCACTCGTACTATTAGATCCACGAGTGATAGTTGTGTTGTTTTTTCCGATATGAACGGAATTAAATACTACTTTAAAAGTGTGATTACCTTTATCCAAGTGGAAAGTTGCATCCCAATTGTTGGAACCTTTGTCACTCAAATCCCATGTTGCAGCGGAACGATCCCAAGAGTTAAATGAACCTAAAATAGCGTAAATGGGATCTACAGTAATGAAATAGAGTTTATTACTAGTGGCACCTGTCCCATAAGTGGAATAATACTCGTTTTTAGCAACTACATCTATCTCATATCTTACACCTTCAGAACCAGATGCAGTAAAAGAGGCAGTAGTGGTTGTTGTGTTGTCACCCCATGTTGTGCGAGAACTTGCACCTTCTTTCTTATAGAACTGATAATATTTTGTTTGGTTATCAGCAGGTACAGAACTGGTAGCGCTTGCCGAAACAGAAAGCGTGGTTCCTTTTTTTATTTTATAAGGATTTTCAGAAGTTCCATCACCACCATAAATAACCGATGTGTTTGTTAATGTTGCAGAAGCCATCGGTGGAGCATATTTAGACCATTCATAAGTTCCCCAACCAGTTGCCTTAATACAGTTGTCCGTGCTTCCATCAACGTATCCCATCATCGCTCCGTTATAAAAAGAAGCAGATCGTCCGATGTAAAATCCTCTAAATGACTTATAGGAGGAACTGGCTAAAGAAAGATCCAAATAATAGAAATAACTCGTTCCTATCTGGGTCATTTCTTTATTACCTCCGTTGTTGGTCGCGTCATTACCAGCATAATCCCATTTAGCGTTAATATAAGGAGTACATGCGTCATTGAAGAAAGAAGTAAATTCTGAACCATTAAAATACAGATACTTTTTATTGTACTCATTGTATGCCCACATCTCCCCCACACCAAGCGTAACCATCAAAACCATCATTGCTGCATATTTCCACACACGGCTTGCCCCCGCGTATTTCCGAACATGACTCTCTGCCACATTCTTTCCTATGCGGATTAGACTTTTACCGGACTTTTGTTTAGGTAAAAGGGGGTGATTACGGGGTGATAACGGGGTGATTACAGGGTGATTACCGGGTTGTTCATC
>ODAI011268837.1_pt1 | contig 12868 bp, 13 predicted proteins | sample 1539321 | NCBI WGS metagenome assembly ODAI01 (sample SAMN02144231, study PRJEB22623) | gut metagenome | biome: sheep rumen | host: Ovis aries | place: New Zealand | reverse complement strand
AGGAACAGGACAGGCATCGGACTTTGCCATTCAAAGCGGATGCGACTATCTTGCCATTGAACTTGGAAAACACCTTGCGGACAAGATGAGCGAAAAATATTCAGGCTTTCCGAACTTCCGCATTGTGAACGCTGACTTTGAGACTTATGATTTCGGCGGAAAAAAATTCGATCTCATTTATTCCGCGGCGGCGATTCAGTGGATTAAGGAGGATGTTGCATACAGACGCGTTCAAGAGCTTTTAAAGGACGGCGGAATTCTTGCCATGTGCCTGATGCAGAGCGAATACCGGACTGCCAATCCTGAGCTTTACGATGACATTCAGAAAGTCTACGACAGGTATTTTGTCACAGACCAGCCTTACACACAGAAATTTGACTACATGAAGGGAAGTGATTACGGACTGACGTTTTTAGGAAAATCATCTTTTCCCGGAAGACGCGAATACAATGCCGACGAGCACAATGAATATCTTGGAACCCATTCCACCCACATCATGCTGAAAGAAGAGTGCAGGGAGCCTTTCTTTAACGGTGTAAGGGATGCGGTGATAAAGCACGGAAACAAGATTGTCTTTAACGACCAGTATGTGCTATACTTGTATCGAAAATAATTTTTGAACAGGAGGTTAGTATGATTTTGTGCATTGTCGCGACTCCATGCAAAGCTTGAGGACTCTGCATGGAGGAAAATGATTTCCTCAGGCTTTGCTCTCGATTTTCCAAGAAATTGAAAAGGAGCAAAGAAAATGAAACACGTAGAAAACGGTTTAAAAAATTTTTATGTACTTTGGATTACCCAGAGTTTGTCTCAGCTCGGAAGCGCGATGACGGGTTTTGCCCTGACTCTCTGGCTGTATGAAAAAACAGGTTCCGCATTAAGCACCGCGGCTTTGACAATCTGCACTTATGCCCCCTATGTCATTATGAGCATTTTTGCGGGAGCCATAAGCGACAAGTTTGATAAAAAGAAAACGATGCTTGTCTGTGATGCCCTAGCCGCCCTTGGCACGGTTTTGGTATTGGTTTTATATAAAACCGACCTGCTTTCTGTATGGCATCTCTATGCGGTAAACGCTTTCTCCGGTATTATGAACACGGTACAGCAGCCTGCTTCTGAAGTGGCATACACGCTGGTGACTCCAAAAAAGTTTTATCAGAAAACAAGCGGACTTCAATCTCTGTCACGCTCACTCATCTCAATCGGGAATCCTCTGCTTGCATCCGCATTATACGGACTTGCAGGCTTTGAGGCTGTGATTGCGGTGGACCTTTCAAGCTTTGCGGTGGCATTTGCCGCACTCTTGTTTTTCATCAAATTGCCAGAGATTTCTTCGGAGCTTGATTCAGAAAAGAATGTGCTGAATCTTGCCAAAGAGGGCCTGCGTTTTTTAAGGGATAATCCCATGCCACTAAACATAATCTTCTTTATGTCAGGAGTGAATTTGATTTCCTCTGCCTTTAACGCGACTTTGCCTGCCCAGGTCATTCCCCGTTACGGAAACGCCATGCTGGGAATCGTGACCTCCTGCTCAGGAATTGCAATGGCTGCGGGAAGCATCATCGCAACATTCATGCCCAAACCAAAGGACAGGGTAAAGGTCATCTTTTTGACCATGCTCTTTTCCCTGGGCACGGAAAACTTTCTGCTTGCATTCTCACGGAATCCGGTTGTGTGGTGCCTCGCTCAGATTTTGGGCTGGATTTTTGTTCCCGTGATGGGCGCAAATCAAAACGTCATCATGCGGAATGTGGTTCCCCTTGAGCTGCAGGGGCGGGTCTACGCGTGCAGAAACACACTGCAGTTTTTCACGATACCAATCGGGCTGGCATTCGGCGGATTCATGGTGGACAATGTGTGCGAGCCCTTTATGGCGGCAAAGTCTTCCGGCGGGATCCTTGCAGGCCTGTTCGGAAGCGGCAAAGGCTCAGGCGCGGCTTTGATGATGTTCATTCTGGGAGTCACGGGTACAGTCTTCTGCCTCGTTTTCGGAACAAGGTTGAGGAAATACAAGTACTCGGAAAAGGTCGAGGAGGAAAGTTAAAAAACGGTAAGATGCTGAGATTCCGAATCAAGTTCGGAATGACGGTGTTTTTTTCACGCTGACTCACATCAAGTCTGGAATGACAGAATTTGGCCCACCGTGGAAATAACACCCGTAGACTTTTTCATTCTGATGGAATTCAGATTTGCAATTCATTTTCTCTCTATCAGTTTGAATACCGTTTTTAAACTACAGGTTTAATGACAAAGTTTTTATTTTATGATAGTATGATTCTACAACACAACACATAAAAGCCGGCTGTTGCTGCAAGGAACGGACAGCCGCTGTGATTTATGCTCAAATCTTTTTCAATATGAGTGGAGGAGTTTGGCATGAGTCGCATCACCAGTTTTCAAAAGCCTGTTGTTGACATGAGGGCGACAGGTTTTAAAATCCGGCAACTCATGAAAGAATCATCGCTTTCTGTGCGTGATGTGCAGGAGGCGTGCGGCTTTGAATATCCCCAAGCGGTTTATGCCTGGCTCTCCGGCAGAACTTTACCGACTGTGGACAATCTTCTTATTCTCTCAGAACTTTTTGATGTATCTATGGATTGCATTGTGCAAAAAAACTTTTGTAAGATTGTGCGCTCTGCGTAGGAATTTTAGTGCTGATGACAAAATGGAGGAAATGTATTTTTGCAATAGGGTTTACAAAAAAGGGAATGTGAGCTTTGGCATTATCTTGGCTATAGAGTAAGTTCCTGGAGATGGAGGCGAAATACTACGAATAAAAAAGAGAGAAGTAAAATAAAGGAAGAATTGCATCTCTTTCAAAAAGAGTATGAAGCGGGCGTTACGGGCGGCGTTTGAGCCCGTTGGGTGGGGTACGACGCAACATAAGTGCGGCGTAGGGGAGGTGCTCCTCCCCTCATGATGAAAGGAAATTTTAATATGAAGAATAATTTTAAGTGGCACAAAGAACAGATTGACGGAAAATGGTTCAGCGTGTGTGACCATGAGCACGTTCCCATGATAGAACACACAAAGGACGGGAAGTACAAACTGCGGAATGCAAACGGAAAGGCTGTTCTGCACGAGGATTATGCTGATGCGGTAAAACTTGCGCTTGAGGTTTGGGAAAAGTTTAAGAAGCTTAATAGGGATTGGGAAGGGTGAAAGGTCATCGGATTTTCGTACAACGGTATTTCAGACCTGCCTCTTAAAAAACTGAGCCCGGCCGAAACAATTCATTTCGACCAGGCTCAATTGTCTTTTACTACCACCAGCTGAAGAACAGTCCTGCAAGAGGAGAGAGCACAATCATCAGCACGGAGAAAGTAAAGGACTCAATGGAGATGAGTGTGGCCCGCTGCTCTGAAGGGAACATATCCTGTAAGCGAGTGTTTGTTCTTACCTGCAAAGCGTCATCCGCCATGGACGCCATAAAGCCGCCAAGAGTCATCAGCAGATAAAGCCCTGTATGCTCAAGAGCAATGCCGGACAGAATCACTGTCACTGCCAGAGCAAAAATCACACGGTAGCGAACTTTCTTTGCCAGAAGAATGAGCCGTGCTCCGACGATTCCACCCATTTGCAAAAACAAAAGCGCCAGCCCCAAAGCCCAGTTTGGAATTCCCGCCATCGGAAGTTTTGCCTGCAAAAAGAATAAAAGCAAAATGTCCAGCGCGCCCACAAAAGAATTTGTGAACATCAAAAGCATCGCCTTTCTGGCCTCTTTCAAAAACAAAAAGCTTTTCCTAAAGCAGGAGATAATTTCCTTCCATATATTGAAGTCTTTTGCAAGGGGAGTAAGACGCACTTCAACCAGTCCTGCCAAAATTACAAGTTGAACCGCCGCTGTAAATACCCCTGTAGCGTATGCAATTTTGTATCCAATCACAAGTGCAAAACCTGCGGTCAAAGTGGAAAGCCCTTCGCATACGCGGTAAATCACAAGCTGATTAGAAGCATAGCGGTCAAACTTTTCCGCCTGTCCGACTGATTTCAGTGAATCGTAGGCAAGCGCATCTCCTGAACCAGATGAAAAATTGTAGTTAAGCGCCTGAAACGCAAAGGACAGACATACAAGCGCAAAGTTGTTGGAAAAGACCATAACGAGATTTCCGATTATCCGCATCAGGCACGAAATCACAAGCGTCTTCTTCCGTCCGAATACATCCGCCAGAACTCCCGACGGAATCTCGAACAAAATGCTCACGATGTGAAAGACCGTTTCCGCAAATCCAATCTGAGCAAGAGAAAATCCGCGGGCGGCAAGGATTGCAACCCATGCACCGGAAAGAGAAAGCTGGGCAAAAACCGCCGACGAATACAAGCGGCTGATTTGCTTTTTTATATTGAACATAAAATACCCCTTTTGAAAAAATGATACTGCAAAAAATCATACATGATGATTTTAGGATGCCGGCAGAGTTAAAAATGTAAGATTGAAATAAAGGGATAGTAAAACTAAGGAACTGTCCAATAAATACCGTCATGCTGAACGCACCTGCATGCAGATAATTTCAGCAGCCGCACTATTCGTGACATTGAGATTCCGAAATAAATTCGGAATGACATCATAGCACGAAGCTATCAGTCAGCCCCTTTAAAAAGTTTTAAGAATGTCTGGGAATTTTCAAAAAGACCGGAATTCAAGTCTACTGAAATGGACCCACTACCCCTATCGAGCGGTAGAAAGAGATCCTTTTGCTAACAGTAAGACAGTTGTTTTCCACATAATGATTTTAGTATAGCTGTATAAAAAAAGATTGTCAAGCGCAAATGCGTTCAGCGCACGGAAATCAATTTTATAAATATCCGCAAACAGATTCTGACGGCAGATTTGGAAACTGCCTTTGACGGAGAAAAACTTCCAAATTACAGCCGCCTGCTTGCGAAATCAGTTTTTGAAATCCTGCGGATTTTTACAGCCCCATCTTTTCATCTATCGCTCTGGCAAACTGATCTGCACATGAAGTTCCTCGTCCTTTGCAATCGTTTCCCCTGAGAATATCGGCGACTTCTTTTGCATTCCTGCCCTCGACAAGTCTGCCGATAGCCTTTAAGTTTCCATTGCAGCCTTTCTCAAATTTCACATTTCTAAGTTTGCCGTCATCCAAATCAAAATCCAGTTTGATTGAACAGACTCCTTTCGGGACAAAACTTACGTGCTCCATAAAATACTCCTGTTTTTGCTTGACTTTTTGGCGTTCGAGAGAGCGGACACTTCAATGAACCGGTCTGCAACGAAACCTTGAGAATATTTTATCATATCCATCAAAAAAACGTCAATGAAAGTTGAAAAATCTTTCCCTGCGTCCGAACCATGGCACGAATAATTCATGCTGTTCGATTTGTAGATTTTGGCCCGCATTTTCAATCGCTGTGCATACTGCATCCGTGTTTTTTTTTGGATGTGTTAAAAATTTTATGTAGCTTTTTTCGTGATAGTGTGATATTGTTTTATCAGAGTCATTTGGAGGAAAAATGGGGAGTGAAAAGTTGAATGTGAAAAAAGAGATTGCCGGAGCTGTTGCCGCCGCACTTTTGTGCATTGTTTTTTTCGGGGCGATTGCAGGCTTGTTTTTGTGGGTAAACGGTGAGACTAGGCTTCCGTGGATTATCATCGCAGTTTATGTTGCCGTTCCCATCATTGTAATCATTTGTATTGTCGTTGCACTCGTGCAAAGGATAAAAAAACTAGAAGGAGACGAAGTAAATGACGCTAGTAAGTATTGAGAACATTCCTGGAAAGGAATACGAGGTTCTTGGAATTGTAAAGGGAGCCACAGTCCAGACGAAAAATTTCGGTCACGATTTTATGGCGGGAATCAAGACATTGGTTGGCGGAGAGATTGAATCCTACACTGCCATGCTGAATGAAGCACGCCAGATGGCAACAAAGCGCATGGTTGATGAAGCACAGTCCATGGGTGCCGATGCAGTCGTGGGAATCCGCTACGGTTCATCCCAGGTGATGCAGGGAGCTGCCGAAATCATTGCTTACGGAACCGCCGTCAAGTTCAAATAATATCCAATGCGGTTTTTCACTGCGAAAATCCCCTTGTTTTCTGCCACATTGATGCGGCGGAAGATGGAGGGGATTTTTTTTGTCCGAATTTCCGGTTTTATGAATCAAATCCGCGTAAACCCTCTTTTTTAGACGATGACCATAAGGGAATTCTTTTATTGACTAGTGATTTTTCCTCTGTTAAACTCTTTATGAGGACTGGATTTATGTCATTTAAGGTAAAAATAGTTTTAACTTCTCTTTGCATGCCTTTTTGCACCTCCTGCGGTATAAATTCCAAGCCGGTGGAACGAAACAGGCTGAATCTGCGGGAGAAACTGTTTCTGACTATGCAAGCCGCGAGCCCATTCCGTCTGTGGGATAAATAGAAAAAATGAAACAAGAGGAGGCACCGGAGTGACTTTTATCTGCTACCCGAAATGCTCGACCTGTAAAAAGGCCCTGAGGTGGCTTGAATCAAATGAAGTGAAATTCACGGAGCGTCATATTGTCGAGAAAAATCCGTCGGCTGCGGAGCTGAAAAAATGGAATAAAAAAAGCGGTCTGCCCCTGAAGAAATTCTTCAACACAAGCGGCAATCTATACAAGGAAATGAAATTGAAAGACAGGCTTCCCTCAATGACTGATGATGAAATGCTGAACCTTTTGTCCACAAACGGTATGCTGGTGAAACGTCCTCTTCTGGTTGCGGATGAGTTTGTGCTGGTGGGATTCAAGGAAGATGAATGGAAGGAAAAATTGGTGAAATAAGAGAACCTGTTTCAAAAATACAATTTGGTGGTTCTTGTTCAAATATATGGAGGAAGATACAAATTATGGAAGATTTTAATTCAAAAACTTATCGAAACATGCTTTCGGAGGCGGGATTTACAGATGCGGAAATCAAGGAGAGGCTTGATTCGACTGTAAAGACTTTTTTCTACGGAAGCGAGGAAGAAAGAATCTACCATGAAGCAGAGGATGAGACAGGCTACCTTGTGGACACAGGAAATATCGACGCGCGCACTGAAGGAATGTCTTACGGTATGATGATGTGTGTCCAGCTTGATATGAAAAAAGAGTTTGACAGAATATGGAAGTGGGCAAAAAAGAATATGTATATGGAGGACGGCGAGAACGAGGGATATTTTGCCTGGAGCTGCAAACTTGACGGAACAAAAAATTCGAACGGACCGGCTCCTGACGGCGAGGAGTTTTTCGCGATGGCACTTTTCTTTGCCGCGCACCGCTGGGGAAACGGGGAAGGAATTTTTAATTACGAAAAAGAGGCCCGTGCCATTCTCCATGCGGCAATACACAAGGGCAGCAACGGACGGGAAGGTGCTCCAATGTGGAATGCTGAAAATCATTATATTCTGTTTGTTCCCGGTTCCCCCTTTTCCGACCCGTCTTACCATCTTCCGCATTTCTATGATTTGTTTGCTTTGTGGGCGGATGAAGAGGACAGGGATTTTTTCAGAATTGCAGCAGATGAGAGCCGCAGATTTCTTGCAAAGGCCTGCCACCCGGAAACTGGCATGAATGCCGAGTATGCCCACTTTGACGGAAGCCCGGTTACGGGATTGTTCTGGGGTTATGAACACAATCACTTTTTTTCCGATGCATACAGAACTGCGGCGAACATCGGACTCGACCGTGTCTGGGCTGACAAGGATTTTGGACAGTACAAGGCTCCTGTGAATTTGATACGCTTTTTGCAGACTCCGCTTGAGGCTGCCCGTTGTGTTTATGATATTGACGGAAAGGCATTGGACAAAACCGTTCTGCATCCTGTGGGACTACTGGCCGCTACTGCACAGGGAACTCTTGCGGTGGAAAAAGACAGCCGCGACTATGAGCTTGCTTTGAGATGGGTGCGTTGGTTCTTTAATACACCGCTCAGGACGGGAGTGCGGCGCTATTACGACAACTGCCTGTATCTTTTCGCACTTTTGGCTTTGAGCGGAAATTACAGGATTTACTAGAAGCGACTCTGAAAATGCGGTGTCTGGCGTGAAAAATCGGGCAAGGGATACGGAAGGCGCGGAGCGTTCCTGCGGGGCAGGAATGGAGCGTATGCGGAACCTGTAGCAGCCCGGTTTTTTGCGGAGCAAAAAATGACCCAGGTAAATTTTTAAACTTTCGGAGATAAAAATTTAAACTTTTTCATTATGTAAAAAATCCGTGAAAAAAAATCATAAGAATTTCAAATCAAATTCTTAAAAAATTGCATTCAAAACAGAGGCCTCCCAAGTTATTATCAGAATTAAGAAATATCCAAAAGGAGGATTCTCTATGAAAAAAATAGCAACGGTAGTGGGTGCACTTTTGTGTGCTGCTGTTATGTTCAGCGGTTGTCAGAAAGGAAATGCCGCAAAGGAAAAGGGCGAGGGAGTAATTAAAATCGGTATCATCAACAACCCGCCTTCAGAATCAGGTTATCGTGCTGCGAACGTAAAGGACTTCGAAACTGTTTTCACAAAGGAAAAAGGCTATCAGGTGAGTACGGCATACAGTCTGAAAAATGACGAGCAGTTGAATGCCGCTTCTCAGTTTATTACGGACGGTGTTGATTATATTCTTCTTTCTGCCGCTGCCACGGATGGATGGGATGCAGTTCTCAGGAATGCAAAGAAGGCCGGTGTGAAAGTTTTCCTGTTCGACCGCATGTTGAATGCTTCTACGGATTTGTACGAGGCCGCCGTAGTTTCCGATATGGCAAAAGAAGGCGACACAGCCGTTGCATGGCTCAAGTCTCTGAATCTTCCTGAGTACAACGTGATTCATATTCAGGGTGCGATGGGTTCGGACGCTCAGATTGGACGCACGGGTGCTCTTGAGGCTGAGTTCAAGGCGGGAACAATGAAAAAGGTTGTTCAGCAGACGGCGACTTGGGATGAGGCTGAGGCAAAGAAGATTGTCGAGTCTGTAATCAACTCCGGTGACAAGTTCAACGTGATTTATGCCGAGAACGACGGTATGGCAAAGGGTGCTGTTGCGGCTTTGGATGAGGCTGGAATTACCCACGGTGTCAACGGTGATGTTGTGATTATGGGATTCGACTGCAACAAGTGGGCGCTGCGTGAGCTGAAAGCGGGAAACTGGAACTATGACGGACAGTGCTCTCCGTTCCAGGCTTCTGTTATTGAAGAGATGATCAAGAAGATTGAGAACGGCGGAACAATCACTGAAAAGAAAGTGATTTCAGTTGAAAAGGGATTCGATGCAAAGACAATCACGGATGCGGACATTAATACCTACGGTCTGGGCGACTAACTGAAAAAAATCATAGTTCTGATGGTGCGGTTTTGTTGAATCGATTTGCAGGCCGCACCTTTTTTTTGACAATCGGATTTTCCAAAAGTCTTTTTTGGAATTCAATAAATTGAATAAACGATAAGGTGGTTAAGATCAAAATGGATGAGAAGATTGTTTTAACCATGCGAGGAATTTGCAAAGAGTTTCCTGGAGTACGGGCATTACACAACGTAGACTTTACTTTACGGAAAGGTGAAATCCACGCTTTGATGGGAGAGAATGGCGCCGGAAAATCGACTCTGGTAAAATGTCTGACCGGTGTTTACGAAAAGGATTCTGGAAAAATAAATATTGCCGGCATTGATGATGAAGTTCAAATCCGTTCCCCGCAGGATGCCCAGAATCTTGGAATAAGCACGGTGTATCAGGAAATAACCTTGTGTCCGAATCTGACCGTGGCGGAAAATCTTTTCATCGGACGCGGGAAATATCATTTTGTGAAGTGGGGCGAGCAGCGCAAAAAGGCCACCGAGCTTTTGGAAAAACTCAACATTCCGGCAAAGGCGACTCAGCAGCTTGGCACTTGTTCTATTGCCGTTCAGCAGATGGTCGCGATTGCCCGTGCCGTTGATATGGACTGCAAGGTTCTGATTCTTGATGAACCGACTTCTTCACTCGACGAGCTTGAAGTGGAAAAGCTTTTCCTGATGATGAATGAATTGAAGGCGAGGGGAGTCGGAATAATTTTTATTACGCACTTTTTGGAACAGGTCTACGAAGTGTGCGACAGGATTACAGTTCTACGGAACGGTGAGCTTGTAGGTGAATATGAGATTAAAGATTTGCCCAGGGTGGAATTGATTTCTGCCATGCTTGGTAAAAATCTTGAGGATATATCCAAACTGAAGGATTCCAAGAAGGAATATCCGGGGGCAAAGGAAACCGTTTACGAAGCGGAAGGACTTTCCAGTGCCGAAGGTGTAAAGCCGTTTGACTTCAAGATTCAAAAAGGAGAGGTCAATGGATTCACAGGTCTGCTTGGTTCCGGACGAAGTGAAAGTGTGCGTGCGATTTTTGCGGCAGATAGAGTTACCGGTGGAAAAATCAAGGTTGACGGAAAGGACGTGAAAATCACCAAGCCGCGTGATGCAATGGAAAACGGAATCGGCTATCTCCCTGAAGACAGAAAGGGCGACGGAATCATTCAGGATCTTTCGGTCCGCGAAAACATCATTCTTGCATTGCAGGTGCTCAAGGGCTTCTTCAAGCCGTTCAAGAAAGCAGAGGCGGAAAAATTCGCGGACGATTACATCAGGATGTTGAACATAAAGACGGCCTCTCAGGATACTCCCATAAAATCCCTTTCAGGCGGAAATCAGCAGAAGGCGATTCTTGCACGTTGGCTTTTGACGAATCCTAAGTATTTGATTCTGGATGAACCGACCCGTGGTATTGATGTCGGAACAAAAGTTGAAATACAAAAGCAGGTTCTGAAGCTGTCCGAAGATGGAGTCGCGGTGACATTCATTTCTTCCGAGATTCAGGAAATGCTGAATGTGTGTTCCAAACTTGTCGTTATGCGCGACAGAAAGATTGTCGGTGAGCTTCACGATGAGGAACTTTCTCAGGACAACATTATGAAAACAATTGCGGGAGGAAAAAGTCAGAATGTCTAAATCAACTCCAATTTCAATTAAAATGAAAAAATTCATGCAGTCACAACTTGCGATTCCTATTCTTGCCCTGCTTGTGCTTGTTGTATTCAATCTGATCCGCGACCCCGGTTTCTTTTCAATTGCAATAAAACAGAACAATCTTGGAAACACGGTTCTCACTGGAAACTTGATAAGCATTTTGAACGGAGCCTCGGAACTCGTGATTCTTGCAATCGGAATGACTCTGGTGACTTCTGCAACAAAAGGGCAGGATATTTCGATTGGTGCCGCCGCTGCCATAGCCGGAAGCATTTTCGTGAAGGTTCTTCGTGCAAATACCATCACAATCCCGGTGATTTTTCTTGGATTGATTTGTGCATGCCTTGTTGCGACAATCTTCTGCCTTTTCAACGGTGTGTTGATTGCGAAGTTCAATATTCAGCCGATGATTGCTTCCTTGATTCTGTTTACCGCCGGACGGCCGATTGCGTATTGGATTAACGGCGGTGCAACTCCCAACGTGGAAAGTTCTCTGCTTGGGTATCTTGGAGGATTCATTCCTCACATTGCAATTCCTAGTCCGATTTTGATTGTGATTCTTTTCATTATTCTGATTATGCTTGTGCTTAAAAAGACGAATCTCGGTCTTTACATTCAGGCTGTCGGAATCAACGAAAGGGCTGCAAGACTCAACGGAATAAATCCAATACTGATGAAGATGGTTGTGTTCGTGATTCTCGGAGTTTGTGTTTCCCTTGCCGGATCGATGAATGTGTGTCGCATCGGTTTGATAAATCACGAGACGATTCTTCTCGACATTGAAATGGATGCGATTCTTGCAGTGGCCATCGGAGGAAACTCTCTGGGCGGTGGTAAATTCAAACTTTCAGGTTCTATCATCGGTGCCTACATAATTCAGGCTCTTACCATCACTCTGTATGCGATGAAAGTTTCTTCAACTGCTGTAAAAGCCGTGAAGGCTGTCGTGATTATTGCGCTTGTTGTAATCGGCTCTCCTGTTGTGAAGGAAATGTTCGGAAAATTCAAGAACAGGCTCAATGGAAGTCCGGCAAAAAAAGTTGTGGAGGTAAAATAAATGGCATCTTCAATAAAAGCAAACAAACCGTTGGACAAAAAGTCCAGGCAGCCGCTTTCAAACACTGCCCTTTTGCTCACAATCACAATATGCACTTTCTTTGCGATGTATATTCTTGCAATGATCATCTGGGGCGGAGGATTTTTGAACCCGCAGCAGTTCCTTGACATCTTCAACAACAATGCATATCTGATAATCATTTCCTGTGGGCTCACAATCGTTATGATTACGGGAGGAATCGATATTTCCGTGGGAGGCACGGTAGCCCTTATCACGATGGTTTGTGTCGTGACAATGGAAGACCACGGCGGCGGCGTATTCACCTCGCTTATTCTTTCGCTTGGCATAGGCCTTTTGATCGGCACGGTGCAGGGATTCTGTGTTTCATATCTTAAGATTCAACCTTTCATCGTGACTCTTGCCGGAATGTTCTTTACCCGCGGAATGACTACAATTGTGAGCAAGGTTCCACGCACTGCAACAAATCCGTCTTTCCTTGACTTGCAGAGATTCACACTGGATCTTCCGTTCATTGGAACATACGGACGCAAGGGAAACTTCATTCCATCATACATCGAGTTCGGTGTGATAATCTGTCTGGTTGTTGTTTTGGTTCTTTGGGCACTTCTCAAGTGGACACGGTTCGGACGCAATCTTTATGCTGTGGGCGGAAACAGTGAAAGTGCCCTGATGCTTGGAATCAATGTCAGGCGAACAAAGTTCTTTGCGTATGTTTTGTGTGGACTTCTTGCAGGTATTGCAGGATTTACGTATCTCATTCATACGGGAGCCGGAAATGCATCGAATGCGACACAGGCTGAAATGCAGGCCATCGCGTCTTCAATCATAGGCGGTACTCTT
>ODAI010265566.1_pt1 | contig 12868 bp, 15 predicted proteins | sample 1539321 | NCBI WGS metagenome assembly ODAI01 (sample SAMN02144231, study PRJEB22623) | gut metagenome | biome: sheep rumen | host: Ovis aries | place: New Zealand | reverse complement strand
TGGTTTTTCGTTGACATAAACTAGGGAAGGGCGTATGTTTTAATCAACAAGAAAGGCGAACACCACGAGGAGGAAACCATGAGCCAGATTTTAGATTTTGAGGTGGACGGCTTACACGTCCAGCTTCCCAAGGCCCGCAAGGACTACCTCTGCCAGTATCCCGGCAGAGAGAACCCGCAGGGGGCCTATCTTCAGCTCCGCCTGAGCGCGGAGCCCCCGCACCTCTGCGCCACGTTCAACGGCGAGGTGGGGACGGCCGTGCCCGAGGACGTGTACCACGGACACACCCTGCGCTTCGACTTCCCCTGCGATGCAAGGCTCAGGGACGTGCGCGAGGCCATGAAGAAGGTGGCCCCGATGTGCGCCGAGTTGGCCCGCGGGTACGACACCCGCTTTGACGGGCAGTCCATGGTGGGCGTGTACGACCGCGCCCTGCGCGACCGCATACAGGAAGAGGTAGACCACGCCTTTGGCGTGGAGAGGTGGTAGTTATGAGAGAGCACTACGAAGTCTGTCATTGCTCCTGCCCCTATCCTGAAACCGTATCCATTCACTGGACTCTCAGCGGGGCACAGAAGGCGTTCCGCAAGCGCAACCGCCATCTGTTCGACGAGGCTTATGCCGAGCGCCACGGCTACCAGAACACGGGGACCTTCGACAAGATTTTCTTCGTAGACAGCGAGGGCGATAGGCGGGAGGTTCCCTATGGCGACTAAGCTCCAGAAGCCTACATCCGAGGGAGAGCGGGCCTATGGCGTCTATTTCACTGGCGGCCCCAAGGTTGAACTTGAGAGCGTACACGGAACGCTGGAGGACGCAGTAAAGGCCCGAACAGCCCTTCTTCGCCGTGAACGCGAAAACTGGGGCGGCGACACCTATGATCATTGGTTCGGGGAGGGAGACCCAAGTGGAAAGAACTAAGAAGCCCCGCCGTCACGCCGGAGGCCGTCCCGCCACGGGCCAGATGGCCCAGTTCCAGGTCAGGCTCCCTGCCGAGTGGATGCCCGCGCTGGACATGTCCGCGAGGGCGCAGGGTATGACCCGCTCCGGCCTCGTCCGCTGGCTTGTGGGAAGGCACCTCAAAGGCCCAGACAGCGCCCCGCAGGCCTGAAACGAAGAAGCCCCCAATCCGAAAAGGACGGGGGCTTTTCTGCTTTTCTACGGCTCCTGCTTCTGCGGCGTCTGCTAATTCTTCTCTCCGTTCTCGTAAATAATCTTCACGCCATACGCCTTGGCCACCTCATGTTCGCACCTGCATCCACGCGCCTGTTCCCACCCGGAACAAAAGTAAGCCGCATGACATTTGCTCATGTTCTCGATGCTCTTGGCAAAGAAGCAGAGAGGAATATTTTCAACGCCACGCTCTTTCATGTTTTCCTTTTTGTACCATTCGTCGGTGAACAGGGTGTTGACCACCTTGTAGCCCATCGCCTCCAGGCGTTTGATCGCCCTTTCGCGGGTTGACACGATTTCCTCTTCCGTCTTGCCCGCCATGGGCTGACTTAACATCGCCTTCATCTCAGATTCTCCTTAAGCTAGCTTGGTTGCTAGAGATTAAACTGCTTTTCCTCGTTTTTCGGCGTCTGGTTGTCCAGAAAGCGCACGATGCTGGCGCAGAACGAAATCACGGCATCGCGGGGCCACTGCCTCGCGAAGTACATCTGCGCCCCGGACTGCAGGATCTCCTGAAAGATCTGCTCGCTAGGCCTGCTGTCCTTCTCTGCTCTTGCCCTTATTTCTTTGCAGATTTCCTGTACTGGCATTCACGATCTCCTCGACGCGGATGGGCTTGTCTTCCTCGGCTGGCGCGGCCTGCTGTCCCTGCGATGGCTGGGCCTGCACCTTGCAGATGGCGAGGAGCTTCGACATGCGGGAATCCACCAGCGGAGCAGCGTAGACGTTGGCTTTCAACCATTCGCGGTCGGTAATCATGCCAGGGTTGAAGTCCATCTTCACAGTGCTGAACCACTGGTACAACAACATGCTCGGCTGTTCGGTGGCAACGCGGGGCGGGCGTATGGCCTCGACGGCGTAGACGTAGACTTTCTGCGAGAGCTTGGCGGGGAACTCGTGGTTCCATGCAGAAACAAACTGAACCGTTTTCGGGTCTGGAACGTCCCTAGTGCTGTCAGAAGAGGACTTTGCCAGAGTCCATTTTACATTGGAGCTGTCTACAAATTCCTGCACTGGCTCCCATCCCTCAAGTTGGTTGAGCATCAGGGTCTGCAGCGGAGGCGTCGGCTGCTGAAGAAACGGGGCCTTGATAAGCGGATCTGGCATCGGTCCAGCGGAGAAGCTATTCTGCATTGTTCAGCAACCTCCAGAGGTGGAGCGTGGCACTGCCAAGATGGACGAGCTCGTGGCTGATTTCCTCCGGCGTCTGGGCCTTTAGCAGTTCGGCGTACTCCATCTTTATGATCGCCATGCGCCCAGCCTCGTCCTGCGCGTAGGCTTTCCACGTCTCAGGAAGGTCGCGCAGAACCTCGCCGGACTGCTCCATGTATGCCCAGTCTTTCGGCTTCTGCCACGCGACTTTCTGCCCCTGCCCCGCAGAGGCAGTCTTGATGCCGACATGGTCTGCCAGCTTGTCCATGGCGATTCGGGCTGCCTCTCTTGCGGCTTCATGGACGGCGGACTTGGCAATGCCTCCGGCTGTCATGTCTGTGGAGGCGTCATTGTGCTCTGGAAAGAGGATGAGCATTTTCTTCTCCTTTGCACGGCGCGGAAAGCCGAAGAGACTCCCCGCGCCGGATTGATGTTTTAGGACTCTACGCGCCAGCGGCGGCAGGCGTATCCCTATACTGCTGGAACAGCTGTTCCATCCTGTTCATCATGTAAAGCGTCTGGCTCTGGTTGCTGTCAGTGAGGGCCTGACGGGTCTCCAGGTTGGCGATTTTGGCGTTAGCCTCTGCGAGCTTGTCGCGGACGGCCTGATTGGCGATTTCGCGCATGGTCTCGCGATCCTGACAGCCCTGCTTGATGATCTCCGCCTTGAGGTCGGCGTGCTGGCCCTGAAGCTGGCTGGCGAGGTTCTGGCCAAGCAGGCGATTCTCGTAGCCCTGGTTCAAGATGTTCTGGTTGGTCTGGCAGAGTCGGTCGGAAATCTGCTGGGTGTTCCTCATGCCCTGCACGGTGCCGTGCTGGATGGAGGCGTTGATCAGGTCGCCCGTCTGGTCGATTTCCTGCGACAGTTTGCCGCCAAGACAGCAGAGCTGCTGGCCCACGCCTGCGAAGCCCTGCAGCGTGTTGACGTTCTGGGCGTTCTGGCCCTGCAGGTTCGAAATGGTCTGCTGGGCCATGCCGCCGGAGATGGCGGCGCCAGTGTTCGCCACCTGCATCTGGATACCGTTCTGGCCTTGCAGATTGGACAGGGCGTTCTGGTAGATGCCGCCAGTAACGCCTGCGGCGGCGTTAGCGACGGCCTGCTGGATGCCGTTGTCGCCCTGCAGACTGGTGAGGCCGTTGTTGTGCACCTGATCGGAGAGATTCTGGAGGCCCGTCTGAAGGGCAACGTCAGCGCCGACCTGCCCGGCGTTGCGGTAGCCTCCCCAGCCGCCGAACCCGCCGTTGCCGAACATGCTGCCGATGAAAGCGCCAGCTCCAGCGCCCCAGGCGTTGCCGCCCCAGCCGTTGTCGTTGTTTTTGCCAGTCTCGATGATTGTGGGCATGTCACTCATGTGATGCTCCTATGGGTTAGATGTTGTCGGATGAAACGCCGGAAGGCGCGGAACTATTGCCGGAAATTTCGTTCAGCCTCGCCTCGACCCGCCCCAGCCGCCACCGCTGGTACGCACATTCTAGGGCGAGAGCCTCGGCGTAGCGGATGCCATAGCGGTTGCCAGCAGCCTTTACGAGTCTGCGTTCCGTATGCGTAACGGCAGGCTCTACCTCGTCGCCAAATTCGTCGAGAACTGCTTCCTTGTCTACGATGGAAACGTATTCGTGCTGGTCTTCCCATTCATCGTAGCAAAAGAGGCCATAGCGGGAAGCGTCCAGCCCCTCGGACGCGAATGCGTCGCGGACGCGCTGGGCGACGACGCCGACGTGCAGGCGGGCGTCAGCCCCCTTGCTCTTGACGGCGTCGCGGAACTGGAACACGCAGAAGCGCACCTTGCCCCACGCCCGCATGAGCGCCTCGTCCGGCTCGGCGATTCCCGTCTTTTCGCGTTCGTCGGAGGTGTTGATATTGGGAGACGCCGCATAGACAGTGGTGAATCTGGCTTCTGCCAGACCAAGCGACATGACGTCATCGCGTGTCGCATCTGGATTAACGGAAGAAGTAGATATGAGAAGCGTATTTATCAAATCATTCGATGTCGTGAGGGAAGCGAAGCCGATATAGGTTCCGGTAGACCCGGGTTGTTCACCATAGGAACTTGCCCGTGTTGCGAACTGGATATTTCCGATAGACCGTGAAACGCCATCGGCACCGGTAAGAGTGCAGTTTACACGGACGCCAGACGAGGGTCCAAGCACTGCCTCCGAGCCTTCGTCCGATACGACGCCAGCAAGCTGCAGAGGGCTGTTCTTATAGCTGTTTCCGCTGTCAAGCGCGCAGGAATACACTCTGTCTTCGCTGTTTTTTTGAGCATTCATTGGAAAATGCCCGCCAAGAAGAACTTTGCACCTATTCCCAGAGCCAAAAATGTTTGTGGCGTTGACATTGCTTGCATTGCTACTGCTTACAACAGGGTAACTAGATGAGCCAGACAAGAGCCAGATGTTGTCAAAGTTTGGCCTTGCCGTAGAACTAGAAACAGAGATAAGTGGTCCAGAACTCCATGCATCGCATATTAAATTATGCACCCGCATTCTAATACAGTTTCCTTCAAAAGAAAACAGAGCCCTGTTGGAAATTTCATTATAATCCATTTTACGAAGAGTGATGTTCTCGTAAGAAACATCTTCGCACCGTTGAGCGTGTCTAAAAAATACATCGCGTGGATAAGTACTGTAATCGTTTAACTCGCCAGTTTTTCCAACAACTGTAAGATTTTTTACAAGAATATTCTTCACGTTCAACATAAAAACAAAATGACTTTGAGTTACCCATGAAGAACCTTCTGGTTTATTTTTTTGGTATACGTTTTCGATTGAACAGCTTATAATATAAATGTCGTGGCAACTGTATTCAGTGAGACCAGTGCCCGTATCTGTTTGGTTGTGGCTAAGAGAAAATCCTGTACCTACATCACGGGCTATGCAATGTGTAAACCAGACATATTTAGCCGCAGGAGTATTGTCATGCCCCTTGGCTTGATAGCCCGCCGCACCACCGACGGACAGACAACTGTCAACCCACACATATCGTGACCCGTCATCTATCTCGATGCCATTACCGATAGGTGTGGGGTTAAGCCCTTCTAAATTTCTACTCAAAAAAACCTGACAATCGTAAATGTAAATATATTCAGAGTCGTGCGTTGTTATGCCATCATCTAGCATTTCATTGTCAGTATCACAATGTTTAATTGTGCAATATTGCGATGGATACTTCGATACATAATCTATACCTTGCCCATAGCTTCCTGCACCAGCTCGGATATTTATGTTATGCTGCGGACCATTTATCGATCTTACATTTGAAATTACGCAGTTTCTACATCTTTGGAACTCGATATTTGTGCCTGCTTCCCACCCAAGATACTCTTCCGTGCTTCTAAGTTCGTCAATTCTATTATAACAGTTGCCGTCAACAGTCAGGTCTGACACGCCTGAGTCGCTGACGTAAAATGAACACAGCTCGTCAACAGTGTCATTTGTAGCAGACCTTGCTTCTATCTCTGTGCAGTTTGACGTGCATATCGTATGGTATATTAAATCCATACTGGATGATGCAGCGATTATCGTAGCGTTTTTTCCTGCACCAACAAGATATGTGTTTGAGGGTAATCCGATAGGAGACGATACAATATATGTTCCTGCCGGAAGAAAAATGATGCCATGTTTCGCAACAGCAGAAAGAATAGCCTCCGTATCGTCTGTGACACCGTCTCCAACTGCACCAAAATCCTTGACATTAACAATATCGGAAAAGCGTTCAGCAAGTGTTCTCGATGCCGTCGCGCCCATCGCGGCGGCATTGTTCAGCGATACGTCGCCTTCAGGAGCATCTGCAATATGCTGCCTAGCCCATGAAGCATCTGCGACCACTTTTGCTATGGCATTCCTGATTGTGGGTGTCGCCGGACCATCTCCGAGTTGGACAGTCTCTTCTGCGGTGCCGTTGACAAACTGATTAAATTTCTGCGCGTTGCTAAACGAGCTGTTTTTTATCATGTTTACGGCGTTGCGAATTGTCGGCGTCGCCACGCCGTTCAAGCGAACCGTTTCATCAGCTCCGCCGTTGACGAACTGGTCGAATTTCTGGGCGTTTGCGAAAGTTTGGCTTGTCAGCTGCGAATAGGCATTCCTGATTGTCGGCGTCGCTGCGCCTGTCCCTAGCTGAACGGTTTCCGAAGACGTCCCGTTGATGAACTTGTCAAGCTTTTCGGATGCGCTTTTGACAAGCGCAACTTTTTCAATAACTTCATTCGGGTCGTTGTTGCATGGCGATGCCATAAAGGCCTCCTAGACGTTTATCGTTGTATAATCGACGATTTTTTGTTCTGTTACATTCTGCAGCAGTTCAAATGTTTCATAAAAAAGATCATCTGGACCAAGAGCATCCGCGATGGCAGTTGTTGTAATAGGCTGAAGTGGAAAAAAGAAGCCTCTTAGAATATTGTCGATATTATGCGCGCTTGCATTCATTCCGCGCACTGTTTTCGCCAGCTTGGCGAATGCCGAATCGAAAAGCCCTGCCGCAGTGGCGAAGAAGCACGGAGGCCAGCAGACAAACAGCTGCATTAGGCAGTCGTTGAATGCCAGTTGGGTTCGCTTGGAGACATAGAGACTGAAAGTGTAGGTGGTGTGCAGACCTATAAGGCTCCCCGCCTTGGGGCGCGTTTTGAAGCGACACGACTCCCAGACCAGTTCGCCTCCAATCCACAATGGAAAATTGAACCAGACCGTACCGTGCTTAAGCAGGTCACGCTCAAAACGCTCAAACCACGCGGCCTGTACCCGGTTGAGGATGATGGTGCATTCCGCAATGTTGACATCCGTGTCGAACTGGTAGCGTACAATGGAACCAGCTTCCGTCTCCGACGTCAGCCGCCTATCCTCAGGCTGGATTGAAAAGCTGTCCTGCTGGGGGGCAGGCATCCAGTCTGGATAAACGATAAAGCCAGCATCAATACTCATGCACCGCTCCTTTTTTTCATACGGCTAGCCGCCAAGAGATGTGAGCCGCTGTTCAACGCTTGAGAGCCTCGACTCCAGATCAACCCAGTCGCCATCCCCGCGCAGATAATGCATCCGCTCTGCGCTGGCGGCTGGGGGGACGAGGCCGGACGTGCCGTTTGCGGAGGCGGTAGCGCCGGAGTATTCCGGCACCGACACCTTGCCACTAGTCAGCTTCAGCCCGTCGCCAAGGGCGGATGCTTCAAAAATCTGTCTCCAAGTAGACCATGTGCCGTTGTAGTTATGTCTAACATACAAGACAGTTTGATTTATCGCTTTGCATATCTGTGTGATTCTTGAGTCTTGCGTTGCAAATACAAGAAGTGTTGAACCGCTAGTGTGTGGGCCGTTAGTATTTTGGGAGCTGTACGGCACATAAAAATATCCTGTTTTTGTCTGACTATTGTAGTTTACTGGAGATTCAAGGGTTACAAGATCTCCAATCTGCCCTCTTTCAGAAGCAAGATCCGTACCATCGCCAGCAATATCAATATCTGTCGCAGAGCCGGAAATGGAACCTTGAATCTTTGACGAAAAAATCTTTGCCCCTGCAACGGTTTCCGCACCTGCTAGATGTACCACGTCGCCATCAGCAGCTTTGCCGTCGAGGGCCGTCTGCAGCCCCGTGACGTTGGCGATGACGTGGGCGTGACTGTTATCCACGACCGTGAGCGTCTGGTTCGTCGCAACGATGGTCGTGCCGTCAGGCTGGTTGATGGTCAGCTTTATCGCCGACGTATCGCCCTTCAGCGCCGCCATGAGCATCTGAATCGCCCGCCACGTCTGCTGAATAGAGGCGTCGGCGTTGAGCGGAATGCCCTCGATTGCCGTGTTGAGGTCGGCATCGGAGTTCCATGTTGAGGTGTCGATGGTGCTCATCAATCCTCCTCTGGCCACTCGGCCCACTGCGACCGCTGGCTGTTCGAGATTGCCGCCACACGCACGAAGACGGTTCCGGCCTGCGCGTTGCCAGACCAGTTCTGGCTCTCGGCATTCATGATCGGCATCGAAGTGCCTGACGTGATGCCATCGTGAATCCATGTCACGCCGTCTGCGGAATGCTGGACTTCGTACTGTACGGCCCCGCGCACGGCCCGCCAGACCACGGTGGCAATGCCCGTGGAGGCCGTCCACTTCACGGCGAGGCCGGAAGGCACGGAGAGCGTGACGGCGGTCTGTTCGCGCCCGTTCCATGCGGGGATGGGCATATCGTCGTACTGGCTGACTTCAGGCGCATCGTTGACTAAAACGAGCGTGTGGTGCCAGAGATCGTCGGCGCTCACGCTCTGCACCAGCATCCGGCGCTGGAAGGCCCGCGAGGCGTGGAGGGCGTAGCAGGTCGGCTGGCTGTTTGTGCCGTCTGATAGCCAGTTCCACGGCGCACCATTGCCCTGAAGCAGATAAGCCGAGTAGTCGGCAGAATCGAGGAAGCATACGCCGTCCGAAATGCTGGCAACCTTCACTGGCCCCCATGCCGTGCCGTCTGGGCGGGTCAGCGAGATGTATGCCTCGGAGGCTTCGGCCCCCGCAAAGTCGCCCTCCAGCTCCAGCGAAAGGCCGGAGGCGTTCCATGCCGACACCGCGCCTGCGGCCGTATTGCGGAAGCGCGGATGGTTGACCGACACCACGTCGCCTATCTGCATGAGCCTGCCCACGGCCTCGACCTGGCATGTGACGGTGATGCGCCTCCAGCGGTTCATCGCGGCATACCTCGTCGCCACCCTAAAGGCGTGAGTTCTGTCTGTGATGCCTATCCAATCGAGGGTCGTAGGTTCGTTGCTCTCTGAGTCGGGCAGGGTGGCCTGCACGTCCCTCTGCTGGTAGCCTGCATCGGCGTCGAGGTAGTTGATCACCACATCGTCGGGGCTGTCGGAAGACCATGTATTGTAGGTCACGCCGAAGCTCCCGCGCACCACGTTGCGGGCATTGAGTTCGTAGACTACGGGCCTGCCCGGTTCGTCCTCGATGAAAGAGAGCACTGAGCCTTCAAGGCGAGGCACCACGCAGACCATCTGGCAAAGCTCCATGACGAGCTGCCACATGGAGTACATGCCATCGACATATGCATCGCAGTGCCAGCCTTTGGCGTCCAGACGCGAGCCGATGGCCCAGAGGGTGTCGAGGTCGATCTGGCGGTCTGCCATGCGGCCACCCCACGGCTCCTGGCACACGGCAGAGACGGCGGCGGCCCAAGAGCGCGTCTCCTGCGGTTCGCTCCACGTCCGCGTCTGCGGGTTCCAGATGGGGAGCTTGCGCTGGGCGAGGACGCGGAACTGCTGGCTAGCCTGCTGGCTCAGGGCGTTGGTCGCCTTGATCTTGAGGGCTATCGCGAACTGCGGGTAGGTCAGACTCCCCGGAAGAATGGCGCGGAGGCCGACCCACTGGGCTTTGTCGATGGACGGAGCCGTGTCGCTGGCGTTGGTGTTGGACGTCCGGCGCATCCTAACCTGGTAGCGCCCCAAAGCCACCCTGAAGGCCCGCGTCCTGCGCTGGGGCGTGGTGGTGCAGCCCCAGTCGTTCCACGAACCGAGGCTGAACCAGCCACCCGTTGCAGCCCCCGCATCGTCAATCGCCCTTGCCTCCACGGCGAGATCGACTCCGTAGCCGTACAGGGCGCCGTTGTTGCCGTACTTGCCGAGTCCCGTGGCATAGGCGTAGTCAATCTTGATCTGGTCGGTCTTCGTTCCGGCCTCGTTGACCGCATAGGGGCCGACCCACCCGTTGTACTCCGAATCATTGGGGGCCAGCAGGTCGAGTCCGGACACCTCGGCGCTGACGTTCACGTTGTCGGGGAAGAGCGTCGCCACATTGCCCGAAGGCACGAACTGGTAGGTGAGGGACAGGGCCGTGGAGGCCACATTGGTGAACTTCATCGTCTCGTAGACTGTGGCGTCGGGATCATCAACCCAAACGTAGCCTTGCCCGTCAACGTATCTTTGAACCTGCGGATGCGGAATGTGCTCGGAACCGTTCTTGATGCGGATGGCCCATCGCTTGTAGCTGGACGCCTTGAAGGAAATTGTCCGCGAAAAATCCCGACTGGGCGCAAAACCATGCCAAGTCCGCGACGCATCTCGCTTTGCCGTGTACGTCTTCGTGGAACTCCAGTTCCCGATGACATTGCCTGCATCGTCAATCTCCGCGTACTGGAGCAGGAACGTGGCGGTCTTGTCTTCCCAATGGTATTCGGTGTAGGGTCGCAGGTTGCCGTTCATGGGATCGCCGTTGATGGGGTCTTCGACGTAGCCAGTAGTGGCTGTTTCAACGCCGTAGCCGTCAGGGAAATTGACCACGACGCGGATGGTCTTCGCCCACGCGCCGGATGCGACCGCGGGATACGGCCCGCTCCAATCGCTGCCGACAGGCAAGGTGACGTTGTGGCCCTGCGAAAATTCTTCGCCGTCCTCGCTCACGAAGCCGGATTCGACAAAGCCACCAGCATCCACGTCCCAGAACTTCGTGTCCCCGAAGAACAGCTGCTTGACGGCGTATTCGCCACGGCCCAGACCGTACATAAAATGAGCATACTGGTCGTTGGAGCTGTACTCGAAATAAGGCTGCGCGATGTAGTCGGGAACGACCTTCATGAGACCGAACCCCTCACCCTCGGCCTGATTCAGACGGGCGGTGTTGCCGGAGGCGTTGACCGAATAGGTGGGGCTGGCGGCTTCTGCGGCTTCCGGTGTGTCGAGGTTCTGGCTCTTCTGCCCGAAGGCCGCGCTCATCAGGAGCGACCCGGCGATCATCACGATGCCACCAGCGACCGCACCCCAGAAGGAGCCGAGGCCGAGGGTGCCGAGGGTGCCGGACAACGCGCCGACAACAGGGGCGGTTGCAACGAACCACGTCGCGGCCGCCGCGAGAGCGATGAGTGCGATCTGGGCGAACATCTGCACAGGGTTCGACCCGCCGTCCCCGCCCAGCGGCAGTTCAACGAACATGAGCGTGCCGTTTGCCGCGACCTTTGTAGCTTCCCACCCTCCGTTCTTCCGCAGAATGGCCTGCCCGTTGTAGAGGGCTACCACAGGCGCGGCGAACTCCTGCGCCCCGCAGATCTGGACGCAGGCTTCCCTGACGGTGAGACCGGAAGCGTCGATTTCGGCGCGGACGCTCTGGCCGTTCAGAAGGACGCACCTAGCCATTGGGACACCTCCACCACGAAAAATCCGTCCACCCCTGGCCGCGAAGCTCCCCCATGGTCGAAAGCTGGGTGCCTCCGCGCTGGGAGCAGTGCAGGATGCGGACGCCTTCCGGCGTCTGAACGGCAAGCCCGCAGTGATCCATCATGCGGCGCTTGGACATGAAGACGGCGTCCTTGTCCTTCGGTTCCCCTTCAACGGGCAGAAAGCCGAAGTAGCGCGGGTTCATCGCCTTCACGCAGTCGCGGAGATTGCGGGCGTCCGGCACGGGAATGGGCAGACATTCGTATCCGAAATCCTTGCGGAACACCCAGCGGATCAGCTCTCCGCAGTTGAGCGTTTCCAAAGGCTTCGGCGTTCCGCTCCACGGGATGCCCAGATAGGCTTCATGCCACATGGCTACGACCTCCCGACCAGCGCAGGGTAGGCGCGGGGCGTTATCAGTCTGCCGAACTTGCGGTTGAGCCAATCCAGAACGCTCCCTTTCATGGTCACGGTGCCTGTGCTGGCGTCCACGCTCGGCGAGTGAAGGTAAATATCGGGCCAGATCTCGGTCGGCCCCTGACCCTCCTCGCCTTTGATGAACGAGCGGTAGATGCAGGTGATTTCGCCCCCGCCAAGCGCCGCGCCCTCCAGCAGAGGCTCAATGTGCTCGGCCGCGCCGGAGATGCTGATCTCGAACTCGCCGGGGGTGTCCTGGCTTTTCTCCGGCAGCTTGATTTCATAGGGAACGCCCAAGAAAGTCACGGTCTCGCCAGCGTTGCGCGGGGCATCGTCCTCCAATTTGCATTGGAACTCAGTGAGGTCTGGGCCTTCCACGGGCCAGCGCACGACGCGGGCAGGCGTCTCGAAGGTGCGGTGCCAGATCTCAAGCGCATGGAGAATAACGATGTCGGCGGTCGCGGAGGCGTAGGCTTCGCGCACGGCTTCCTGCAGGGTTTCGGAAATCTCGCTCACTAGTTCCACCCCCTTGTGCTGGGCATTCTGTGGGTCTTCTCCATGGCCCCGACCAGCTTGCTCTTTCCGCTTGCGGCGAGACCCGCCAGCTTGGAGTCTATCTGCTGGACGATGACGTCCAGCTTCAAGCCTCCCTGGCTGGCCTGCGCGTCCTCGACGCCCACGCCTCCCTGCGTCCTGTCCACGATGGTTAGGGACAGCTCCATGACACCACCGCCTGCGGCCTGAACGCCCAGATTGCCGTTGCCCATGCGGGTGAGAGGCATGACGGCTTCGGGGCCAGCTTCGCCCATAACGCCGCCTCTGGCGAAGCGGGTGAGGCGGGAGCCGTAGGAGAAGACGGTAGGGGAGGAGACGATGGCGTTGCGGTAGCCGGAGATGCTGGAGAAGGCACCGCCGTAGGCGAACTTCATGCCCGTGGCGTTGAACGTCGGCGTGAAGCTTCCAGAGGCAACGCCGAAGTCCCAAGTCCCTCCCGATGCGATGTT
>ODAI014306897.1_pt1 | contig 12869 bp, 11 predicted proteins | sample 1539321 | NCBI WGS metagenome assembly ODAI01 (sample SAMN02144231, study PRJEB22623) | gut metagenome | biome: sheep rumen | host: Ovis aries | place: New Zealand | reverse complement strand
TGGAACTTACCAACTTAGATTCAGATTCAACAACATGTTTCTTTATGCTTGCACTGCTTACCTTAGGACTACTTACACTTGTTTCTACAGAAACAGTAGGAGTCAGATTAAGCACAGGTTCAACGCTTTCAACCACTGGGGTTTCTACTTCAACAGGCTCTGCTTCAGTAGCTTCAGCAGGTTGGGGTTCAGCAGGAACAAGAACTATAGGTCCATAGCCTTCAGCAAAAGAGTTTGCCACAGGTTCAATAGGCTCTGGTTCTTCCTCAACAGGTTCATCTTCAGTATTTTCTTCTATAACTTCAGGTTCATCTGTTACCAAAGGACTATCTTCTGTTTCTTCTTCCTCAGGTTCAATAACCTCAGCTTCTTCTACAGGTTCAAGTTCTTCTGCTTCAAAGGCTTCTTCTTCAACAGGCTCTGCTTCTGTTTCTACAACTTCAGCTTCTTCCTCTGTCCTTTCCTCTGCTTCAACTTCTGGCTCTTCTGTTTCTTCTACTTCTGCTTCGGTTTCTTCCACAGGAGCTTCTTCTTCCACAGGTTCGAGTTCTTCAGCTTCAACAGCTTCCTCTACTGTTTTTTCTTCGGGTTGCCAGTCGCTTATGTAAGCAAGTGGTTCATCTTCAGAAGGAATGTCATCGTCATTGCTTTCTTCAACTTCAGAAGCTGGCTCTTCTGCTTCAATTTCTTCAGGTTCATCAGGAACAAAAGACTCTTCTTCAACAGTTTCTGTTTCCTCTTCAGGTTCGTCTATTGTTTCGGGTTCCTCAGGAACAAATGATTCTTCTTCAAGACTTTCTTCTTCAACAGCTTCTTCCTCTTGAGCTTCTTCAACAGGTTCTTCTGCTTCTATTGCTTCTGGCTCTTCTGCTTCAAAAGCTTCTTCTTCGCGTTCTGCAACTTCTGCAGGAGAGGGCTGCTCAATGTCTTCTTTGTCACTGCTAAAGTCTTCGTTTGTATCGACATAGTCTTCAACAGGTTCAGCTTCACTTTCTTCTACTGTCTCTTCAACAGTTTCTTCTGTTTCTTCAATTACTTCAGGTTCATCATATACTGCTGAACTTTCTTCTGTCTCTTCTTCGAGAACTTCTTCAACAACTTCCTCAGATTCAGTTTCTTCTGTAGGTTCTTCTACAGTCTCTTCAACTTCCTCAGATTCAGTTTCCTCTGTGGGTTCTTCTACAGTCTCTTCAACTTCCACAGATTCACTTTCTTCTGTGGGCTCTTCTACAGTTGCCTCAGTTTCAGGACTTTCAGAACTTTCTTCTTCCTCTTCACCAGATTCCTGAGCTTCACTTACTTCAGGTTCTGTGGTTTCAACAGGGGCCGTTTCAACAACTTCTGGTTCGCTCTCTTCGATGGGAGCATTTGCGGCTTCCATATCTTTAACGGTTTGAGCAACATCTATTTTTCCAGAAAGAATCGCCTTTCCAGAGACAACGCCATCAATTGAACCCGTACGAACAGACAGTTTTACCGGAACAGTTGCATACATGGCAAGTCCCATAATTTCTGCGGCTTCGGCAGAAACAAGCAAAACAATATCATCGTTTTTGTCCAGCGTTCCAATGTTAAGCGCATCAACCGTAATACCTGTGGCAGGATTTGTAATGCTTACCGTATCTCCCGGCAGATAACCTGTTGCTTTTGCAAAGATACCAGCAGGCAAGTATCCCTTAGCAGCAACGGTCGCATATCCGTCAATTTCTGCTGCTGATGCAAAACCAGCCAGTGCAAAAACAAGCGACAACGCAACAAAAAGTCTTTTCATATTCCACCCCATATTCAGCGAATCGCCGCTGCAATAGTAACTGCAAGTTCGCGTATGAACGTCACGACATCTTTAGAAGACTGTTGTACTGGAGGTTTTTTGCGTCCAGAACTTACCGTTTCGCCATCGCGCACATCTATAACTTTCCATGACACAGTCGCAATGTTACTGAGTAAATCTGCAGTTGGATTGCGTGACTCACTGGTATCATAGTCAGCATATACCATAATCAAATAATTGCAAAACCCTTCTTCTGCCCCTAAAAGCGCCTGTTTTTCCAGTTTAGAATCGCTTTTAGAATCTGGAGAAATTGTTGCAGGCATAGACGAAGCTATACATCCTGCGTTAAAGAAATAATCCATAAGTGTGTCTTCAATCAAAAATGAAGTTGAATGAAGATTTTTGTCAACTGAATCATGCTGAATCACTTGAATAGAAACAACTGATGCATGTGCATAAACACAGGCACAAGCAAGTAAAGCGACAAGAACATGACATTTCTTTAGGGTTCTCATACATCTTTAATCGGAATTTTAGGAGCAATAGATTAGACAAAAAAGTTATCAGTTTCCCCACACAGAAGACCTTGCCCAGTCCCCAATTGTGTGCTACACTAAAGACGGTGGGAAACAATGGCTAAAGTTCAGACTAAACTCTACATCGTAGGCGCAGGCTTTGCAGGACAAATGATTGCCCGGGAGCTTACTAAAAAAAAGATTTTTGGAAAAGTTGCAGCATTTATTGATGACGACAAGTCACTCATTGGAACAAAAATTGATTCTGTCTCGGTTATAGGTCCCATAGACACTCTGCCCTCGTTTTTATCTGTTACGGCAATAGACGAAGCAGTTATTGCTATTCCCAGCGCAAGTGTTGAACGCATAAGACAAATTCATGCAGTACTGGTTAACTGTGGTTTTTTGCGCATAAAAATTTTACCTTCAATCAGTCAAGTCATAGACGGAAAAGCCCACTTAGTTCAAGCGCGAGACATAAACCCTCTTGATATTTTAGGAAGAACACCTGTCATTATTCCCTTGCACGAAAGCCTCTCTTACTTAAAAGGAAAGCGCGTACTTATAACAGGTGCTGGCGGTTCTATAGGCAGTGAACTTGCACGGCAGCTTTTGTCGGGAGGAGCGGAAAGACTGTATCTTTTTGGTCACGGCGAAAATTCAATCGTCAACATTTACCGAGAGCTGCATGTTTTACAGCAAGAAGGTGTCGGACAAAAAGCATCTGTTGTTCCTATCATAGGTGATATGCGAGACAAAGAATATGTTCGTTACATTATTTCTCATACGCATGCAGATGTTATCTTTCACTGTGCCGCATACAAACATGTTCCCATGATGGAAGAAAATCCAGTTGCCGCAATTGAAAACAATGTGTTCGGAACAAAAAATCTTTTGGACGCTTCTATTGAATTTGGTGTAGAACGATTTGTACTTATTTCAACAGACAAAGCAGTTGCTCCTGTTAGCGTTTATGGCGTAAGTAAAATGCTGTGCGAACAAATGGTTATGCAAGCAGCCCTATCTACCGGAGAAGAACAGCGCTTTATGTTTGTTCGCTTTGGAAATGTCTTGGGGTCAAGAGGTTCTCTCTTACCTATTTTTATGGAACAAATTCAAAACGGCGGACCTGTAACGGTTACTTCCAAAGACATGGTTCGTTTTTTTATGACTATTCCAGAAGCATGTTCTTTAGTATTGCAAACAGGCGGTGTAGGAAAAAATGCACAAGCCTATCTGTTAGACATGGGTGAACCCATAAAAATTCTTGATCTTGCCGAACAAGTCATACGCTTTTCAGGCTTAGAACCTTACAAAGATGTAGAAATTTCGTTTATAGGTGCTCGTCGTGGAGAACGCAATTACGAACCTCTCTGGTTAGAAGAAGAACATCCTTCTCCGACTCAGTATCCAAAATTGCTTACACTTACAACGATTCCTCCTAAAAACTACAACTTAGACTCTCTTGTAGAACAACTCAAACCCATGTGCATGTATGACGAAAAAAATTCTTCGCTGTTCAGAAACAGAGATGCGCTCGTTGCCTTACTTCGAAAAGCAGTTCCTACACTAGATGAATTTTATGAACAAGAAGAAAGACCAGATATGGCAAGTTCTGTAAAGGTGGTATTGTAATGGCAGAGCAAAATGTTCCTTTTTTCAAACCTTCGTTTGGTAGCGAAGAAGAGAATGCAGTTCTTAGTGTATTAAAAAGCGGTTGGCTCACTACCGGAAAAGAAGCCCTTGCTTTTGAAAAAGAATTTGCCCAGCGAATTGGCACTACTTACGCACTGGCAGTAAACAGTAATACAAGCGGCATGATTCTTGCAATGGAAGCATGTGGAGTTTGTTCAGGAAAAGCTGTCATTACAACACCCTACACTTTTGTGTCGACTGCAACAAGCGCCCGTCACTTAGGTGCAGATGTATACTTTGCAGATATTGAAAAAGACACCTATAGCATTGACCCAGAAAGCATAGAAAAAATTCTTGCAAGCGACAAAGGAAAAAATGTTGTTGCCATAGTTCCTGTACACATTGCAGGAAATGTTTGTAACATGGAAGCCATCTGTGCTCTTGCAAAAAAATATAATGTAAAAGTTATTGAAGACTGCGCACATTCATTTCCATCACCAACTAAAAACGGATACGCTGGTGCTTTAGGAGACATAGGAGTCTTTTCTTTTTATGTTACCAAAACCATTACCACAGGCGAAGGCGGCATGGTTACAACTAATGACCAAGCGCTTGCAAAAAGAATGACCGTTATGCGCATGCACGGAATGGACAGAACAACTTGGGACAGATACACATCTCCTCGTGCTTCGTGGGAATACGACATCATAGCTCCTGGATTTAAGTTTAATCTTCCCGATATACTGGCAGCCTTAGGACGCATTCAACTTAAAAGAGCAGATGAATTTGACCAAAAGCGAAAAGTTCACGCTGCCTACTACAACAAAGCATTTAGTACCCTCGATTATGTAACGCTACCTCCAGACAGCGAAGGTAACTCATGGCACTTGTATCCACTTAGACTGAATCTTGAAAAATTAGATTGCGACAGAAATACTTTTGCTCAAGAACTTCAGGCTATGGGCATAGGCATAAGCATGCACTTTATTCCCCTCTTTCATTTTACCTACTGGACGCAACTGTATCCAGATTTTACAAAAGAAGCTTTCCCGAATGCAGAAAAACAATATGTACGCACCATTTCGCTTCCCCTGTGGCCTGATATGACTCAAGCTATGTGTGATCAAGTAATTCAAGCTGTAAAAAAAATAGGAGAAGCACATCATGTCTGAAAAAAAGAAGACAAAAAAATCAGGCAGTGTTTCTTCTCAATCAGAATTTTACAGTGACTTAAGTGTCAATGGCATGTGGTATGCAAAAATTGTTCGTGCACCTGCAAAAAGCGGAAGCATTACTTCTATTACCACTCCGGACTTACCCGATGAATACTACTTTTTTACCGCACGAAATGTTCCAGGAAAAAACATTATAGATTCTCCCTCTGGAAAAATACCCCTCTTTTGTGAAGGAAGCATTTCTTATTTAGGAGAACCGGTAGGCATTTTAACTGGCCCTGATGAAAAACAAGTAAACGAATATGCCAGAGATGTTGTTATAACTGTTGATGACACTCCCCTTGAATCTTACTTAGAAGAAACAGATAAATCAAACGAACTGTTTTCTGCAGTTATGGCAAAGCGAATTCTTAAAGACGGAACAGAAGATATAAACTCTGTTTTTGAAACAGCAGACATTGTAAGTCAAAACTGTTGGATAAACAGCATTCAAACGCCCGACTACGGAGAACCGATAGGTGCCATTTGTGCTTACGAAAAAGAACAACTTACCGTTTACGCACCAACACAGTGGATTGCAAACTTGCGCGATATTCTTATGCAGTCGATGGGTCTTGAAAGTTCTCGCATTATCATAAAAAAAACAAAATCTAAAAACTTGTGGACAAACGGTATTTGGTATAATTCCGTCATAACAGCACAAGTTGCTATTGCCTCTTACTTAACAGGTCATGCCGTAAAACTTATGTATACTCGTGATGAACAAGAACAGTTCATGACTTGTATGCACGATGTAACCATTACCCACAAAACGGCTCTTAGTAAAGACGGAACTCTTTTAGCCATGCAAATTGATATTGATGTTGACGCTGGTTCTTACAATCCTTTTGCACAAGAAATTATAGATCGTCTCGTTATTGCAAGCGCTGGTTGTTACGCACCTAAAAACATAAGTGTAATGGCAACCGCTTACCGTTCTGCAAAACCGCCTTCATCATTTAACTTTCACACTGTTGATGCTTCAGCATTCTTTGCACTTGAAAATCAAATAAATGAATTATGCAGAAAATCGCAATTAAGTCCTCTTGAAATACGCAAAAAAAATATTCGCATCGAAAAAAATCATCCAGTATCACATTTTATTTTTCCGCTAGATAAAACACACGAAACCCTTGATGCACTTGCCCTCTCGAGCGACTTTAACCGAAAATATGCTGCCTATCACTTAAACGAAATACAAAGGCATGACGGTTTAGAAGAGACACAACAGTCTCCGCTTAGAGGCATTGGTTTTTCATGTGCCTTTGAAGGTTCAGGATACTTTGGAAGTGAACTATACAGCACCGACCAAGAACTTTCGGTTACCAAAGAAAAAGACGGTTCTATAACCATTTACAGTCCACCTATTTCTGAATCAATCAGAACAATTTGGACAGAACTTGCTTCAACTTCCTTGAACATTGCAAAAAGCGACATAACCTTTGATGCCCATGCAGCAGATGCAAAAGAACCGCAGTTACCAGAAAACGCATACAGTAACATAAGCATTATGACGCGCCTTTTACAAAAGTGTTGTGATGCCATAAAAAAACTTGATGCAAAAGCTGCTCTACCTGTTACCGTTAAAAGAAAAACAAGTCCTACAGAACGCAAAGCATGGAACAAGGCAAGCTTCAGTGGTAAACCCTTCCACAGCGCTTCTTTTGCAGCAGCAACCGTAGAACTAGAACTTGACCCGTGTACCTTTAGCGCATTTGTAAGACAAATACATGTCGTCATAAATGGAGGACGCCTTTTAAACTACCAAGCCGCAGAACGAACAATAAAACTAACGCTTCAAAAAATACTTTCTGCTTTGGTTAAAAATGAAACGCTGTCTTCTGCACAAACACATATTTCATTTATAAAGTCAGATGAACCGCCAGTCCAGTTGGGTAACTTAATTTATAGAACTATTCCCTCAGCATACACACAAGCACTTACACAAGCTTTGGGTTACAGCATTACAACACTGCCGCTTAAAACAAATAGTCTTTTCCTAAAACTTTTGGAACAGCGCATAAAAGAAGAGGCAGAACGAGCACAAGAAGAAGAAAAAGAAAAAAAGGAGGAAGAAAGCGAATGAAAATTCCCCTCATACTGAATCAAAAAAAAGTAGTTGTTGATGCAGAACCTTCAGAAACATTACTTACCATTTTGCGCCGAGAACAATTGTTCAGTGTTAAGTGCGGATGTCAAAAAGGAATTTGTGGCAACTGCATGGTTCTCCTTGACGGCAAGACCGCAGCTTCTTGTATTGTTCCCGTAGGCATGGTTCGTGATGCACAAGTTGTAACGCTTGAGTTTTTTCAGACATACCCTGAATACAACGACATAATGACAGGCTTTGCTCAGGCGGGAATGCATTTATGCGGTTACTGCAACGCAGGAAGAATTCTTACTGCTTACGAAGTTATAAACAGTTGTTACCGACCAGACATAAAAGAGTTGTATCGGGCTATAGACGGACTTGCACCCTGTTGTACAGACAGAGATACATTTGCAAACGGAATTCTCTACGCTATTGCCGCAAAACACAAACGAGAAGGAAAACGAGCTTATGTCAAAAAATAATCAGACCATACTCATTGCAAAAAATCTTTCCGATGTGTTTTATCATGTAAAATCTACAGACACACTCCAAATCTTTGGTGGAGGAACAGACACTGAGCAATTACAAGAAAAAGCTCTTACCATTCGTGCTATTCCCGAACTAAAAGGTTTTGACCGTCACGAACATTTTATTGACTTTGGACCTGCCATTACGCTTTCAGACATGATTGCTATAGGTAGAACAAATCAGCCCGCAATTTTATACGATGCGCTTGAATCTATTGCAACACCAACAATTAGAAACATTGCTACACTAGGTGGTAACATCTGTGCAGAGGGAATAAAGCATACACTGTGGGCTCCTCTGTTAGCGCTAGACACTCGCCTTGAGTTTAGAACTCAGAATGAAGTCAAATACATTCAAATGCGTGAGTTTACTGAAATTCCACATGGCTTTGTGCTTACAAAAGTTCGTGTTCCTACCGAAGTGTGGGAAGTAGCCATCTTTAAACGCATAGGACCATCACATTTAATTGCAAACGACAGTGCAAGTTTTGTTTTTTTGGCAGACACAGACCAAAGCATTCTTGCAAACATTCGCATTGTGCTTACAGGAAATACGGTATTCCGTTCACTTGAACTTGAAAACAGAATCATTGGTGCAAGGCTTCCCCTTTCGCAAAAAACAAGAGAAACTTTTATTGAACAAGCATCTTTGCAGTTTGATCAACTTGTTCCCGAAAGTGAAACAAAAACAATCATGAAGATTCAGTTTTTAAACTTAGTGCGTTATTCAGTAGGACAGTTGTCGTAATTTATTTAATAAGCATGCAGTCGCCATAAGAAAAGAACCGATACTTTTGTTCAACAGCCTGCTTATATGCATTTAAAATGTTTTCTCTTCCAGCAAAAGCACTTACAAGCATAATAAGTGTTGATTCTGGCGTATGGAAGTTAGTAAACATCTGATCTACAACTTTAAACTGGTAGCCTGGATACATAAAGATATGTGTTCCCCGCGTTCCACTTTGAACAAGTCCATTTTCATCACAGGCACTTTCAAGAGTGCGCACACTTGTTGTTCCCACAGCAAGAACTGGGCGACCTTCTTTTTTTGCAGCATTGATTTTTTGAGCAACTTCGGCGCTAACCGAATAATACTCTTCATGCATGTGATGCTCTTCTATTTGTTCAGCACGAACTGGAAGAAATGTTCCCAAGCCAACATGCAGTGTAATCCATGCAAGTTCTACACCTTTTGCAGTTAAAGCATCAAGAACGCTCTGAGTAAAATGAAGTCCTGCGGTGGGAGCGGCTGCACTGCCTGTTTCTTTTGCATAAATGGTTTGATACCGTTCACTGTCTATATCTGTATCTTCTCTGCGGATATACGGAGGAAGGGGAATGTGTCCGTTTCTTTCAAACCAATCTTCTGTAAGTGGATTTTCAAATGCGAGAGAACGAAATTCAGAACCAGAATTTTCGTCTGCATGAACAACAGTTGCAAGACTTCCATCAGCAAAAGAATACTGGGCATTATCTTTAACTTTTTTTGCACCACGAACCATTACATTCCAAAGGCGCAAATCTGAAGACACGGGATTTAAAAACAAAAACTCTTGTTCTTTGCCAGAAGAAATTTTTGTTGCATAACAGCGGCTGCGTCGAACTCTACTGTTATTAAAAACCATAAGTGTTCCTGCTTCGACAAGAGAAGGTAAATCTTTCATCTGATAGTGAGCGACAGAACCTGTGTTTCGTCCTAAAAGCATAAGACGATCATCACCACGTTCGTTACAGGGTTTTTGTGCAATCAGTTCTTGCGGTAAATCAAAATAAAAGTCGCTGGTCTTCATTGAAATTCCTTTTTTGAGGAGTAAGTCCTAAATGTTCATACGCTTTGTCTGTTACCATTCTTCCTCGAGGAGTGCGCTGCAAAAATCCACATTGAATGAGATAAGGCTCATAGTAATCTTCCAGCGTATCCATTGATTCTCCAATTGAAATGGCAAGGGTTTCAGCACCAACAGGACCACCACCAAAGTTTTTTATGATAGAAAGTAAAATTTCTCGGTCATAGTGTTCAAGTCCCAGTTCATCTATGCCTAAGTTTTTTAAACCAGAACGAACAATGTCTGTAGTTATAACACCACTTCCCTTCACTTGAGCAAAATCGCGCATACGACGCAAAAGTCTGTTAGTAACACGAGGAGTTCCACGAGAACAATCTGCAAGTAATAAAGCGGCATCATCTTCAACTTGAACATTTAGAATTTGTGCCGAACGATGAATAATGGAAGCAAGTTCTTCTCTTCCGTAAAAGTTAAAACGCTGAATAATTCCGAAACGACTTATAAGTGGAGAACTGACCATACCCGCTTTTGTTGTTGCACCAACGAGGGTAAACTTTGGAATGGGAATACGAACTGTTCTTGCCGCTGCCCCCTGTCCTATAACCCAGTCAAGTTCATAATCTTCCATTGCAATGTAGAGCATTTCTTCAATGGCAGGTTTTAAGCGGTGAATTTCATCAATAAAAAAAACAGTTCTTGGCGTAATAGTAGAAAGAATTCCCGCAAGATTTGCTGGTTTTTCTAACGCAGGAGCACTGGTTACTTTAAACTCTGCACCCAGTTCGTTTGCAGTAATCTGAGCAAGTGTTGTCTTTCCTAAACCTGGAGGACCTATTAAAAACAAATGGTCAAGGGCTTCTTGTCTTTCTCGAGCAGCATTTATAAAAACACTTAAGTTTTGTTTGACAGCTTCTTGCCCTAAAAATTCAGAAAGCATTTTAGGACGCAGATTTGTATCTTGAACATCTTCGTCTGAAGTAAGTTCTGCACGAACAATATGTGTATCTGACATTGCTGACTGGGAAGCAAGCTGAGCAACAATGTTCATTTCGTCATCAATGTCTTTTTTTCCGGAACGGTTGTATTTGCTTTTTGGGGTAACACTTTTACTCATTTACTCATCTCCACCAAGGCATGACGGAAGACTGCATCTTCTTTACTTTGTTGAGAAGAGGCGACAAAATGTTCATCTGAAGAAAGACGCTGTGCAATAGCACTCACAGTGGCAGATACTTCTTTTCGTTCATAACCCATGTTGACCAAAGCAGTCATAACATCAGCATAGGGGCTAACTTCTTGCGTACGAGAAGGACTTGTATCTGCATTAAGAGAGAGTTTTCCTTTTAGCTGAAGGAGCATTTTTGCGGCAGTCTTTTTTCCAACACCAGGAACTTTTTGCAGAGCATTAACATCACCTGAATCTAAAATCTGAGCAAGTGAAGCAGCAGAAATGTTTCCCATAATTTTTATTGCCGCTTTTGGACCAATGCCTTCAACTTTCAGTAAATCAAAAAAAAGGTCTCTGTCGCTCACGCTTGCAAATCCGTACAAGTTCATAAGAGAATCGGTGTGTTGCATCCACACATATACTTTTCCTTCTGAACCTACTGGAGGAAGTGCATCTAGAGCTGTGTCAGGAACGGTTACATTCCATTCAATACCGTGAGTATCTATAAAAACTTTCTGCGGAAATTTTCCCGTGATGGTACCGGTCAGACTGTTGAACATGTAGTTGAGTATATCAGATAAAAGAAAAATAATCAAATAACACTGTGGCAGTGAGTTATGGCTCCTGCTAAAGCGTCTGCTGCGTGGTCTGGACGAGGTGGTTCTTTTAGTTTGAGTAACAACTGAACACAACGTTCAACCGTTTCTTTATCTGCACTGGAAGTGCCTGTTACTGAAGATTTTATTTTATTTGGAGTGTAAGTAAAAAGAGGGAGTGCACACTGAGCAAGACAGAGTGTTATAACACCTTTTGCTTCTGCAACTGCCATAGCACTGGTTACATTGCGCGAAAAGTACAGTGTTTCCATTTCTGCTTCGTCGGGTTTAAACTCTTCGATGACGGCACGCAAGCGATTGTAAATGGCAAGCAAACGTAAGTGATGTTCTTCTTCGGCAGAGGTTTCTATAACACCGTAACTGACTAAACGAATACGACCTTTACAGACATCAACAATACCAAAGCCTGTGTGAGCAAGCCCTGGATCTATGCCAAGTACGCGTTTTGTCTGTTCAGTTGCCATAAAGCCCCCTGTCAGCTAAAAAAACAAAAGGCGTTCTGAAAACCAGAGCGCCTTTGCACATAATTGAATTGTTACAACAGCTTATGCTTCGTCAGGATCGAATCCGTCAGGATATTCAACTGTTGAATAAACGTTCTGAACATCATCGTTTTCTTCAAGCTTGTTGAGCAGTTTTGCAACTTTCTTTGCTGTTTCTTCATCGACTGCTGTGTAAGACATAGGAACCATGCTTACTGAAGCAGACAGAGACTCGTAGTTCTTTGCCTGAAGTGCTTCAAGAACTTTGTCGAATGAAGAAGGATCGGTAGTAACGGTTACTACTCCATCTTCTGTTGCAATATCTTCTGCGCCAGCGTCAAGTGCAGGCTCCATAAGTTCATCTTCGTTTACTTTTTCTGCATCATATTCGATAACACCTTTGCGTTCGAACATGCGGCTTACAGAACCGCTTGTACCCAAGTTTCCGCCGTTCTTGTTAAAGATGTTACGAACATCTGCTGCAGCACGGTTTTTGTTGTCGGTAAGCACTTCGATAAGAACTGCTACACCACCAGCTGCGTATCCTTCATAAACAAGCTCTTCATAGTTTGCAGCACCAAGCTCGCCCGTACCCTTTTTAATTGCGCGTTCAATGTTATCTTTAGGCATTGAAGCAGCCTTTGCCTTAAGAATGGCAGTGCGAAGACGAGGGTTAGAAGCAGGATCTCCACCGCCCATTTTTGCGGCAATAGAAATTTCCTTAATGAATTTGGTAAACAATGCACCACGCTTTGCATCAGCAATACCTTTTGCGTGTTTAATAGTAGACCATTTACTGTGTCCTGACATCGGGAACTCCTCTAAAAGAAAAATGTACTATAAGATAACATAAAACAGAGGGGTAAGTCAAGTCTTTGGAGCTTTGAGTTTGATGCATGGTCAGTGCCGCATTTGCTTACTTAAAGCCCCATGACCACAAAACTTACATCCTGTAACTTTGTGGTCGCCAGAATTTGGATTCTCCAAATTCTGGCCGCTTCACTGGGTAAGGGTCTTATGCGGCATCCTTGCCGCTCTACTTCTTACTAGAAGCCCCATTT
>ODAI011125958.1_pt1 | contig 12870 bp, 15 predicted proteins | sample 1539321 | NCBI WGS metagenome assembly ODAI01 (sample SAMN02144231, study PRJEB22623) | gut metagenome | biome: sheep rumen | host: Ovis aries | place: New Zealand | reverse complement strand
TCGATTTACCGTTCTCGCCACAGATGATGCAGCGCTGTTCCATCTTCCATGCCGCTTCGCGTTTCCACTGGTCACGCATGTAATCCTGATACCACTCCGGATCCTTTACCTCAAACCTGAATGCCGGCTTCTTTTCGCCTTCGACCCACATAGTGCAGATCTCGACATCCAGGCCTTCGTACTTGGATGAACTTCTGAAATCGGCAATGCCTTCTTCGTTGGTCTCCACACAAATGAACAGCTTGTCGGCGTCCTGAACAATAACAGCCTCAGATTTACATTTATCCATTTATTTTCTCCTTAAATTCAGCGATTGCTGGATCTCGGAGAACGCACATATCTGAGGCTTCCCTATTACCGTTGCAAGACAAAAGCGCACGACAACAAAGAGGTAAGCACAAAGGTTTTCAGAGCTATCCTGTCAGCTATACTCATTAACCAGATATGTGCATCCTCCTGCTTTCGCGCGCTTTCGATCTAAGCAATCAGATTTTCATTTTCCAAAGTTCGTAATAGTTATGGTTGTTGTACCCTACACAGTGGGCGATCGTATTTTCTCCATGGGTTTCCTCTTCTTCTAAAGCAATTTCTTAATCTAAGAAATCAAATCTTCTCATTTTCTGCCATAATCTTTCCAAATCAACATTTGACCTTTTCGAGCATTGCGTTTATAATAGAGATTGGGTTTTTGTATGCTTTTGAATACTCACCCATCCCTACCTAAAAACTAAAATCATTATCGTACTTTTGGGTTTGGGATTTCGGAATTGAAGGGACAGCTTCGGACACTTTCGGATTTTTGAAAAAGATTGACAAAGGATGACAACGAATGGACTTCATAGGATTGTTTGAAATTCTATATAACAATCGTCCCGATACCTTTACTGAGTATCGTTTTTTTATGATGCTCATAGATGAATTCATAAAGAAAAATGCAAAGAACCCTTTCAGCGGAATCCAACCAGATACCGTGGAAAGATATATTCGCCGTCAACGTCCATTCAATAAAAAAAGGCTCCGCGATACCCGCAAGATGCGAAATATTGACGGCTTCGCCTCATTTATTGGAAAGTATTTCGATGACACGCAAAAATTCAACATCGAAACAGAAATACAAAAACAACGTCCATCTTTCAATGGATCCGCAGATGACATTAATTATCCTGTTGCAGATTTGTTCTTGGAATTGCTTGATGATCTTATCGGAGATACTGCAATTTCATCACCAACACCTGTAGTTACCACCTCAACCGCAAGCACTCCTGCCACCACCAACACTTACTACTATGATCCAGTTGACAAGAAGATCCATATTGGTGGAAACATCATTAATCTTCCTCCGGAACTACTGCCGCCAGAAAACATAGAGGACGAAGAGATTCCCTATATCAATGAACTTCTACTCGCATATGCCGATGCATCTGGCGGTGTTCCTCTTACAAAAGATGAAGTTTCCAAGCTCAAGGGGAAATATAAGGATAATTTTGTCGAACAACGAATTAATTACTACAGTGCTGTGCGCATTTGCAGAATAATTAGGGAATCCTACGCCAATCCGGATCAGGAGATGAAAACTTGGAAAACACAGACATTCGATTATATAAGCGATACATACCGTGATGACTATCCCAACGGATACAAACGTCTCATCGCTGTATTAAAGAAAGTTGTAGACAGCAAAACGCAGGCAGCTATCGATGGATGCGATCAACTAATTCAGTCCAAAGAAAGGAAAGGTGTATGTCATCTGTTGGCTATTGATGGAATCATACACTGGGTACAGGATGATGAATAAAGTCTTCAATTCAGAACTTGAACTGTCCCTCCGAATCATGCTCACCCTTTATACAGCTTCCAGAGAACTCAATGCAGATGAGATTGTGTTATCTGATTTCATCACGATCTATTCTCATGAATTTGGGTTAAGCAGGAACAGCCTTCATGGTAATAATGAATTTAGTTTTTCTGAACTCGCAGCCAGACGCAAACAGTTTCATAACGCACTAAAAGGGCTCGTTGTTAATGGATATGTTACCGTCCTTACTGACAACAACGGTTTTACATATCAGATATCTGATTTCGGAGAATCAGTGTGCGATTCTATGTCAACAGATTATTCTGATACTTACATAGAAAACTCATATAATGCCCAAGAATACATGAAAGACAAGACCACTACAGAACTATTCTCATATATAAATCGACTTGCTGTAATTAAGGAGGCACAATAAATGGAGTTTTATATTGAAAGGTTGACCGCAACTGGTCCGAATAAAGAGCCATCCTCCATAGTATTCAAGCCCGGCTTGAATATTATTTGTGGTGCTTCAGACACAGGAAAAACTGCCATCCTTAAATCAATCAAGTTTATGTTCGGCGGTGATAAGCCTTTCGACAAAAAGAAAAAGGGCTTCGACTGTATCACTATGACAATCAAAACCCTTTCCGGAGACATTCAGTTATCTCGCACCATTGGTAAAAATACTATGGAGGTAGTATCCCACGTTGACGGAATAGAATCCGACACCTACGACGTTAAATATGATGATAAAAAAGGAAACAAACGCCCTGTCATACATAGACTTTGGCTTACACTTTTAGGTAGTGACGAAGAGCCAATGATCATTGCTAACCAGTTAAAAGAACGGAAGCACTTTACCATGACAAATATCCTTCGATCCTTTTACCTAAACGAAGATGATATTACAGACCCCGGTTCCGTTATCCTTCCATTGCGTTCCCCGACCGCAGTTCCTTTATTCTTATCAGCAATGCTCTATCTGATAACTGGAAATGACTACTCAGATCTTGAATCAGAAGAATCCGACACAGTTTCTAATGCCAAGAAAAGCGGAATGGAATTATATGCACATGACCGGATTCAGGAACTGACAGAAAGAAAAGACCAGTTAGAAGAGGATCTTGCTGCATTTGAAGGAGTAGATGTTGAGGCTGAAATGGATAAGGAAATCGACTCCCTTTCTGACATTGATAAAAAACTCAGCGAACAACGTAGCCGACTTCTATCCATTATTCACAGAATCAACGAACTGGAAAGCCAATCTGCTGAATTGGAACTTATCCTGTCTCGTTACGGTGCATTGCAAACTCAATATGCAGCTGATATAAAGCGACTAACCTTTATTGTTGACGGAGAAAAAATAACTCACTCTCATCCACAACACACACGCTGTCCTTTTTGCGATAGCGAAATAAAGCCAAAAGAACGTGAATCTTATCTGGATGCATCAAGAAATGAATTGAGCCGTATTATGACGCAAGCAAAAGGACTGTCAGAAAATACTGAAGAAATTCAAGAGCAGATTGTTTCCATAAAAAATCAACTCGAGTCTCTTTACGCTGAGAAAGATGCCATCAAGAAGACAATAGATACAACACTATCTCCACAAGCAACGCGATTAAGAACCGATATCGGATCATATAGACGCTATCTTCAGCTTCAGCAAGAGTATGATGTTGTATGTGAGATTTCTTCCAACCTTAATACAAAACTAATGGAGCAATTAGAGCAGGTAACCGAAAAGGAAACTGATACAGCCTTTAAGCCCAGGAAACATTTTCCTAAGGACTTTAATACCTCTATGAGCAAATACGCAAAATCCATATTGGAAGGATGCAACTATCCGGGTCTTAATACAGTAGAATTCAGCCTTAGCAAATTCGATCTTATCATAAACGGAGAAGAAAAAGCAGAAGGACACGGAAAAGGCTACCGAGCATTCATCAATACTGCGATGGGGCTCACCCTAAGACAATACTATCATGAACATGCCAAATATAACCCTGGATTGTTCTTGGTAGACACCCCTCAGCACGGTCTGAATCAAGGTAGCGATGACGATGACCCTAAGAGCATGAAGAATGGTCTTTTCACTTATCTTATTGAGCATAAAAACATCGGACAGACAATAATTGTCGAAAACATTGATCATCTTCCAGATATCGATTTTGAAAGCAAGGGGGTTAATATTATAGATTACACTCATGATAATTATGAAAGCCGCTTCACAAATCACCGTTACGGATTCTTAATTGGCGTAACGAACTAATTTTATATGACTGATACGGAGGTTCAAGATGAAACTCAGTTATAACAAATTATGGAAAATGCTAATAGACAAAAATATGAAAAAAAGCGACCTTCAGAAGGCCGCTGGCATTAGTTCTGCCTCAATAGCAAAGCTAGGGCGTGGGGATAACATATCTACGGAGGTACTCATTAAAATCTGCACCGCTCTTAATTGCCATGTGGAAGATATTTTTGAAACCATAGATGATTAACGGAGAGATAACAAATGCCAGAAGTGATTACCCTGGACATGGATACTCCATCCGTCCAGTACCTGTGTAAAAAAGACAAACGCATAGCCAAAGTAATATCTATGGTTGGTTCAATATCCTATTCCCCTCATGTAGATAATCCATACCGTTTTCTGATACATGAAATAATAGAACAAATGCTATCTATAAAAGCAGGGCAAAAGATATTCTCTCGACTAGAAGAATTATGTGGAGGCGAAATTACACCTGATGCTATCGCGGTTATGCCCGATGAGCAAATAAAAAGTACTGGAACTTCAAATGCAAAAGTAAGATACATTAAAAATCTAACAAACGCTATAATTTCCGGCGATCTTTCTCTTGATTCGCTAAATAGCATGACAGATCAAGCCATAATCAATGAGATGACCAAAATCCGTGGAATTGGCACTTGGACAGCAAAAATGTATCTTATATTTGTGCTTAACCGTCCAGATGTCCTTCCTGTAGAAGACGGTGCTTTTCTACAAGGATACCGCTGGCTATACAAAACAGATGATTGCAAGCCATTGAGTATAGCCCAGAAATGTAAAAAATGGAAACCTTATTCATCGATCGCAACACGATTTCTCTATCGTGCTCTTGACGCTGGTATGACAAAAGAAGAATTTCATTTATTTATATAGACTCAAACTGTTTTGACCACTCAAAAAAATCTATATATTTTCTAAGTGATGAACGTAGGCGTGACATTCCCATAGGTGTCAATGGTAAATTAATGCCGTCTGGCATCTTTTTTCTGCTGGATAAAGAGAGTTTATCCAGCAGAGAAATGCCTCCATCTTTGATGCATTCTTCCTCAACATCACATTTCGCATTATCTAACATAGAAACGGCGTCCTCAATTCGTTTGATTCGGGAAATATGATCACTCGTTTGAGCTGCATTTCTTCCATCAACTTCTTTTAACCATCTTCTAAATTCTTCTTTTTTCACAATAACCACCTCAGTCTATGCGCATCATAAAATTATCAACTTTATCCCTAATATTAAGCATTTTCTTAACAATTATGTCTATTAGTTTAGGCGGCACGCTTTCTCCTAAAATCTGTGCAAACATAGCTGGAGTAATAATCTCTCCATCATTATAGAAATCATAATCATATTCAGCAACCGTTTGTATTACTAATGCCTCATATATTGAAAGTACTCTATTCTGACTAGGATGAACCTTATTATCAGATGCCTCATATATAAAATTCTGCGTTATCGTTGGTGCAGGTTCATCCCATTTCATTCTTCTATAGGCAGAATGAAATCCCTTAAGAAGCCGTCTTTCTCCCGTCTTTTTATCAATCATTGAAGGCCGCGGTAAAAGCTCGCCGCATTTTTCACAGAATATCGGTGTCTTTGTGTTTGAGTGCCAGATTCCATCTGTCTGCTTATCTTTATGAACCCCGTTCAATTGGTACCCGCATTTAGGATTGACACATTGATTATTATATGCGGTATTTCCTTCTGGTGTATTCTCTATCCACCAGTATTTTTCAGGATTCATGATCGGCACAAAGTGATATTTACTATAGGTATAATCTGCATTTTTACCCTCTACAGCATCAAGCGGAGGAAAATCACCGATAGCATCTCTCAGTGTTTTCATTGGTTTCTGGTCATAGTCCGTAAGAAATGAACCAAACATATCAAAATAACGCTTTCCGTATTCATCTCTTGTAAAAATGGTTATCAATCTTTTTCTTACCTGAGGTATTCCAAAGTCTGAGCAGGAAACAACTTGCGCTGCGCCTTTGTACTCTTCTCCCAATCGTTTATGAACATAGTCGATTATATTCACATAATTCTCTTCTTCATCATTGATGACCGTGTTTCTCATTAACGGAACATTTTCCATTAAAAACCATCTTGGCCTCAAAGCGGTAACAATATCCATAGTTGGTATAATCAAACGATTTCTTTCATCAATTTTAGGCTTATGGCCCTCTCTAATACCTTTTAATAGTGTCCCTGCGCCATTCGTGGACATTCCTTGACATGGAGGAGTTGCATAAATCAAAAAAAGTTCATCCTCGCAAGTCAACTCATGATACTTCTGAATTATTAAATCTCTATTCTCCCAAATATCGCCAGTCAAGCATTCCGTTCCGGAATAGTTGTTTTGGTACAATCTATGTCTATCGACTAGCAACTCATTGCTAACAACTATCTTTATTCCATTGCTTTTTAATCCTAGCTCGCCAATGCCTGCTGACGAAAATAAACTAACTGCTTCTTTCATATCATCACCTGAATCTTAAATTTGTATTGTGAATTCCAAGCACATCAGATATAATGTAACGTAGAATCACGTCAAGGTCAATTATAAATGATTGCCGATCCGATCTCAATAAAAATCGACTCGGAGGTTTTTGTATGTACAAAATTATCAACAACACACCTATCACCCTAAGTCATCTGTCTGTAACAATGGACGATGTTCTTGCCGCCATTGAATCTACGAATACCAAGCTTCGCTCCATAGCAGACTCAACTCGCAAAATGTCGCTTGATATTTTTCGGATTCTGGATCTTCGCACATTAAGTGGTACCGTTGGTGAAACATTTGTTGGCGAAATGAGTATCGTATGCCCAAAGCTTCGGAAGAACCCGTCTATTGATGGTTATCCCGATCTCGTCCAATGTTCCACTCCCGAAATGGTATCTTATTTCGATGAATATGCAAGCCAGGATTCCAAGGAACCTTTTCGTTACGGTGGCATTGAAATAAAAGATACTTTCGGCTATAAAAAATCCGGTATTGATCTATTTGACGGTGAACAGCGCATCGGAAGAATCAACAAGCGATTGGAGTGGAAAGCACACCATCAGAAGACAAATCATCTGCTTGGACTATATTCCGACTATATCGATGGATATCCAACAATCGTTGCTGCATTTTATTCTGATTCTCTTACACCTGACGACTGGACTGTTCGTGCCGAACCAAAGGGAGATAGTGCAATGACCTCCTTTTCAACGTTGCAAAGATCCGGTTTTTCAAAAATGAAATCAGGCATCCGCATTTGCTTGGATAGCCCTGATTATTTGTCTTTTTTTGATCAGGAGGTTAATTAGCTATGGACTTTATAGATTACGAAGAACAAATCAAAATCCGCAACTTTACCTTAACATCCGCAGATCTTATCTCTGTTGCAAAGGATACAAATACTTACATTTGCAATTTGGTAAAAATATTCGAAGAAATTGATTTTGATATCTTCTATTCCCTTGGTCAGAGAAACATAAGTGGTTTCATCGGCGAAATATACAAAAATATTCTCGCTAACAGTTTTCCTGATTTGCGCGCCAATCCACATCCTGATGGACGTCCTGATATACTTGCCCTTGATACCCCAGAGGCTATAAAGCACTTTTCAGAGTGTTTTGCCGATGTGAACGGCAGAAGCATTCCTATCAAAGATATGCTTACACCATTCGAATTTGGTGGTTTGGAAGTCAAATGTAGCATTGGATCATCTGGAAAGCCCCAAACTCAACAATTTATTTCAGAGTTCGGGCATTCTTTTGCACTATACGAACCAAGGGTCGGTTATCTAAATGGAATCACCTGGTGGGCTCATCATAGTAGCTCAAGCAATCTATTGGGGCTATATTATGATTACTACGGTCCTTTTCAAGGAACACCACAAATACTGGCCGCATTCTATTCAGAACTAACAAGTTCCGATTGGAATGCAGTATCACATGGAGATCCAAATAACAAAAAAACCAGTAATACGAGCCTTAATAAGCAGGGGCTCACCAAAATGAAAAACCACTGCATGTTCAGCGTATCTGATTACAACTATCTACGCCAATTACAGAGAATCGGTGTTTACGCCGAAAAGTTGAATCGTATTTTAAGCAATCATTGACTTATGGAGGAAGCAAACTATTAGTTTGCTTCCTCTTTATATAAATCAAGAATACTTTTACACAGCAGTTCTATCAGCTTTGGGGGCACACTCTCGCCAATCACCTGACACACCATATTCCTTGTCACCTTTTTCCCTTTTATATCAAAATGATAATCATACTTGTCTATAGTCTGAATAATCATTGCTTCATATAAAGATAACGCTCTATCCTGAGACGGGTGTATCTTTTTATCAGATGCGACTGCATGCATTTTCTGTGTCAAAGTTGGAGCAGGTTTATCCCATTCCATTCTCCTATATGCCGTATCAAACCCTCTAATCAGCCTTCGCTCACCAGTTTTTTTATCTACTACAGTTGGTCGGGGAAGAAGCTTCCCACACTTTTCGCAATAAATTGGTGTCTCCTTGTTGGATTGATGGATGCCAGAATCATAATTGCTCCCATGTACGGGGTTGCCCGTAAACATACATTTGGGGTTACAACATTGATTGTTAAATGCCGTGTTCCCTTCCGGGGTATTCATAATCCAAAATAATTTTTCTTCCTCAATCACGGGAACAATATGATACTCATTATATTCAATATTCTCATTTTTCCCTAACTCTGCCCTCAATGGAGGCAAATTACCGATAGCATCTCGCACTGTGACCCATGGCTTGCAAAATAGATTTCCTTCCTCGCAATGTGTTCGGAACGGGATAAAAGAATTATTATTCTTTCTGAAATACTCCTTCCCTTCCTCATCACGTGAAAAAATAGTTATAAGCCTTTTTCTCATTTGAGGTATTCCAAAGTCAGCGCAATTTACTACTTCAGCTTTTCCCACATATTCATCGCCTAATTGTTCCTGTACATATTCAATAATATTTATAGGTTCGCCTTTCTCATTCATGATTACGGTCTGATCCATCGTCGGCACATTTTCCAACAAGAGCCAATGAGGATGTAATTTCTTTACAATATTCATTGTAGGAATGATAAGTCGATTTCGTGGATCTTCTTTAGGTCTCCTTCCCTCGCGATACTCACGAAGTAATTTCCCTGTTCCGTTTGATGACATCCCCTGACATGGCGGGGTTGCATAAATCATAAAGGGTTCATCTTTACATACGGTCTTCCATGTATTCACTATTTCTTCTTGCTTTTCCCATATATCCCCACAGATTTCATTTACTTCTGGATAGTTATCTTGGTATAGAGAAGCTCTATCTTGCAGTAGCTCATTGCTTACACGGATTGTCAAACCCGAAGCCCGAATTCCAAGTTCTCCTATTCCAGCTGATGAGAATAAACTTAAAACATCTTTAGTTACCAATTCTTCCATTCTCCTTCTAAGAGTTTACTCATTTTATATTGCCTGTTATAGCTATAAGCAAAAGCACACTCACTCTTGTTCCGAGGATTCCGAATCTTCGTTTTCATGAACCTTCATTACAATAGCCTTGTTAAGCAAATCCAAATAAATATCAAATCTTGTTTTCCCTTTTTCAACATCCATATTAGATATGATTGACTTTGGCATTCTAATCCTCATGTCTTGTTGCAAAACATATGTATCAAGATATATATAATCCATCTCATTCGCTCCTTTCAGTTTAGTCCAATTATACCCTGTTTTTAGACTAATTTCAACCCAAAACGATACGTTTAATCTACTTGGATCTGCTATTCTATATGTGCTCTTTTACTATTATCATTTGCGACCATTCATCTGCCATTTATCGTGCTTCCTGATCCCTCTCACTGCCTGCCGCAGGGTGTTTGCCCTGTCATGCCGGTGATACGGATGAGAAGCCTTGTGCTTGTGAAATATGATCACCGTCCCCTGCTCCGGATACTCAGGATTATGCAGGTACCAGTAATGACCGGTATTCCTGGACATGATTGTCACATCATAGGCATCCGTGGCAATGATGGTAAAATACTGTGGATCCAGACATTTCAGTTCTTCACTGTTGAACATAGGCAGCCTCCTTCCCGGTAAACCACGCTTCCAGAGCCTGTGTCACCACCTCAGCCATCTGCACGGCATTCATGCCAGAGAAGTATTTCTCGCAGATATTGTCGGGCAGCTTCACTCTTGTTCCTTCATCGCAAGAAGCCTTTCTTACGATCATCCCTTCGATAAGATTCTCCGTCATGGCCTCAGTCAGTTCCCCACCGTGTTTCCGCAGTTCCTCGGCCATCTTAGGCTTCAGTTTCACACCCATTGCACTGATGACCTTATACACAGTCTCCTGCTCTTCCTCCGACAAATAGGACACATCCGCTGCTGCCAACAGGGCAATCTTGTTATCATCGACCAGATCCTTGAATGGACGGATCAGGCTGTTGATCCGAAGATACCGCGCCGCGCTCCGGCTTGAATATCCATATTCCTCAGCAAGGACATCCCTGGTCTTGAACCTGTGGTCATTATGTCCACAAGTCTCTGTCGGCGTTTCACCGTTCAAGATCTGAAGTTCCCGGATAATATCATTCCGCTTTCCCTGACAGCGCACCTTGTCGTACTGCATCCCCATGACTGTAGCCTTCTCAGAGGGTAGCAGATCTCCAAAGGACCGCTGTATCACATTCGTTTCAATTACATAGATATAAGCTTCTTCATCAGAGATTCCTTCCTTCACAATAGCCGGGATCTCCGTAAGCCCAGCGATCTTGGCCGCATTCTGTCTGTTGTGGCCGGAAAGCATTTCATACCCCTTACCGACCTTACGGACAATGACGGGATTCAGAACCTCGTGTTCCTTCACGCTCTCCACCATATCATTTAGCCGTTCCCCCTCATACAGGCGGAACGGATGGTCATAGAACGCCTTGATCTTATCTACAGGCAGCATCTGTACGCCGCCTGCAGCCGTTTCAGTGGTCTGCGCCGGAGATTCCCCAGTCAGCATATCCACAGCATCAAATATCTTCCTTTTCGGTGCATTAGCCTTCATACGCGATCACCTCCCCAGCCAGCCTGTCATAAGCCTTGCACGCATTGCTCTCAGGCGCATATTCCGCCAGAGGCTCGCTGTAATAAACGGATTCTCCCACCTTGACCGTGTTCGGGATCTTGCTCTTGAATATCCTGATCTGCCCCTGGAAAGTCTCAGCCACCTGCTCCGTGATGGTTTTACACAGAATCGTTCTGGCATCGCACATCGTGAGCAGGATCCCCGCCACATCCAACTCCGCATTGATACGGTTCTTGATCTTCTTCACCGTCTTCAGGAAATCTTGCAATCCCTTCATAGCCAGAAGCTGAGGATTCACCGTCACAATAACTTTATCTGCCGCCGCCATTGCGTTGATATTAAGCGCACCCAGAGACGGACTGATATCAATAAGGATGACATAATATTAATCCCTCAGTGGATCCAGAATAGCCGCCAGCATCTTCTCCGTACCCATTTCCAGTCTCAGCTTCGCCTCAACCACAGAAAGTCCCATGGATGACGGGATGAAATCCACTCCGTTCCTCTCCCAGATATATTCCTCACGATCCGGAAGTTCTTCATCCTCGATCACTGCCAGCATCAGATCTCCGATTGCCACATCAACATCTTCCGCCCCAAAACAGGTGGTCAGGTTCGACTGCGGATCAAAGTCCACAGCCAAAACCTTCTTGCCCTTCTTCTGCAGGGAATACGCCAGATTGAAAGTGGTAACAGACTTCCCAACGCCTCCCTTCATCGCTCCGATCATGATAATCTTTCCCATATCATCACCCCCCCTGTTCTGAACATACGCCATATTCAGCAGTTCTCTCCGCCACAAAGCGGTCATGCAGTTTCTCTTTTTCCGCCTCAAACTTCTTCTGCAGAAGCTTCATTTTCTTTTCCATGAATGCCGCCTCTGCTTCCTTCATCGCCGCCTTTTCCGTATCAGGCGTGATGACCAATTTACCGTTCTCGCAGCTAACAGAAACATAAGATCCGATATCGAATCCCAACTCCTTCAGCCACTGTCCTTTGAGCATGATAGTGGGCGTTGCCCTGTACTTGTATCCGCTCATTCCATAAGCTTTCATGTTCCTTAATTTCTGCATCTGATTTCCTCCTTCGATTGTCATGGTTGTGATGGCCATGCAGAGCCGGGAGTCACCCGGCATCCTGCCAAAGGGTAAAAAAATAGACTGTCTCAGTCTGCCTGGAACTTCCGCTCCTTCAAACTGATTCAGTCCTACCCAAATCGACCATATTCTGTTTTTAATTGTCCGGTGCCTTTCTCCACCGGTTCTCCGGGACCTTACCTACGCTTTTGAATAGGACTATGCCGTCGAAGCCCGTGTATTTACGGCTCTCCCGTGCGGTATCACTATTATCACGCGTTCTCCTCACGAAGATCAAAGAAACCGCTCTTGACCATGTAGTGTATAGCATGTTCGAATGCCGACTCTTGGAAGTTCGCCATACTTATTTGAACAAATGCACGAATATCTTCCAGTTCAGCCTTACCTACGCCATCAACTATTTTTTGAATAATCAAGTATTCATACGGTCTCACAATCGGGAGCATTTCAGAAACATATTTTACAAATGCCTCCTGACGCTCATCAAATGCCGGCAAATTCTCCTCTCCAATCGCTTTTAAAAAGCCATAGTAGGAAGCATTTTTCCGGCCGCCTATCTTCGACTGCATGAATTTTATCAAATCAGGTGCATAGTC
>ODAI014723540.1_pt1 | contig 12871 bp, 10 predicted proteins | sample 1539321 | NCBI WGS metagenome assembly ODAI01 (sample SAMN02144231, study PRJEB22623) | gut metagenome | biome: sheep rumen | host: Ovis aries | place: New Zealand | reverse complement strand
CGAACTCGTGACCCCATGCGTGACAGGCATGTATTCTAACCTACTGAACTAACGCACCATTGTGCCTTTGAAAGTAACCTTGCGAGGTGTTCCTTTCGTTTAGCGAGTGCAAAGGTATGACAATTTTTGAAACTGACAAAATGTTTGACACTTTTTTTTTGATAAAATCGCCTTTTTTTGCAAAAAGACAGAAATATCAATATTGCTTTGTGACCCCATTTCTTCTTTTGTGTGCATATTGTCTTTTATGAGCGAGTGCTACTTGCGTGTGTTCCCTTTATCTATGGTGGATTGGGAAGGGGGAAATATATGGTTACAGACAGAATTTTTCGATTACGAACGCTACTCCGTCCTCATCATTTGTCAAAGTTACGAAATCTGCGGCATCTTTTACGGGCTGTTGCGCATTTCCCATTGCCACTCCCATTCCTGCGTACTCTATCATGGATTTGTCGTTAAAACCATCGCCGAAAGCTATGAGCTGTTCTCGGTTCATACCAATCTTGTCGAGAAGTATGGAGAGACATTTAGCCTTGTCGATATGTGGGGGAGTGACTTCCATGAAGAATGGCTCGGAACGACAGATGTTGAGTTCGCCACCAATTTCATTCTTCATCATTGCTTCAAATGTTTCGAGTCTTTCTGGATTGCCCACTATTAGGCATTTGTGGACGGGGTAGGTTATAGCATCGAGAAATGAATCGACTTGCAGAATAACCATCTTGTTGCGTGAAGAGGAGAAACGAACATATTCGTTGCTTGCATCCTCCGTCACGATATGGTCGTTGTGGTAGATGAGAATCTCGAATCCGTTTTCTTTTACTCTGTTATATATAAATGGAAGATATTTGGCAGGAAGTGTTTCTTCGTACATTATGCGCTTGGATGCCCACTCCGTTATCTCTCCTCCATTAAAGGCGAGGGCATATCCACCGAAACGTGAGAGTTCCAGTTCCTCTGCAAGTGGAGCAATTCCGTAAGTCGGACGTCCGCTTGATATTACAACCTTCATTCCTTGCTCTTGTGCACGTATGATGGTGTTGCGAGTATGCTCCGTTATTTGCCTTTTACTGTTTTGGAGTGTCCCGTCCACATCCACAGCCAATATCTTGTATTTACCCATTTGTGGAAATCTGTCGTGTTAAAAGATTATTTATTCATGGTTGCAAAGTTACGGCGTTTTTTTCTTCCTTGCAATAGTTGTGTGGTGATTAAAAATGTCTTGGTGCGTTTTGCACAGTTATTTATAACTATGGTTGTTGTTCCTTTCTTAGTCTTATGTTAGTCTCATATGAGTCTCATGTTTGTCTCATCTTTGTTTCATGTTTCCATGATGGCGTTGAGGACGGGCTTTGTCAGTTTCTCAAATCTTACAGTTCTTACAGTTGTTTTTTGAACAACCCATATTTTTCTTTTCTTATATATAACTGATTGTATATTATATATATAATATAAAAGGGTGGGAAGAGTAAAATGCAATGTCTCGAAAAGTAACTGTAAGAACTGTAAGTGTAAGAAATTTGAATGATGTCAAGGTGATGAGGGATGAAGCTCTATTCGTTTTTTCCCTATTAAGCAAATAAACTACAATTGAGCTTTCATTTTGTCACTCGTGAAATCTCGGAAAAATTACGAAGGGTTAACGAACCATTAACGAAGGATTGACGAAGGGTGGGCGTGTGGCAAAATGATAGTGGAATAGGAACGTGGGATGGCAAAACGAAAGTGGGGGGAATGATTGAAAAAAATTATTTGACGAAGGGAAATGTATATTCTTCATCCATTATTTGATTGTGTCGTTTTTTTGTCTTAATTTTGTCCGCAAATAATATACGAGTATGAAGAAGATGATATTTGCTTGTCTGATGATGCTTTGCGGCATCACGGCATTTGCACAAGATATGTGGAAGGGTTCCTTCTTCAATAAGGAACTGATGATAAGGATGCGGATAAATCTCGAAAAGAGTGATATTCCTGTTCCTGGACTTGAACTGGATAACTGCTACGGTTATATTCAGGGTAACATTAACGGTACCTGGGTCATTCTCAAGGTGAAGAAACTTGATGAGAAGGGCGCACTCGTCCGTGCTATGAGCGATAAGGGCGATGTGGCTCAGGATATTGAACTGAAGGTTACGGATAATGGGTTTGAGATGAAACAGGTGAGCGATTCCTATATCAAGGGCATCGCCAACAGGAAGTATGTGAAACTGCCAAAGGTCGTTTCGTTCGTTAAGGAGTAAGAAAAATAGCAGATGTCTTATAATTTTGATTCGTTTAATCCTGCACAGAGGGCTGCCGTAGAGTATTGCGACGGTCCTTCACTCGTTATAGCAGGTGCAGGTTCTGGTAAAACTCGTGTACTTACTCATAAGATAGCTTATCTCATGTCTGAGTGCGGACTTCAGCCATGGGAGATTCTCGCCTTGACGTTTACCAATAAGGCTGCAAGGGAGATGAAGGAGCGTATTGATGGCATCGTGGGTGGCGATGGCGCAAAGCATCTGTGGATGGGTACGTTCCATAGTATCTTCCTCCGTATTCTTCGTGCAGAACACGAGGCTATAGGATTTTCGGCTAACTTCACGATTTATGATACGGCTGACAGCAAGAGTCTGCTCAAGACCATCACAAAGGAGATGGGACTTGATGACAAGACTTATAAGCAGTCGGATGTGCTTGGCAGAATAAGCAATGCAAAGAATCATCTCATATCAGCTGACGAATATGTTAATTCGCCAGAGTGCTACAAGGCGGATTCTCAGTCACGCAAACCTGCCATCGGTAGCATATACAAGCGTTATGCAAATCGTTGTCGTCAAGCCGATGCCATGGACTTTGACGACATCCTTCTATATACATTCTATCTCTTTGAAAAGAATGAGGATATTCGTCGCAAGTATGTGGAGCGTTTTCGTTATGTGCTTGTGGATGAGTATCAGGATACGAACTATGCCCAGCATCGTATCGTCTATCAGTTGACAAAGGAACGCCAGCGTCTATGCGTGGTGGGTGATGATGCTCAGAGTATCTATAGTTTCCGTGGAGCTAATATTGATAATATTCTTACATTCAATAAACTCTACGAAGGTGCACAGACATTTAAGCTTGAGCAGAATTACCGTTCTACTCAGATGATTGTTAATGCTGCCAATAGTCTTATCTGCAAGAACAGAGGGCAGATTCAGAAGAATGTGTTCAGCGAGAATGAACCAGGCGAGCGCATCAAGGTTTCTGAGGCTTATTCGGATGTGGAGGAAGGACAGATTGTCATCCGTCAGATAGAGCATCTTCGTCGTGCGGAGAATGCTGAATATTCTGATTTTGCAATCCTCTATCGTACCAATGCGCAGAGCCGTGTGTTTGAAGAGGCTTTGCGTAAGAGCGGTATGCCATATAAGATTTATGGAGGTCTGTCGTTCTACCAGCGTAAGGAGATAAAGGATATCATAGCTTATTTCCGCATGATTGTCAATCCTAATGATGAGGAGGCATTTAAGCGTATCATCAATTATCCAGCACGTGGAATAGGCAATACTACTCTCCAAAAGATTATAGATTGTGCCAATAATAACAGCACAAGCCTATGGAACGTCATCTGTAATCCTGAAGTATATTCGCTCGGATTGTCAAATGCCACGATGGCGCGTGTGAATGTGTTCCGTGAGTTGATAGAGAAGTATATGAGTATTGCTGCCACGGAAAATGCTGAGGAAGTTGGTCGTGGAATCGTTGTTGACAGCGGAATATATGCGGATGTTCATTCTTCGTCTGATGCTGAAGACCTCGTACGTCAGGAAAATGTGGACGAACTTGTGAGCGGATTGAGTGACTTTGTTCAGAGCCGATTGGAGGAAGATAATAATAATGTGACTATAACTGACTATCTCTCAGAAGTGTCATTATTGTCTGACTTGGATTCGGACAAGGGTGGCGATGAGCATAAAATCACGCTTATGACTATTCACTCGGCAAAGGGATTGGAGTTTCCGACTGTCTTTGTCGTAGGACTTGAGGAGAACCTTTTCCCAAGTCAGATGGCGTGTGAATCAATGCGTGAGATGGAAGAGGAACGTCGCTTGTTCTATGTGGCAATCACTCGTGCTGAGCGCCATTGTTTCCTCTCGTATGCCAAGAGCCGTTATCGCTACGGTAAGATGGAGTTTGGCAATCCTTCACGCTTCCTCTCAGATATTGCGCCTGAGTACCTTGACCGTCGTTCAACGGTTAAGTCTTCTTTCGGTCGTTCGGCAGATGTGGAATTGCCGTGGAAGCGTAAGACTAACGTGTATAATGACGAGCCTGAGTTTATGCGTAGTAATAATGCGTATTCACGTCCTGCTGCGCCATCCAGAACTGTGTCCATGCCAAATATCAGCGGTGGCGTGTCTTCGTTCACTCCTAAGGTGCAGAATACGGATGCGTTCACTCCTGTTACGGGTATCCGTCGTGTGTCAAAGGTAACAGATGCAAACGTAACAAATGCGAGTGCAAAGTCACCAGAGGCAAGTGCAAGCATAGCCGTGGGCAAGCATATCGAGCACCAGCGTTTCGGTATTGGAGTAGTGGAGAAGATTGAGGGAACGGGTGACCAGATGAAGGCTACCATCAACTTCAATAACCTTGGCAAGAAGCAGCTGCTCCTCAAGTTTGCACGTTTCAAAGTTATTGATTAGAACTATACGAAAAAATCGACACTATCATAATGATAGTGTCGATTTTTCTGTGTATATTTGCAAATGTTTTGAGAGCCGAATAGGGGACTCGAACCCCTGACCCACGCATTACGAATGCGTTGCTCTACCAACTGAGCCAATTCGGCGTTGCTTTTTTGCAATTGCGACGGCAAAGGTAAGGTTTTTATCAAAAACAGACAAACATTATAGCGTGTTTTTTTATGAACAAGAAAAGAAATAATTCAGTACAAAAGAACAGAATCGTTTATATAGTATTCATTATCATCTTACTTGCTGGTGGATACGTTCAAAAGTTTGGATTGCCTTTTGGTGAGGAAAAGAAGGAGGAATCCAAGATTTTTGCCAAGAATACAGACACGGAGGACGTAGAAACGGACGAAATACCTACGGAAGAAACAAAGGCGGAAGAACAGGGAAGTGACGAGATTAAGGGCAGACGTAACCTCGCCAACGATGTTGAAGCTCCTTCTGAGGGTTTGTCACGTATCATAGGCGAGGATCTCGAGCAACCTGCTCCTTTATCTGGTGAGATTATCCTCTTCAAGAACTCTTTTGTCGTATCATATAATATAGAAACCAAGTGCCCTAACTATGTGGCATGGTGTCTCACCAAAAGCCGACTTGATGGTAGGGTGTCACGTTCCAATTACTCATTTATTGGCGATGAGACGATAGGCGAGGCTTCACGTGTGGAAACTCAGGATTATTCTGGTTCGGGTTATGACCGAGGACACATGTGTCCTGCGGCAGACAACAGTCATGAGGAAATGTCGATGATGCAGTCTTTCATGATGACAAACATCTGTCCTCAGAACCACAATCTCAATTCTGGTGACTGGAAGGAACTGGAGGAGCAATGTCGTCAGTGGGTCAAGGATTATTCTGAACTCTATATCGTGTGTGGTCCTATCTTCGACAAGAAGAATCCAAGGACTATTGGCAAGCGCAAAGGATTAAAGATTGCTGTTCCTGACCGTTTCTTCAAGGTGGTGCTCATGATTGGCAAGAATCCGAAGGCTATAGGTTTTATCTATCCTGATGCTGAGACCAATAAGGATATCCGTGACTATTGCGTTACGGTTGACCGTGTGGAGAGCATTACGGGTATTGACTTCTACCCATCTCTCCCTGATGATGTTGAGAAGAAGGTGGAAGCAGAGTGCAAGCCAGCGGCATGGGGAATATAGGAGTTATAGAAGAAAGAAATAACAACTACATATATGAAGAAATACGTAAAAGATTTGACAGTAGCAGAGGTGGAGTTCCCACACTCACGCTATGTACTCTTGAAGCTGACAGACAGTGAACCTCTTCCAGAGATGTTGCCAGGTCAGTTTGTTGAAGTAAAGGTGGAGGGTAGCCCTAAGACATTCCTTCGCCGTCCTATCTCAATCAATTATGTGGACAAGGAAAAGAACCAGTTGTGGTTGCTTATCCAGACGGTAGGTGAGGGCACTCACAAGCTTGCAGAACTCAAGGCAGGTGATAAACTTAACCTCGTGTTCCCTCTTGGCAATGGTTTTTCACCTATGCAGAAGGCAGGTGAGAAGGTGCTCCTCGTGGGTGGTGGAGTAGGCGTTGCTCCTCTCCTCAACTATGGCAAGGAACTTAAGGAGGCTGGTGCTCAGCCTGTATTCCTTCTTGGCGCACGTTCAAAGGCAGACCTTCTTGAGCAGGAACTGTTCAAATCTATTGCTCCTGTATATGTGACAACAGAAGACGGTAGCGAAGGTGAGAAAGGATTTGTTACTCAGCACTCATTACTCGAAAATGAGACTTTCGACCGTATCTCCGTTTGTGGTCCTAAGCCTATGATGGTGAGTGTGGCACGTTATGCTAAGTCTAAGGGAATACCTTGTGAGGTGAGCCTTGAAAACATGATGGCGTGTGGTCTTGGAGCATGCCTTTGTTGTGTGGAGAAGACAGTCAGGGGTAATGTGTGTGTCTGCAAGGAAGGACCTGTGTTCCCAATAGAAGAGTTGACTTGGGAACTTTAATGAACTCATAAAAGATTATTTTGATTATGGCAGATTTGAGTACAAATATAGCAGGTCTTCAGATGAAGAATCCTGTAATGACTGCATCAGGAACATTCGGTTATGGAGTGGAATTTGCAGATTTCGTAAATCTTGAAGACATCGGCGGTATCATCGTCAAGGGTACTACGCTTAATCCTCGTGAGGGTAACGACTATCCTCGCATGGTGGAGACTGCAAGCGGTATGCTGAACTGTGTGGGTCTTCAGAACAAGGGTGTGGATTATTTCTGCAAGAATATTTATCCACAGATTAAGGATATAAAGACCAACATGATTGTCAACGTGTCTGGCTCATGTCCTGAGGACTATGCCGAGTGTGCTGCCCGCATCAACGAACTTGACAACATACCAGCTATTGAACTTAACATCAGTTGCCCTAATGTTCGTCAGGGCGGTATGGCATTCGGTGTGACTACGGATGGAGCGGCAAGTGTCGTTCGTGCCGTTCGTGAGGCATATAAGAAGACGCTTATCGTGAAGCTTTCGCCTAACGTGACAAGTATCACGGATATCGCCCTTGCCGTACAGGATGCAGGTGCTGATGCCGTTTCGCTTATCAACACTCTCATGGGTATGGTCATCGACATAGAGAAGCGCAAGCCTGTCCTCAGTATCGCAACTGGTGGAATGAGTGGACCTGCTGTCAAGCCAGTAGCCGTTCGTTGCGTGTGGCAGGTGGCAAAGGCTGTAAATATCCCAGTCGTTGGTCTTGGCGGTATCATGAATGCCCATGATGCAATAGAGTTCCTTCTTGCAGGTGCGTCAGCAATAGAGATTGGAACAGCCAATTTCGTTGACCCAGCCATAACTGTAAAGGTGGCTAATGGTATAAGCGAATGGCTGGACAATCATGGTTGCAAGTCCGTAAAAGAGATAATAGGACAGTTGGAAGCATAAAGGTAATGAGGATTGAGTAATTAGAAATTAGGAATGAGTAATTGATAATTTCCCTTTGAAGGTAGCTTTGCGAACCATCAAACAATTCCTAATTTCTCATTTCTCATTCCGAATTATGAAAAAAAATCCTCAAAATCTTTTGTGTATTAGAGAGGAAATATTACCTTTGTGGAGAAATGTAATTGGGGCAAGAACGCAATAACTCAAGAGAATGATTAGCGTAAAGAATTTAAGATTGTTGATAAGCAAGTCTGAACTTGATAGACTTCCTGAGGGAAAGTTGCTGATAAACACGATAAATGCATTTTCCTATAATAACGCACGCAAAGACCCTCTGTTTGAGGAGGCTTTGATGTACGGGGATGTGCTTATACCAGATGGTGTTAGTATAGTCAGGGCATGTCACATCTTGAACGCAAAATCTAAGCCTTGGGAAAGAATTGCAGGATGGGATCTTTTCGTGTACGAGATGTCACGCATGAATGAACCGCTTGAGAACCAAAAGACTGTTCCTTACTGGAAAAAGGTTCATCCTGAGCGCACACGTCCAGTTGTCATGTTCATGGGAAGTTCCGAACGTGTACTTGGCAAGATACGTGAGCAGGCTGCCAAATCGTACAAGAATATTGACGTTGTCACTTACTCGCCACCTTTTCGTCCCCAATTTACACTTACCGACAATATGAATATGTGTAAGGCAATCAATGATGCAGACCCCGACCTCCTTTGGATAGGTATGACAGCACCTAAGCAAGAGAAATGGGCTTACTCCAATTGGGTGCGACTTAACATCAATTGTCATTGTGGTACGGTAGGAGCCGTGTTCGACTTCTTTGCAGGAACGCTTGAACGTGCTCCTCTTGCATGGCAACAGGCAGGCTATGAATGGCTCTATCGTCTTCTCAAGGAACCTAAGCGAATGTGGAGACGCTACATCATAGGTAATACGGAATTCTTGTACCTCATGTTCCGCGAATGGGCTAAATTCTGATAGTTGAGCTACGTACCACTTCTGATAAAACAAACTCAAAAAGTTATTAACTTAAAAACTCAAAAACTTACAAACCTAAAAACTTAAAAATATGGCAACACCTCATAATACCGCACCTGATGGTGCATTCGCAAAGACCGTCCTCATGCCAGGCGACCCACTACGTGCTAAGTTTATAGCAGATACATTCCTAACAGATGTTGAGCTTGTCACTTCCGTACGCAACGTATATGGATTCACAGGTAAGTATAAGGGAAAGCCAGTGTCGGTTATGGCAAGTGGAATGGGAATGCCAAGCATAGGTATCTATTCATGGGAACTCTATAACTTCTACGGAGTAGAGAACATTATCCGTGTAGGCTCTGCTGGTAGCTATACCGACCGTCTTGATGTGCTCGACGTATGCCTTGCCGAGTCGGCTTTCAGCGACTCTACATATGCAGAATGTCAGAATGGAGACAAGGAAAAAGTCAAGTATCCAAGCGAGAAGATTAACAAGGTTGCCCTTGATAAGGCAAAGGTACTTGGTATCGATTGCAAGTTATGTAAGGTTCATTCATCAGATGCTTTCTATACTGACCCTAAGCTTGGAGGTTGGGAGGCACTTCGTGACCGTACCAAAGCAGAGTGTGTTGAGATGGAGAGTTTCGCTCTCTTCCACAATGCTCAGGTGCTCGGTAAGGGAGCTGCATGTATGCTTACCATTTCCGACTCCTTCGTCACAAAGAAGGAACTCTCTGCCGACGACCGTCAGAATGCTTTCCGTACAATGATGGAATTGGCTCTCGAAACAGCAATCAACTTGTAATAATATCATCGATGATGGCTCTGTATAAAAAAGGAATCCTTATAGGGATTCCTTTTTTCTTTTTATACGACTTGAATATATGCTATGTCTTTACATATTTATAGTACTTAAATCAGTCCAATCTGCATTTACGGAAAAAGAGAATGAAAGATTGGAATAGTCGAAGAAGATACCTGAGAATGTGGTGGTGTAGCCAATCTTTAGAGGTATCTTGCTATATGTTTTAGGGTCTATCACATTGTTTGTAGCGTCAAGACCAGCAATAGTAATGTTGACATATGAATTTTCAGAGTTGAGTTCCTCCTGTTTTAGAAGAGTGTATGTGGATGTGGTGAGCTTGCCATTAGACCTCTGGTCCTGTGATATGTTGATGGCTGCAACGCGTGTGGTTGTTGTTGATGCATAACCTGTAATGGCATTATACACATTACTTGCACCATCAATCGAAAATTGGATTTTCTGAACCTCATCTGGGATGTAGCCGTTGAAATCAAACGAAATCTTGGTAGATTTGTGTACAAATGGAACTTCTACGTTGTTGGTTGCCGTTTTTGAGATTGTTATGTCTGCAGTATGTCCATATATGTCAACATATTTAGAGAAAGCAATGTTTGTTGGGTCTGACATATTTGGATGTTCATTGTCGTTGTGACCTAATGCCACAAGCTTATATGTTCCGCACTTTACGTTTTCAAGATTGACTATTCCGAATGTTGTGGAAGAACTCTCCTGTGTACATTCCTTGTATTTGGTGTATGAGCCATCCTCATTGACCTTGTAAAGTACCAAATCCAACTTTGAAAACGCATCTTGCAAAGTGTTCGCTCTTGTCATTGTCTGTGAGATATTGACTCCTGACACAAAGAAGCGCACGGTAACATAATCGTCACTTTCATGGTTATTCACTAAATCATCGCTTGTACAAGCCGAAAACATCATTATTGCTATCGCCGTAATGATTGAAAAGATGTTCTTTTTCATAATATGTATTTTAAAATTTATTGGTATCGTCATCTAAATATTTGTATATTTAGATATTAGATTCATCGAAAGCAAAAATAAATCTTAACTACAAGATGTGGTGAAAATAAACATGCTTTTTGTCTTAACACTATAAAGATTCTTTTATTATCATGTTTAAAACATCAATATTGTAAAGTGGAGATTGCAATTGTTTCGATGAATGTTCCTTCAACAACACATCTCGTTTTTTTTCTGAAGCCCATAAAAACGAGTTGTATGGTTACATAAGTTGTTATCATGAATAGTAAGAATTGTCTGTGGGTGTGCTTTTTTTATAAATAAATGAAAACCAATAGTGTGAAAATAGTTGTTTGTAGTTATTAACAGGGTTATTAACAGTTTTGAACAGTTATTAACAGGGTTATCAACATAGTGCGATGTGTAGTGTTAATATCTTTTTGTGTGATTTGCTCTCCGTTAGGAAAAATGTTTCTACATTTGCAACGGATTTGAAAGAAATATGTATTAAAAAGATAAAGGAGAGAAACTAAGTATGCCAGATATAAATACAACACCGAGACGCAGAGGCAAAGCCGATGTTCCTGCTCAAAGTGAATACGGACGTTTACAACCTCAAGCCCTCGATTTGGAGGAAGCGGTCATTGGTGCATGTCTGATAGAGCAGGATGCTTTCGGACAAGTATCTGACTATCTCAAGCCTGAATCTTTTTATGACAGCAAGAACCAACATGTGTTTAGGGCAATCCAGACTTTGGCTGGTGAGAATAAACCTGTTGATACTTTGACCGTGGTGGAGGAGCTGCGCCGACAAGGTAAACTTGAACAGGCGGGGGGTCCTGCACGTATTGCGGAACTGAGCGATAGGGTACTGAGTTCTGCTCATATAGACTACCATGCACGTATCATCGCGCAGAAGGCTCTTGCACGTCAGCTTATTTCTTACGCAAGCGAAATACAGAAAAAGGCCTTTGATGAAGGACAGGATGTGGAGGAACTCATGCAGGCAGCGGAGGGACAACTCTTCGAGCTTTCAAAGACCAATATGAAGAAGGACTTTACACAGATTAACCCTGTGATAAAGGAGGCCTACGATATGTTACGTGTGGCAGCTGCGCGTGACGACGGTATGAGTGGACTTGTTTCCGGATTCGACCGTCTTGACAAGATTACAAGCGGTTGGCAGAAGTCCGACCTGATTATCATAGCAGCTCGTCCGGCGATGGGTAAGACTGCCTTCGTGTTGTCAATGTGCCGAAACATTGCGGTGACAAACCGAAAGCCAGTTGCAATGTTCTCTCTTGAAATGTCGAACGTCCAGCTTGTTAACCGTCTCATAGTTAATGTGTGTGAGATTCCTGGTGAAAAAATCAAGAGTGGACGACTTGCAGAGTACGAATGGCCACAACTCGACTACAAGATAAAGGAACTCTATGACGCTCCGCTATATGTGGACGATACGCCTTCACTTTCTGTATTTGAACTCAGGACTAAGGCACGCCGACTTGTTCGTGAACATGGTGTCCAGCTTATCATTATCGACTACCTTCAGTTGATGAATGCGAGCGGAATGTCATATGGCTCACGTCAGGAAGAGGTAAGTACCATATCTCGTTCCCTCAAGGGACTTGCAAAGGAATTGAATATTCCTATTATCGCTCTTTCACAGTTGAACCGTTCAGTAGAGAACCGTGTGGGACAGGATGCCAACGACCCAGACAGCAAACGTCCGCAGTTGTCCGACCTCCGTGAATCAGGAGCCATCGAGCAGGATGCCGATATGGTTTGTTTCATCCACCGTCCGGAATACTATAAGATTCTTAAGGATCAGCATGGAAATGACCTTCGTGGTTTGGCTGAAATCATCATAGCAAAGCATCGTAATGGTGCCGTGGGTGATGTACGACTCCGATTCCGTGGTGAGTTTGCTCAGTTCGCGAATATAGAGGAACGTGACCCAAGTATGATGATTCCATCAAATGACGGTACGATTCAGCCTACAGCATCTTCGATGAATGGTGGAGGTAATGAGACCGATGCTAATGACCCGTTTGCAAGCATCGGAGTGGAGAATGCTCCACAGGACATGCCGTTCTAAATTCAAGATGGTGAATTATGTTTTTTGAAATAGAAATTGAGTTGATTTTTCAACATTGAGAATATATGTAAGAATTGATGAGATATGTATTGAAAATTCGATAAGAAAAAAGAAATTATATTAATTGATTAAGTAAGATTTGAATGAATTTGGTATACAGTTTTGTAGTTTGATTCACTTTTTGTTCGTGAGAATAGAAAAGAATCTATATTCTAAAAAACAAATTATAATAAGATGTATTTGGTTGCGCGAGTAACTGATTATGTTTAGATTGGATGATAATACATTTTCTCACTTTATCAATTAGAAAGGGAGGTTGTTAAGCGAGAGAGGTTAATATCCTCCCACTTTTTCCCCTCTT
>ODAI012169192.1_pt1 | contig 12871 bp, 12 predicted proteins | sample 1539321 | NCBI WGS metagenome assembly ODAI01 (sample SAMN02144231, study PRJEB22623) | gut metagenome | biome: sheep rumen | host: Ovis aries | place: New Zealand | reverse complement strand
CTCTACGGTATGCCAATCGTAAACGCTCACGAAGCCCGCACAGTATTCGTACTCAAGCGTGGTAAGGGTACAGGCTTCTCTGGTGTAGAAAACCCACTCTTCACAAACGACAATACTGTAATGATTTACGGAGATGCTAAGGCTACGGTTAGCGCGCTCGTAAGTGAGTTTGCAGATAAATAATATAGGTGCCGCCTGCCTGACGGCAGGCCGGCTGTTCCGCCCTTCGCTAAGCGCTCATACCGCTTCGCGGTACTCCGGGGCTCCATAGCCTGGCACTTTTAATGAAGACCGGTTCTGCCTTTTGTGCGCGGGATTGGCGATTTTTTATAAATTATTAAAGTTCACACTCTATCTTTGGAAAGGATCAGGCGTTTTACCATTTCTCTGACAAAACTAATGTCTTTATCCGGAAGATGATTCATATCGCGGATTAAATTTATTATTTCCGGTTTTATGCTGTCAGGAATATCTGAATTTTTACCAGTCACAAGGTATTCAACACTCACACCTAACTCTTTAGCGATTTTAACGGCCGTTTCAGCGCTTGGCTCCGTATAGTTTTCAGCCAGATAATGATCAATGGCTCTTTTTGAAACTCCCGTTTTTTCAGCTAATTCTTTAACCCTCATGTCCTGATATTTTAATTCGTCTTTTAGGTTTTCTCTGAATCCCATAAATATAAAATATCTTGTTTAGCAATTATTTGTTGATAATTACCCTAAACAGGTATATTATGTAAGAATACCCGTTTAAGCGAATATTAAAGGATTTACCTTAATGGGGCAGAGAAAAACCGGAGGAAAAGTGTGAAACTTATTTTTGAATACATGACGGAAGTAAGACGAAAACTGATTCTTATTACTGTCATTTTTCTTTTTTCAACCAGCCTGTTTGCCAGGGAAAAACTGGATATCGTCCTGCAGCGCGTTTCAGATGATATTTGTGCGCGTGTGTCTGCGAAAACGATTATTTGTGTTCTTGATTTTGATTCCACTTCCAAAGACATGGGTCTATATATCCGTGATTCATTGATTTCTTCTTTTGCCGAGAATCCGAACATAAGAATTGTTACCCGGCAGAATATGGATAAAATCAACATGGAACTTGACTATCAGTATTCGGGATACGTTAGTGATGAAACGGCTCTTTCCCTCTGCCAGCGGCTTGGGGCACAGGAAATTATATTCGGACAGGTTGATGAACTAGATAATAGCTATACGCTGCAGGTAAAAATGCTGGATGTAGAGACTGGATCTTACGCCCTTTTTAAGAAATACGAGATTTCCCGTTCTTCAAAAACAGAGCAGCTTTTGCATCATGCCGCTACGATTTATAAGTCTTCCCTTGGATTCATCGCTGAAGCAAACAAAAATTCAATTTCACATATATCTCCGGCTGCGGGAATTTCATTTGACTACAGCCTGAGTCGTCGCCTTTCTTTTGGTGTAAAGGCACTTGTCAGTTTTGACGCACTTGAAAAGGACAACACTATTTATACGATCGAACCACTTGGCTTTTTGCGATGGTATGTAACATCACCCACAGGAGAGCCGAGTGCAGGTCTTTTTGCAGAAGGTCAGGGCGGAGCGGAAGTTATTCTTGTGAATGACGAGATAAAAACGGCAGCGAGCGGGGGCTTGTCTCTTGGGTTTGGAATCACGGCAGGCAATTTTTATATTGAACCGTCTCTCCGTGGCGGCTATCCCTATCTTTTTGGGGCAGGGCTTGGAGCGGGATTTAGATTTTAGGTGGTATTTATGAAACGATTTATCAGTATTCTGTTTTTTCTTATTCAAGTTGTAACATTCAGTTTCTTTACATCATGTGAAAACCCTCTTTTTATCGGCGTTACGGAATTATATGAAGTCAAATTTTCTACAAACGGAGGAAGTTCTGTTGAAAGTGTTCGCACGAATTGTGTAAAAGACTTCCCTTATTCCCAAAAAAGTGACTGTACGCTTATCGGCTGGTATACGTCATCCTCCTTTTCAGGAGATGCGGTTTCGTTTCCGCTGGAAATAAAGGAAAATACAACGCTGTATGCAAGGTGGCAGCAGAATTACACGGTTACTTTTGAGACAAACGGCGGAACAAGCCTTGATTCCTATAAAACAGGTTTGATTGAAAATGCTCCGGAAACAAGCCGAACAAATTATCTTTTTGGCGGCTGGTTTACTAACGCTGATTTTTCCGGCAACGCGGTAAGCTTCCCATATTCTGTTACAAAACCGGTAACACTTTATGCAAAATGGATTCCGACTTATCAGGTGACGTTTGAAACTAATGGAGGAAGTGAAATTTCTTCATATAGAGCTTGCGTAATTGAAAATGTTCCCGAAACAAAGAGGGAAGGTTTTACTTTTGCGGGCTGGTATCTGGATTCTGGATTGACAAAAAGTGCTGCATTCCCATATACGCTCATGGCTGACACTGTATTCTACGCAAAGTGGCAGCAAGTTTACACCGTTACTTTTGTGACCAACGGAGGTACGGGTGTTTCGAGCCTATCAACCGGCTATATTGAATCTTCGCCAGTTACCACAAAAACAGACGCAAGCCTTGAAGGATGGTACACCACATCTGATTTTGCTGGGGGCAGCAAAGTTACTTTCCCTTACACTGTTACAGGAGACATAATCCTTTACGCAAGATGGCAGGCTGTCCAATGTACGATAACTTATTATCCGAACGGAGCGACCAGCGGAAGCGTACCTGAAAGTGTAACCGTTGATAAGGGAAGTACTTACACTGTTTTGGGAAATACAGGTAACCTTGAAAAGACTGGTTATGCTTTCACAAAATGGAACACCAGGATAGACGGCAACGGGCAGGGCTACAGTGCAGGAAGCACGATTACCTTGACAGGTGATGTTGAATTGTACGCTCAGTGGGGAAAGGATTACGGGGCGATGATTACAGTCCCGGGCGGATTCTTCTATCTTGGAGACCCGAACACGACGAGCGAACGACCAAAAATCACGCTTTCTAGTTTCCAGATTGCACAGTACGAAGTGACTTATGAACTCTGGCTAGAAGTTGCAACCTGGGCAAAAGAAAATGGATACAACCTTACCGCCGCAAGCAAAGGCTATGCTGCAAATGACCAGTTCAAGAGTTTTGTCCCTGCAACGAACATCAGCTGGAACATGGCCTGTGTTTTGCTCAACGCCTACAGCGCATACAAGGGCTATGAGCCGGTTTATTATCGCGGAAACTCAATCTGGAAAGACGACACAAGCACAAGCGGAACTTTCAGCTGGAATAAAAGCAAAAATGGCTACCGTCTTCCAACAGAATGTGAATGGGAATTCGCCGCTGGTGGCGGAAACGCAGAAACGCACGATACTTACACCTACAGCGGAAGCAACACGATTGGTGATGTGGCGTGGTATTCGGGAAACAGTGGAAGTGAAGCACACCCTGTTGGAACGAAAAGAGCAAATTCATTGGCAATTTATGATATGAGCGGAAATGTTAGAGAGTTTTGCTATGACTCTTATAGTAGTTTTGGAACTGGAGAGCTGGTTAATCCTGTTCATGAAGGAACTGATAATAAACTATCTAGAGGCGGAAGCTTTTATGTTTCTGCTGCCTCAATTTTCTCACGAAGTTATTATTATTATGCAACTGGAAAAGAATTATACTCAGGTCTACGTCCAGCACGCAATGCGGAGTAAGCGAATTATGCTTACTGAACTTGACAGAAATTTATAGGTGGATTTATCATTTTTCTATAAATATAAACGGAGCAAAAATATGGCAGAAAATAAAAAAATAACAGAAGAACGAATGCGAAAAATATTTGATGATTATTACGAACTTATCAAGTCTGATAATAATGCGCGCTATAAATCTTGGGAGCATTGTTATACTGTTTTTTCAAAGAATCAAAATAGAACAGATAACGAAACTGTTGATTTGCTATGTTTGAACCTGGCTTTTTATCTTGCAAGTTGGGGAATGTATCGTTCTTCATTTTTACTACAGAAAGATTATAAAATTCACAAAAAAGCTGTTTTGGAAATGCAAAAAGAAGAATATAATATCTTGCGGACTTTTGATATAAATGTCTTTGAGACAAACGAGTTTATTACTGCTTTGTTAAAACTTCAGGTTAATTTAAATCCAATTTATGAGGAAATCAAGAAAACTGTAAAATCAAACAAAAAGGAAGAAATAACAGATACTTTATTTACAAAAATACTTTTAGGTGTTTTTGGTTGTATTCCTGCCTATGATAGGTTTTTAAAAAGAGTCTTGAAAGATTATGGAATTGGAAGAAGTACTTTTGACAATCCGATGCAAATTAAAGATTTTATAACTTTTTACAGAGTACATAAAAATATTTTTGAAACAGCACATAAAAAAATTAGTTCGATCGGAGTTGAATATCCTCCAATGAGACTTGTGGACCTTTTGTTTTGGAGAGTGGGTTTGGAAGATGAGGGGAAAGAAAAACCTGAGGATTCTTTAGATTTTTAAAAGTGTATCTAAAGCCAATAAATTTGGCGCAAAAAAGGAGAATCTCATGGAATCAATCTACATTCTGCAAAAGACATACGAAAACTTGTATGCACTGACAAAGCCTGTGGCGGAATTTTTAGAGGAAAATTTGCCTTGCGTTGCTCCGAATAACTGGCGGTTTTATTGTATTGATGATGTTTTAAAAACAGAGTCAAAGGACGGAGCGAAACGCTTCGTTGATAAACCCCTTTATGAGCTTGATGCTTACTATCTTTTAAAAATACTTCTTGAAGACCGAAACTGGAAAGTTTTGAAGGATATGTTCCCTGAAAATGACTTTTATTCTGATAAAAACAAAAAACTTCTGCATGATGTTAAGAAAATCAGAAACGATGTCGCTCATCCCCGTATCGAAAAGTACACGGAGCAGAATTTTATCGAGTGGACTGAAAAAATTGAGACTGTCGCAAATCTTTTCGGAAAAAACTTAGGGCAACTTGTTGCAGACCTCCACAAATCCGAAAAAGATAGGCTCTTCAATTTCATTGCGGAGCGGACCTTTGACATCACGATGAATTCTCCTGATTTTAAGAAGCTGCCACAAAGCAAGCAGGAGAGTGTTGCCCGCACAAAAAAAAGATTGCAAGACCAGACTACAGCCGCAGGTATTATGGCATTGTTTGAGGACTCATATTTCCTTCATAAAGGACAACCGATAAAAGAGGGCTTGGAAGAATTTCATCTTCCGACTTTTGAAGATGTAATGGAAGAAGTAAAAGATTTTTATTATTTTGGAAAGTGGACTCCTGTAAAAAAATCTTAACCGCCAGCGACTTCCCGTTTTTTGAAAAAATATTGCTGAAAGAAATTGTGTTGAAAATAATAATTAATATTGCTTTTTACACCGCCATCACACATGGCTCATTGTAATAAGGAATTAAAGTATCGTGAGTTAAAAAAGTCAGACCGTCTGTTTTAGCCTGCGAAATTAAAAGTCGGTCAAAAGGATCATGATGTTCAGGCGTATTCTCTGGGCGGGAAAGAGTATCGACTGCAAAAATGTGTTGTTTACTAAGCGGATATTCAACAAAGCCCTGCTCATTGCAAAAATTGACAAATGCTTGTGGAGAAAGCGTAAGTTTGTCTGGCTTTCGGTTATGTTTTATGGCAATTTCCCAAATAGAAACAATGCTGAAATAAATTGTATTGTTTTCATCGTCAAGAAGCTTACGGGCTTTTTGTGGAAGTCTCTCATCACCCGTTAAATACCAGATTATGATATGTGTATCACAGAGAATTCTCATTAAACGGCTCCAAAAAGGCATGCAATTTCTTCATTGTCTTCATCAAAGTTCTGTGGATAAATGAATTTCCCTTTTGCGCTTCCGAACTGCCGTTTTTTAGGAAGAGTCTGCATTTTTGCTTCTTGTACTTTAGGACTACGCTGCAACAGTTTGGCAAGATATTCCATGACAGAAAGCTGTTCTGCAAAAGTGAGAAGTTCCAGCTGATTTTCAAAATTCTTCAATTCCATTGCTGACATTCTGTTCCTCCTGTTCGTAAGATGGCTATAGTATAGCATATTTTTATTCTCTTGTGGAAAAATTTATGAAAAAAGAACTTATGGGTAGACTTTGTAGGTATATAAAAAATGATGGTGCCGATTCACCCGGTTGCAGACCGTATGCCTAAGTCGCGAAAGCGATACTGTATAATAAACTTCCAATTACGCAAACGGAGCGAAGCGACGTATGCCAGGCCACATGAACGTTCTTCTTGCTGAAGCAAATGTTCCCTACGAGCAGCTCAAAACTGCTGACGAGATGAACCCGCAGATGAGCAATGTTGACGTTGCAATCGTTATCGGTGCAAACGACGTTGTAAACCCGGATGCTATCCACGACGAATCTTCACCGCTCTACGGTATGCCAATCGTAAACGCTCACGAGGCACGCACAGTATTCGTGCTCAAACGTGGTAAGGGTACAGGCTTCTCTGGTGTAGAGAACCCGCTCTTCACAAACGACAATACTGTAATGATTTACGGAGATGCTAAGGCTACGGTTAGCGCGCTTGTAAGTGAATTTAATGATCAGTAAGTAGACGCAGATTAACGCAGATACACACGGATAGGACACGGATGTGTTTTGCAGGTGTGTGTTTGATATGACGCCAGTCTTGCTTTTGGCCTTCGCAACACAGTTGCTCGGAGAATCGCTAAAAACAGTCCACCGGACTGTTTTTGCCCTGCTTCGCAGGGCCGCTCCCTAAGGCTGGCGTTTTTTTGTTTACAGAACCTGTAGTAGCCTGACCCGCAGGGAGCGAAAGCGACCGGAGGGGAACGCCCAAAACTGGCGAATTCCTTAATCAAGCAGGAAGTTGTAATCTGGGGCGACTCCGTTTTCGTCGAGCTGGAGTTCGGTGGGGGTGGTGTAGTCGCTGGAGAAGCCGGTCTGTGCGCCACCGGAAACGAGGCTTAGGTCAAAGCGGAGGGGCTCGTTGTCTTTTATCTGCATTTCGCCTGCAAAGCCGGCTTTGTACATTTCGCGTTCCAGTCTGAAAAGTGCCAGCGTGCGGACGCTTGTGGAATTTGCGTGGACGGTACAGATTTCAGTGGGTTGGGTACCTTCAAGATACCAGGCTGTAATTTTGTGGTCGCCGCAGTCGGGAGTCAGGATGCCGCCGCTGACAGAACAGACTGTCGCCTGAATCAGGCCTGTGGCGGGGCGTTCAAATTCTTTGTAGGGCAGACCTTCGTTTGCCTTTGACATGAAGTCAGACCATGCGTAACCTGCGAGTGTTGAACCGGTGAGCTTTAAGCCCAAAGACTGACCCGGCTTGTCAAATCCGAACCAGAAGACTGATGTGTAATAGGGGGTAAAGCCTGCTGTCCATGCGTCTGCCCAGTTCTGTGTTGTACCGGTTTTTCCGCCTGCGGGCATTGTGTAGCGTTTTCCGCGGGAATCGGTATAGCGGAATTTTGCGCCCCAGTTGGAAGGATTTGCCAGAGTACCGCCGTTGGAGACTGTATTTTGCAGCAAATCGGTCATGATAAAAGCTGTCTGGGGAGAAATGACCTGAATTGACTGGCCTTTTGCCGCCTGTGCCTGACGCAGTTCTTTTTCCGGATTCAGGAATACGTTTCCGTTGCGGTCTTCTACGCTGCGGATTGCAATTGGTGTGATTTCCTTTCCGCCGCTTGCAATGACTGTGTATGCGCGGGCAATTTCGATGGGGCGCACAGAACAGACGCCCAGACCGATTGGATAGCCGGGAACAAAACCGCGGGTGGGAAGTTCTTCTGCAGAAATACCCAGCAAAGATACGGCGCGGTTAATGGCGGCGTCAAAGCCGATTCCGTCAAGTACTTTAAGTGAAGGAATGTTCATGGAGCGGCAGAGGGCATACCAGAGCTGTACGTCACCTTCATATTCGCCCTTGAAGTTCTGCGGCACATAGGGGCGGCCGTCTGCGGTGTGGAATACGACCGGCGTGTCTGAAATTGCGGTGGTTTCCGTAAACTGCCGGCTGTCAATTGCCGCACTGTAGTAGAGGGGCTTAAAGGATGAACCCGGCTGTACTTTTGCCTGCATGGCCCTGATAAACTGGTTTTCGCTGTCGTATTTGCTTCCGCCTACAAGGGATGTAATGTGTCCGGTGCCGTTTTCCAGGGCAACCATGGTGCCTTCAATTGTTGTCTTGCTGACATTCTGCTTGGTGACGGTGTTTGACTTGTTTACGACACTCATTTTGAGTTTGTCCAGACCGAACATGAGGCTGAATACATCGATGACGGGATTTAATGTGTGTGTATAGGTTGCGCGGGAAATAGTTTCGTTTCTCTGTTCTGAGACTTTCAGATTTCCAATGTTAAAGGTAAGGGCAATCAGTTCAGAAAGGGGAGTGTAGATCTTAAAGGCTTCATTTCTGCGTTCGCCTGTGGATTTCTGGTATTCGCGGTTTGCATAGGCGATGTAGTAATCCATTGTTTCCTGAGCCGCCTGCTGCTGTTTCAAATCCAGAGTTGTGTTTACGGTAAAGCCTGAAGAATAAATGTCATCCGTTCCGTAAATCATGTCTCCCAGTTCACGGCGCACATACTCGCTGAACCAGGGGGCCTTGTCATCGTGGCTGAATGTTGCGGCACTTCCCGTTCTGGTAAAATCAAAGGTTCCCCAGTATGCATCAAAGGATTCATCTGCTTCTTCTCGGGTGATGTATCCTGCCGCAACCATGGTGTTGAGTACGTCTTCCTGACGGGCCATTGCGCGGTTGGGATAGTCAAAGGGATTGTAGAAGGCCGGATTGGAAAGCTGGATGACCAGAATGGCTGCTTCTGCAGGACTGATTTCTTCTGCTCCATGCCCAAAGTAATATTTGCTGGCCGCATTGATACCGTAGGTGCCGCCGCCAAAATAAATCTTGTTCAGGTAGAGTTCAAGGATTTCATCTTTTGAGTAGCGGCGCTCCATCTGAATGGCCCACCACAATTCCTTGAGTTTGCGGGTATATGACATGTCCGTACGGTCACAGAAAAGGGTACCTGCAATCTGCTGGGTAAGCGTTGAACCACCACCCAGTGAGCGGCGGGTAAGTTTACCTACAACGGCACGGAGAATTGCTTTTACGGTAAAGCCGTGGTGCTGATAAAAGACTCTGTCTTCGCGGGAAATCAGTGCGTCCAGCATGTGCTGGGGCAGTTTTTTTATGCTGATGATTTCGCGCCGCTCTTCGCCTGCCAGTTCGGTGATTAGTTCGCCGTTGATATCCAGAAGTTTGGTTGGAAGGGCAGTGGAGAATTCTGTAAACTGTTCGTTATCTATGATGTATTTTGTCTGCGCAAGTGCGATTCCCAGTCCGGCGCCAAAAAGAATTGCGCAAAAAAACAGGCCGAAAACCAGCACGTAGGTAGACTTATTAATTTTTGACATATCTACTATATTGTAAAGATTTGTTTAATGACTGTCAAACCGGATGTAAAAGCAAAAAAAAGACCGGCTTTCGCCGGCCTATGCCCATCAGGCAGTAGGGCAACAATGGGTGGGAGGGGATAATTGCGCCCTACAATTATATTATCGCCTGCATGTGTAAAAATCTTTAGTATTTTTAAAGAAAAAAGCATATTTTTTAGAAAAAAACGACAGAAAAAAGACAAAAATGTTGTTTTTGAAGGAATTTTTTATTCTTCTTCGGAAACAGTTGCGTCAATGGAAAGATTTACATTGTATGTGCGGCCGTTTACGGCAGTTACCGTGCGTACAACTTCGTAGTCGCCGATGACAAAGCGTACTGTGTGTTCGCCCGGACTAATTTCAAATGCAGTTTTGGTGTTTTCCACGGCATTTCCGTCCAGAGATACCTGGGCATTTTCCGGGCTTGCAATTTTGAGCAGGGGGGTGATGCCGCGGAGGTTTACAGTCAGACTGGTTGATTTTGCCTGCTCAATCCTGAATGTGCGGACTTCGTTGCGGTAGTTTTCACTTGTGATGGAAAGATGATGTTCGCCCAGTCCCAGAAGAATACCATCTTTTTCCAGAGTGACCGGTTTTGCATCGATGACCACGGAATAGGGGTTAGAGGCAGATTTTGGTTCTGTGATGGTGAGGTTCAGTTTTCCCTTATTGATGAGGATTGGTTTAGCCGTACATTCAAAGGTAGCGTTTTCAAAGGCTTCCGGAACTCCCTTCATTGCAAGCTGCATTCTGAAAAAGATCAGACGTTCTTTTGTATTGGGGATGACGGCAATTTTTTCGTGATAGGGGCTGTCCTTTAATTCCATGCCTTCTGTCAGCGGAATGTAGATTGTGTGGGAAAGTCTGCCGGGAAATGTTCCTACGGTGATTCTTGTGCCGCTGTAGTCAATATTTTTTGCACTTGGACGGGGAGAAAGATCATCGTAGAGGGAGTAGGCGATTGTGTCCCGCCAGGAAGCAACGATTTCCGGAATCTTAAAGTGAAGTTCAATTCCGCTGATATAGGTCATGTCTTTTGGCAGGGAGATGAGAATGGCATCGTTAATGCCTGCTTCTGCATGAACTTCGGTAAATAAGTCTGAAATATCTACCGGAGTAACAGCGCGCACCCGAAATGTTTCTGCGTAGGATGCGGAAAGCAGAAAAAAAAGTGAGGAGATGAGTACTGTTTTTGCAAAGTGCTTTTTTATCATCACTATAAGAAGTCCTATTGTCAGTATAAATGATTTTAAAAAAACTGTATAGGCTTCAAATCTTTATATGAAAGAAATTTGTCAATTATTTTTTGAGCGGGTTTGCGGGCTTTCCGTTCAGTCTTATTTCAAAGTGCAGGTGGGGGCCGGTGGATGCACCTGTCGTTCCTACCTGACCGATTTTTTCTCCTGTGGACACCCTTGCATTTTTTTCTGTGCTGATGCGGGAAAGGTGGGCGTAGACACTGGTCATGCCATTTGCATGCTGAAGAATAATGCAGTTTCCGTAGATGGGGTCATTTTTTAAGATTTCCGCTACCAGTCCCTGCTTGCATGCAAAAACATCGGTACCTTCTGGCGCCGCTAAATCAACGCCTGAGTGGAACTTCCATTTTTTTGAGATGGGGCTTATGCGGTAACCGAAATCTGAAGAGAGCACAAAATCAGACAGGGGCATTTTCATGGAGGTGTCCAGAAAAAAAGCCCGCTGGGTAGGGGTAAAGTGCTGGCCCTGAAGAAAATAAAATGTGCGTTCTTTTATGATGCAGACGGGTGAGCCGGAGACGAGGGGGGCAAATTCCCTTTCAAGCAGAATTTCTAAAGCGTTTTTTGGCTTTTGCGGAATAAAAAGGCCCGGTGCAGCCGGTAAAAGCATTTCAAGGCCCGTGAGGACTGTATCAGGGCTTTCCAGACCGTTTGCCGTGGCCAGTGTTTCCTGGGGAATGTTCAGCCGGGCTGCCACGCTTTGAAGGGTATCTCCTTTTATTGCCTTGTAGCGGTAAAAGAGAAGATTTACCTTTTTGCCTGCTGCCTCATTCCTGTATGCAAGGCTTACATCGTCACTGAAGTCTTTGAGAGCATAGTTTTGAATGGAACGTTTTTCTTCGGGAAGAGGAATTCTGGGATTCAGACTTTCCATGACAGGCAGATAGTTAAAATCAATAATCATTTTCTCCTGTACTTGTTCTTGTGCGAAAAGTGTGCAGAACAAGGCAGAAAGACAGAAAATGAAAAGTTTATTTTTTCTCGCGGCCAAAAGTCAGCACTCCGTAGACAATAATCATAAGAAAGAGAACGGGGAGGGCAAGAAAGCGTTTTCCGTGCAGTACCAGTTCAATGGCTGCGTAGAGTCCCAGAATGACGGTAAGAATGCGGGCTGCAGTCAGAAGGCTTGCCGTGATACCCGCTTTTTTGATTTTTTTTATCAGAAGAAATGAAAGGATAAGGGCAATAATAATCAGCGTTGTAATGGTGTAAGCGGCTGGGCTGGAAGTGGCAAAAAACCAGAGCGGATAAACGATTGCGGCACCTAAAAGCGTACATGCTGCCAAAAGTAACAGAACTTTTGCCGCTGAACTGAAATATTTTTTATAACCTTTGGCGATTTTTTTTAACATGTGAAAATCGTACAAAAAAAAACCTATCGGGTCAAGCCGATAGGTTTTTTAATCTTATGCCTCTGCGATTGCTGATGCAGGGCAAACAGATGCGCAAGTGCCGCAGCTCAAGCATGCACTCTCGTCAATCTGGCGGTGTCCGTCAGCTTCGCTGATTGCTCCAGCCGGACAGTCCGGTTCACAAGTGCCACAGTTTACACATGCACTAGCGTCGATTTTGTATGCCATAGTAGTACCTCTCTGTATTATGGTATACATTTAAAATAACATACAACATACAATAATGCAAGTATTTTCTTGCAGTATAAGAACATATTTAGACTGTGCTAACAATTGTTACACTTTGAACTGGTCTACCTGTTCACCAATCTGGTTGATAGAATCCTTTACCTTGCCGGAGATGTCGCTCAGTGTTGCTCCCGTTTCGTTAATCTTGCGGGCACCGACTGACATTTCTTCCATGCTTTCGTTCATCGCCATGGTTGCATTCTGAAGGTTTGTTACCTCAGAAAGAATCATGCGGTTTCCTTCTTCCATTTCAGAAGAAGCGTTGCGAACTTCTACGGTACTGTCGTTCATGTTGTGCAGGGCTTCTGTAATCTGCTTTGAACCTTCGTTCTGCTCTTCCATTGCGGCCTTAATCTGCATAACAAGTGCATCTGTTTCTTCCAGTTTGTGAGAAACAGACTCGAATGCGCTGCTTGCCTCGCCGGAAGCGGTAACAACCTGAGAGATTGATTCCTTGATGCCGTTCAGCTGGTCGCCGATTGTCTTAGACTGGGCGGTTGATGTTTCAGAAAGCTTACGGATTTCGTCAGCAACAACTGCAAAGCCCTTTCCT
>ODAI013016216.1_pt1 | contig 12874 bp, 16 predicted proteins | sample 1539321 | NCBI WGS metagenome assembly ODAI01 (sample SAMN02144231, study PRJEB22623) | gut metagenome | biome: sheep rumen | host: Ovis aries | place: New Zealand | reverse complement strand
TTTGAATTTTTATTTGATTTGCATTAATGTTTTATGCTTGTTAAAATTGTTCTATAGGGGGAAATGCATATGCTTCATTTATCATATATGGGGATAGCCTTTTCACTGGTATTTTACATCGTGTTCGGTGTAGCGGTGAAGTTCATGGAACTAACTCCCAAAGCCAGGAACAAGGCGAGGCTGATCATCCTGATCATTTCCGTTATGACATTTTCGATATCAACCCTGTGCGCCGGAATTTTTAGCCTTCATTCCGGGGCTTACGTGTATAGCGCTATTTTCCTCATCTTAGCCATCATTTCACTGATCTTCATACTGGCAATTCTCATTGAACTCCATCAGATCAATACCAGAGTCAAGATGAGAAGATTTATGGTTCTCTTTGATATTGTGGATCGCTATATTAACGAGGGTAAATCCAGGGAAGAAATCATGACCTATCTTACCGGGAACCAAAAGCTAAGCAACAAGGAGGCCACGGATTTCCTGGAATTCATCTCAGATCCCACCAATCATCAGTTTCTATCCGACGTCAATGAAAAGATCCAGGAAGCCAAGCTAATGCAGAAGGTAGAAACGGACTATTTCAGATAAACTAAGCGGGAGCTCATCGGACATCGATGAACTCCCGCTTTTTATCTGCCACCTACCTATTAGATTGTAATCACCCAAACAGATCTATGGTATTTCCTGCCATTTCATAGGACATTGCCCGGGTATCCTGACTGTAGCCTGTGGTCATTCCCTGGAATCTTGCTGCCACATCGTTATACATACGATTGGCTTCCTGAGACTTTCTTACCACATTGGCCGAAAGCTTTAATGGATCGCTCTCTTCATCTGAGGAAGTAAGCGCCTGTGCGTTGGGGTACCTCACGGGCGGTACGTTTGTAACCGCACCGCTCATTCCTGTCTCGATGAAAGAATCCGACACATCCGACTCATTCTTTAAATTATAATTGAGCGGCTGTATAAAGCCCATGCCGTAGGGACCACCTACAGCGCCTATTGATAGACTCATAATTTCCCCTCTTTGTGCAGGAAAGGTTAACATTATCTCCCTGCACAGATTATCATACCTTTAAGTACCCCCGGGTTCAATTATGCCCTTGAAAATATTATCTAAAAAAATTATTTAAACTCATAAAATTTTGTTAAATTTTATGATATTATATTAAAGAGGGGTTATTACTTAAACCTTCGGAAATTCAATTACTTTTGTAGCAGAGAAAGGAGCACCTGATTATGTCTAACCAGCTGCAATATTCTCCCTTCAAACCAAACTTGAAGACAGCCGAAGTATTTGCGTGGGGAGATCCGGAGTACAATCTTTTTGACCAGCTCAACGATAAGTATGAAGAGAAGCACCCTGAGTTCAGGGATCTCTCAAGCTATGAGAAGATGGTCATTAAACAGCAGATCCATCATGAAGCCATCGGGCTGACACCGCTCAACCTGATAATGGATATCGTGTCCGATCCGCAGTTCGATGAATTCCGGGCCGTAGAAAGCATGTAATAACAACAAAGTCGTCTTCCTCATCGAGGCAAGACGACTTTTATTTTTGACTTTTTATCTGGTTTCTCTGTTTACGTATTTGTTGTGGAACTTGGAATACATGATCTTCTGACTGCTGTAAAGACCCGTGTATCCCGAGAATGTGTAGCTTAAGGCAATTGCCAGAAGGTAATAGGGCATTCCCTTAAAACCGAAGAGTTCAAAGCATATGAACAGTGATGAGATCGGACAGTTGGTGACTCCGCAGAAAAGAGCTCCCATTCCTATGGCGGCACAAAGAGCCGGGTCAAATCCGCCGATCCGGGAATACAGACATCCGAAGGTGGCACCGATATAGAGAGCCGGAACGATCTCACCGCCCTTATAACCTGCCCCAAGCGTCAGCGCAGTGAAGATGATCTTGAGAAGGAAGGCGTAATAGGGTGCCTCTCCCCTGATGGCCATCTCGATAACATTCATGCCGGCGCCGTTGTAATATCTTGTTCCGGACAAAAATGTCAGTCCCGCAACAATGCATCCACCTACAAATACCCTGAGGTACGGATTGGCAAAAAACTTCTTATAAGCCTTTCCTGCCGTTTTTAAGACGATGCAGAAGATCACACTCAGTATAGCGCAAAGAATTCCCAAAAGTCCCGTAAAGAATGCATGATAAAGGGTAAATTCGGGGACAATGTTAACCGCAAAGGTTTCTCCGCCCGCTCCAACGAAAGAACTTACGCCCCCGGCTACGAGAGCCGATATAACGCAGGGCACCAGCGCCGAGTAATACATAACGCCCACATTTTCTATTTCCATTGCCATAAATGCAGCCGTCATGGGCGTTCCGAAAAGAGCCGAGAAAGCAGCACTCATGCCGCACATGGTGATGATCTTTACATTTCCCTCTTTTAGCCTAAAGAGCTTTCCCAGGTTATATCCGATGCTCCCGCCCATCTGAAGAGCTGCGCTCTCACGTCCCGTAGAGCCGCCAAATAAATGTGTAAGTGTAGTGGATATAAATATAAGCGGCGCCTTTACCCAGGGAAGATTATCTCCTTCCTGTATAGACTTTATAACAAGATTCGTGCCCTTATCCTCATAATCCTTGCACAGTCTGTACAGGAATACTATCAAAAGACCTGCCAGGGGAAGCCCCGCTATTATGTAATCATGATCGGTTCTGAATTTCGTTGCCCATCCTACGGCAAGAGAAAAGGCAGCTCCGATCGCGCCCACCACAATGCCTGTAATAGAGCCCAATATCAGCCACCTTACAAGAACTCTTATCCTGCCCCTTATATCCATATCGGACAGTTGTTCCTTCAAATGTTCAAATATGTTTTCTTCCATTAGGTTCATCTCGGTCCATTATCCTACGCTCTTCTCTATAAGTTGTCCAAACTCCACTGCTGATACGGGTTTGGAGAAGTAGTAACCCTGAATGATGTCGCAGCCTGCCTTCTTAAGAAGATGATACTGATCCTCAGACTCAACTCCCTCGGCAATAACAGGAACTCCAAGGAATCTTGCAATCTCCAGGATGAACTCAACCATGCTCATTTCCTTATTATTCTCTTCGATATCCGTGATGAATGCCATGTCAAGTTTCAGAGCATCTATCGGAAGAGATGTGAGCATGTTCAGGGAAGAATACCCCTTGCCAAAATCATCCATCTCCACCATGAAGCCCTCATTCCTAAGCCCTTCCACAACGCTTTTTATCTGGGTCACGCTGTCGGTATAAGCAGTCTCTGTGATCTCAAGATGCAGTTCATCTGTTCTTATACCGTTTTCCGCCACGATTCCTTTGAGGAAATCCAGAAGGTCCGGGTCATAAAAATCTACCCTGGATACGTTCACTGAAATGGGTACAGACGTTCCGTACATATCCTTCCAACGCTTCATCTGCTTTGCGGCCTCACGCCACACGTATCTGTCCAGTTCTTTGATGCGTCCGTTTTCTTCAAAAAGAGGCATGAAGGAATCCGGTCTTACAAATCCGAATTCAGGATGCTTCCATCTGATAAGGACCTCGGCGCCGAAAAGCTTGGGAGTGTCTGCGGTTATATCATACTTTGGCTGGAAAACCACCATGAACTGGTGCTCCTTAAGAGCCTTGTCCATGTCACCAAGAAGCCTGGCTTCATATAGCTCTTTTTCATGCATCTCATTATCGTAAACTGCGATATGAGGCGAATGGATATTCCTGGAAATAGTATTGCTCACAGCTGTAGCCCTGTCAAAGCGCTGTTCAAGAGTTGCCGAACGATAAAGATCCGGATACACACCGATCCTTATCCTGGCATCCTGGGGCGTTAAAACAGATGACACCGTCTGTATAAGCATTTCTTTCAGGAGGCTGTAATCCGACTGATGCTCAATATACATATAAAAGCAGTCAGCGTTGTAGCGACAGGCAACGCCTCCGCAGGATCTTGACATTTCCCTGGCGGTCATGGCTATCACTCTGATGAGGTTGTCCCCCACTGACCGGCCGTAAAGCTCGTTAATAAGATGAAATTTACAGAAATTAAGGACAACAGCATCCACCTTCTGATCCGGATGGAACTTGTCGTACTCTCTTGCATACTGGAAAAAGAACTCTTTTGTCATAAGTCCCGTAAGGGAGTCGACTCCGGTCTCTACGATAATGCTTCTGTCTATGGACAGCTCGATGGATCTTTTTACTCTGGCTTTTATGACCTCGGGAGAATCGTAGGGCTTGCGAAGGAAATCCACGGCTCCTCTGCGAAGGCTTTCCACCTCCGCGGTTTTCTCTGCGGTAAGCACGATAACCGGGATATTCTTAAGGGTCTCATCTTCCCTCATTGTGTCAAGGACAAAATAGCCGTTTCCATCAGGCATATAAAGATCAAGAAGCACCAAAGACAGGAAATCCTTCTGTTCCTTTAATATGGTCACCGCCTCTGTTCCGCCCTGAGCGAAAACTATATCAAATTCTTCCTTGAGGATATTGCCCAAGATCCGCAGATTAACCGTCTCATCGTCCACAATGAGAACAGTCCGTCTGAAGTCCTTCTCGTACTTCGCGCCAATATCCAGCCTTGCATTACTGTCAAAAGTCATGGCATCATCCCTAATAAATCATACTGCTCACTATAACAATCTGCCTATTAATTATAACGCACTCATGGTAAAAATGCGTTTTTTGTGCTTTTATTTTCGTAAATATTTAGATTTACGTCAAATAAAAAGGCGCCCGTATAGAGCGCCCAAAAAAACTATAATATCAATATGTTACTGCTGCAAGAGCAGGTACTCTGATAAATGCGACAGGTCCGTGTCCTGACATATTAACAACAACGTGGTCCTTGCGGATCTCAGCTACGGAGAGCTGAACCCAGCCCTTTTTCTGCTGCTGATATACCGCAATGTTATCACCTGCATTTACGCCGCTGCAGTAGAAGTTACACTTTGCCGATGAAAATGCAACTCCGGGAGAACTGGTCTGTACGCAGTTGATAAGCACACCGCCAAGGCTGCCTGCCAGCTGGTTTGCTGAAGAGATTATACCGCTGTTGGGTACTGTAAGTACAAATGTTACATTACTCTTATTGCCGTTGATCTCAACGTGTCCGCCCTGAGCAACGGTGTTTCCGTAATATGCTACTGCATTATTTCTCCTGAGAATGGCGCTTCTGGGTTCTGAAGGTGAAGGAGTTCCGCCACCGCCACCGCCGCCTTTGTTCGCGGCCTGAACTGCCTTGGTAAGCTTCTTGATCTGCCCTGTCAGCTGATCGATCTCACCCTGAAGCTTCTCGATATCCTCCGCAGTAACGCTGCGAGAGCCTCCTGTTGTTTCATCCGCAGCAAATGCGCTGAGTGATGTTGAAACCATGATTACAGATGCAAGTACCAGAGCTAGAATCTTCTTCATTTTTTACGCCTCCATACTCTTTCTTATTTGCAATTATTCGTCTTCCGGGTCTGAATAATCAATGTACCTGTCAATCTCCCCACGGACATCACCCACAAGGCACCCGATGACCACCGTCTGTTTTGTGGGATCGTCGGAATTCTGCGTGGACAGTGTTATGAGGAAGTTTTCCACTTCAACAGCTCTTTCCCAGCCCGCTCTCACATTCCTGTTCATACTCTTGGAGGAGAATATCTCATCCAAAAACTCCCGGCAACCGCTGGCATAGGAAAAATCATACTGCTGTAAAAGCTTTGTGTCCTCTCTGCTGTAGGCAGCGAAAACATAATAAATAAGGGCATTCCCTTCCGTGTAAACATAAATATACTTGTGATCCTCAAAGTATGATCTGTCCAGGAACTTGTTGAGTCCCGCGAACATGGTCCCGTCTTCCGGCGAACTGCCAAGGAGCACTTCATTGAAATCGCACATGTCCTTCATGTTGGCCGCTTCAATATGGATCGCACCCTTTGAATCCTCTTCCCGCTCCAGGTTGTGACTTACGTAAAAAGAGTCATCACCGTCGCTGCTTTGAAGGACAGGATAATCGATATCCGTGTCCGGCAGGTACAGCCAAGCGAAAATATCGCTGTTGACCTCTTTTAATTTCTCAAAGTCCACATGGGAATCTTCCGCACTCTCATCCCTGGTTATCAAACCGGCGTCGGCATCGGCGTTTTTGCCGCTCTTTCCGCATCCCAGAAGGAGCGCAGCCGTAAGTACCATCACCAGTCCGAACTTGAGGGTATTCATGCTTACGTTTTTATATCGGCATGTTTTTCCCATTACTTTAGCCCACATTGTCAATTTCTTCATAAAAAACTTCAATTATCGTTTTGTACAGATCCTCCTCGTCCACATAAAACTCCTCAAACTCCCCGTTCTTTTGGGTTTCTCCCTTCACCATTCTAAGATCGTCAGTGTCAAAAGAATAGCTTGTAATATATGGAGCAAGGTAACTGATCTCATCTGCGGTGATGTTGGTCACCATTTTGCTGCTGATGGCACTGAACAGCTCAACTGCAGCATTTGCATTATCCGAAGCGGTCTCTCTTGCCGCCTTTATAAACCCTGTAATGTACTGTTTCTGCCTCTCAAGCCTTGCATCGTTGGATGCAAATTTACTCATGTCCCTGGCCCTGAGGAACACATAGGCTGTCTCTCCCTCAAGATGAACCCGGGAGCCCTTCACAAGTTTTTTATCCCATTTGGTAAGATCTTCGGGAACCGTTACGTCAACTCCACCCACCTGATCGTTGATGATGGGGATCGCGCTCATGTTGATGGCTGCGTATCCGTGGATGGGAAGCTGGTAAAACATATTCGAAACCGCCTTCACCTGGTAATTGCAGCTCTCCTCCATTCCGTTTCCGAAACCGTGCTGAGTGGCGATCTGAGCCACTACAGTATTCTGATATCTCCCGTACTCATCATAAATATCCACATCCGTCATGGAGTTTCTGTTTATCCCCACGATCTTCACGGTCTGATCATGTGGATTGAGCACCAGCAGGAAAAGAGCGTCCGCCTGGCCCCCATCGGTTCCTTCATCCATCTTGATCACAGTCTCGTCGTCCTTATCTATTCCCATGATGAGGAAGGTGGTGATGTCCTCATTGTAATCGTAGACTTTGCCCTCGTACCTGACCCAGTCCGACTGCCAGTTTGTATCCCTGCTTTCCGTCTGTGCAGTGTTATATTCACTTTGAGCCATCATGGGCGTTGTGGTAGCCGACTTTGTGGAAAGGCTGGACTTTCCGAGAAGCCTGAAGGCCTCAAATCCCACCAGTCCCAGTGCTATCACAGTCATGAAACTCGCCCATATGATGAGAAAAACTCTGCCTTTTTTGCTCATGTACAAGCTCCTAGAATCCGCTGCTTGCCTCACTGGCCGCCTCAGCAGCTGACTCCTCCAAATTCATTTCAGGTAAAAGGATCTGCTCCTCTTCCTCTTCAATCGTCTCCCCGTCACTTTCAAGATCCTCTATATCCGCGGGAAAAATCCTTGACTGCTTGGCTACGTTTCCACTATAGTCCGAAACAGCATAATAAACTACTGCTGTGCCCGCATCCCTGTTAAGAACAACCTTCTCCACAACAATGCGCCCCGTCAGATCCCCGTCCTTGGCGTCGTAGGCGTTGACTCCCTCCTTCAGCTGCCTTTCGGTGGTGGTAGAATCATAGATAAGATCCAGAGCCGAAAACCTGAATTCAGGCTGGATCCTGTCGCTTCTGCCGTAAGCCAGTACGATCAGAACAACAAGAACGCAGCTCAATATGGAAAAAAATATCCCCAGAAGATTTCCTTTCACTTTTTTCTCTCCAATGCTCAGTCTTTCCTGGTAACTCCGGCAAGATAATTAAGCTCATCCAGGTCGTCATCATCAGGTTCGACGCCGGCCTCCGGAGCCTTGGGTCTTGTGGGTGTTTCCGCATTGTCCTCCCCGTACTTGCCGTAATATTTACCATAATACTTGCCGTAGTACTTGCCGTAATAACTGCCGTAATGACCATAATAACCCTTGCCGGATATATCCACCTTGTTAAGGACAACCCCCAGCATCTTGGCTCCGGCCTTATCCAGCTGATCCTTGACCCTCTGGGCAAATCTGAAGCTTATGGCATTGCTCTCGATGACCATGATGGTTCCGTCGCACTGCTTGGCAACAACCGCCGCATCAATAACGCTTCCGAGAGGCGGAGTATCTATTATCACATAGTCAAATACCTGTTTCATATTCTCAAGGACCTTGCTGAATATCCTGCCACCCAGAAGTTCGCTGGGATTAGGGGGCACAGGTCCCGCAAAAACAACGTAGAGGTTAGGTGTATCGGTCTCACAGATCACACTGGAGAGTCTCTCCCTTCCCACAAGGCAGTGGGTAAGGCCAAGCCTTACGGAGCCGGTTCTGTATCTTCCGACCAGTACCGACTTACGCATGTCCGCATCCACAAGAACAGTCTTTTTTCCCGCTTCGGCAAAGGCCCTGGCAAGGGCCATAGCCACGGTAGTCTTACCTTCTCCCGGAGTGCAGCTGGTAACTGAGATGACCCTCACATTCTGGCCGCTGAATTCCACGTTGCTTCGGAGGGTTTTGTAGGCTTCTTTTATCTGATAGTTATTTTCCGATTGGCTGAAGTGAAGCTTTGCGCTCTGCATATGCCCTCCCGTTTACTTCTTTTTCTTATCGGATTTCTTTGCTTTCTTTTTATCGGTCTCTTCGGTGGTGAGAGGGATCAGTGCCAGAGTGCTAAGGCCAAGATACCTTTCCACATCATCGTTGCCCTTGATCGTGTCATCCAGAAGGTATCCCAGGATCACAAAAAACGCAACGGCAAGTGCTCCCAGAAATCCTGCGATAACAGTCCATCTTGCAACGCTGGGGCCGGACTTCTTGGTGGGAACATTGGCTGTCTCGGCAACATTAATGGCGTCGATATCCATAACGTTGGTGATGTGTTCGCTGGCAACCTCCCTGATACAGTTGGCTATCTGCATCGCCATGAGGGGATCCTCGTCCCTGGCAGTTATGGCCACAATTCTGGTATCGGAAGGAGTGTCCACCTTGAGCACATCCGCAAGATCCTCGTACCCCATATCCACCAGGTTGAGTCTCTGGATAACCTCCTCCAAAACGTATCTGCTCTTAATGAGCTCGGCATAGTCCTGGGTCAGCTGGGTTGATATCTGCACATCCGAATAGGTAACGGTCTGGTTCTCCTCCTTATTCAGGATGTAGATCTTGGTGGTGGAATCATAAACAGGATGCATCACAAATTTGCTGATAAAAAGACCTGTCAGTCCAAAGAACACACCGGCGCTGATTATCAGGAATGCTCTTCCCAAAAGTACCGAAAACAGTTCTCCCAGATTAATTTCAATAATGTCGTTCTTGTTTCCCATTGGGTAACTCCCCGTCTGTCAGTCTATCATCTGATTTCTGATAACATTGGCAGGATTCACCAGGAAAAGAGCCTTCGCATAATCCTCCCCGAATCTGCGCTCCACAAAGCTTCTGCAATCCGCCAGTTCAGGCGCCCTTCTTCCTGTATCGTGGGCATCCGTCGCTATAAAATGAACCAGCTCTTTTTTCAGAAGCTTTCTCGTAAAATGTGAGATCCCAAATCCGTATTTGCCCATGACACTGGAAGCATTCACCTGTATGTAGCACCCCATATGTATCATGTCCTCAACAAAAGCGGGATGGGAAACCACATCGCTGTAGCGCTCCACGTGGGCAATTATCGGTATGTAACCTGCCGACTGTACTTCAAATATGGCATTCTGTATGGCTTTATATTGATTGGTGGGATGAAACTCTACCAGCACGTAATCCGACCCTGCCAGGGAGCATATCTCCCCTCTCTCAAGCTGGTCTCTGGTCTCATCGCAGTAATATATCTCATTTCCGGAAAAGAGCTTTACGTTTATGCCCTTCTTTTTGGCGGCCTCCTGAAGGCCCTTTCTGTAAGTTACATTGTGAGCAGGAGAGACATTGTGGTGCATGGGCTTGTGATGTGGAGTAAGAATCATGTGTGTAATGCCATTCTTCTCGGCAATCCTCAGCATCTCAAGACTCATCTCCAGATCGCGGGAACCATCGTCAACCCCCGGCATAATGTGACAATGTATGTCGATTGAAGGCTGCATTATATTCCTCAAACTACAATCTATCGATAAAATGTTTATAATATTACACACTAATTATACACCCATAAAATGCCCCCTTTCAATATCGTGGGTATTGGTTTATACTTTTTTCAATATCTTGTGATTGATAATTAATAAGGAGAAAGTTTATGATGCTGCCACAGGATCCGATCATACTGCTTAGTTATATGAACACTCAGCTTCGAGATAATTACGGCTCTCTTGAGAGCCTGGCCGAAGGCCTGGATATAAGCACTGACGAGCTTGATGAAGCTGTCAGCAGACTAAAAGAAATGGGCTACGCCTACGACGCAGCCCAAAATAAATTTGTATAAATATGAAAATCACTCTTTATCTTCGTCATTGAAGAACTCTTCTGAAGAAGCGGGTTCATCTTTTGCTTCCTCGTCGTTATCATCTGCTGATGTAATGTCAACGTAATTTCGTGAACCAAGTTTGATATCGGAAAGATCGAAGTCATCGTCATCAAATTCGTCGAAATCATCGAAATCATCGTCATCAAAGTTGTCTGCAAGCTCTTCCTCTCTTTTGCTGAGATAGTAATAAGCTCCGGCAGCGGCTGCTCCTACTGCGGCACAGAACAGAATAAATTTACCAAAACCCTTATTATTGGACATATTCAGCCCCCTCCTCTTTAAACGACTGAATCCATTTTAACTCAAATTTCGCGCAATTAAAAGCCCTGAGTATTAAATTTTGATAAATAACGGAAAACCGTTTGAAGAGCCTATTTATAAATGGTACACTAGATTTGGACCGTCATAGTCAATATCGGTATTGTGGGGAGTTATATGAACGAAAGATTTTTTGAACTAAAGAAAGAAAAGCAGGACAGAATGATAAACGGAGCCCTAAAGGTCTTTTCCCAGTATGGCTATCATCACGCCAGCACTGATGAGATTGTCCGTGAAGCCGGCATCAGTAAAGGCCTTTTGTTCCACTACTTTGAGAGCAAGATAGGGCTGTATGCATTTTTATACGACTATGCCACCAGGTTTGTGACGCTGGAGCTTACAGCCAATGTGGAAAAGAACGAGAACGGCTTTTTTGAACTGTACAAACAGATCCTGACAGCCAGATCCGATGCCATGTCACAGTATCCCAGGATTTTCCTGTTTCTGAAAAAAGCAGATGAGGAAACCGACGAGGCAGCGATCGCGGAGATCACCGAAAGGCGTGACAAGTACAGAAGGATAATGGAAGCCCTGAGGGAAAGGGCCGATATCACCATATTTGAGGACGGCACCGATTACCAGAAGATCTGGAACATTCTGGATTATACGGTGGAGGGATTACTGATCAAGCATATCGGGAGCGAAAATTTCAGATCGGAGCTCTTTCTGGAAGAAGCAAAGGAGTATGTGGATCTCATCAGGGAGATGACCGTAAAATAAGGAGGCGCAAATGAGCAGGTTCTTGGTAGCAGGTGTAACACAGATTGAGACTATTGTCAGAGTGGATAAGATACCCGTTAGTTATGCCCCCGTCACCAGCGTAAATGATTCCATCTATACTGCCGTGGGTGGCGATGCTTACAACGAGTCTCTGGCTCTTAAGTGGCTTGGGGATGAGGGGAGCTTTATGTCAATTGTGGGAAGGAATCAGGATCTTAGCGTCATCAATCCCCCCGACAGAAAGATCACTCTTTCGACGGAGTATATCATCCCTCAGATGAATGAGACCCCAACTGAAGTCGTGCTCTACGACAATCAGAGAAAGCAGCAGATTTTTGAGGATATCAAGGACCTTCGCGAGAATGTGTACGATATGTCTATGGTACCGCCCATAGCCATGGCAAGCGATATGATGGTGCTGGCCAACGCTAATTTCTGCAGACCCTTTGCAAAGCTTGCCAAGGAATACAGCAAACCCATCGCAGTAAATATCAGATACTACAGGCCCGAGAAGGAAAAATACAATACCGACTTCTTAGAGCCCGCAAAGGTACTGTATTTCAGTGATGACACTCTGACCGAAGATCCTTACGATTTCATAAAGCGTATTTCCGATACCTACGGGACCGAGATCATAATCCTGGGCCAGGGGAGCGAGGGACTTATTCTCTTTGATAGGACCCAGGACCTTCGGGTTCATTACAACACCGTTAAAACCAACGATGTTGTTAATACCATAGGAGCCGGAAACGCCCTGTTTGCATGCTTCCTCCACTTTTACATGGAGACAGGCGACAGCGTAAATGCCATTAAGAATGCGCTGCTGTTTGCCTCATATAAGATCGGATATATGGGAACCTCCAACGGATTTATGACGCCGGATCAGCTGAATCAGTGGAGAAATCTGATCTGGGGTATCAAGGATAATAATTTTACATAATTTAAAGAAACAGCGTAAACTTCACCTTGAAAAAGCAAGCAAAAATGTGATAAAGTAGAACTACGGAAACGTTACCGGGAACGGTGATTTATTTCCGTAGTTTTTATTTCAGATCAGCGGTAATGAGTTATAAGAAGTACATCTTATGAGGAGAGAGATTATGGCTAAACAGAAGAGTAAAAGAAGATGTGGTGTTTTAATGCCTGTATTTTCCCTGCCGTCCAAGTACGGTATCGGTACTTTTTCAAAAGAGGCTTATGAGTTTGTGGACTTTTTGAAGGAGGCGGGACAGAGCTACTGGCAGATCCTTCCCCTTGGTCCCACCAGTTACGGGGATTCTCCCTATCAGTCCTTTTCTACATTTGCCGGCAACCCATACTTCATAGATATTGAAGCCCTTATAAAGGATGGACTTCTTACCGAGGCCGAGG
>ODAI012920553.1_pt1 | contig 12875 bp, 15 predicted proteins | sample 1539321 | NCBI WGS metagenome assembly ODAI01 (sample SAMN02144231, study PRJEB22623) | gut metagenome | biome: sheep rumen | host: Ovis aries | place: New Zealand | reverse complement strand
GGGATTATTGAAGACTCGAATTGTGTCCCGTTTTCCCACAATTCGTGAAACATGCTTGTACACTGAATATATCGACCTTGAAAACGTGAAACACGCTCGAACACTGACCGAATCGGTAGCGCCGAGCGTGAAACATCCGTGGAACATTTGGGGTAAATATTAATATCTCTCAAATAAGAATTGTGGAATAGGGGTAGTTATGTCAAAAACAAACTCCATATTTTCTCTAACAAATATTGGCCTACCTATCTGTACTAAAATTTCTGTAGAGTTTACATTATCACCACCAGCAACATTACCGGCATATATAAGTACATCGGTATTAAATTTCAAATCATCCATAGAATTGCCGGCATATCCTACGCCGCGATTATTTGGTATGAACTTTCTGGTAAATGGGATACATCTTGGTAAATCTTTTAAGAATGAATATGTATATATACCAGCAGCCGCGTTAGCTATTTTGAATGGAGTACCGGCTGGGTCAGCATTTCCGATTCTGAATATTACTTCATTTTGGTTATAAGTTATATTCAGCTTTGCATTAGCGGCACTGAAAACTTTTGTTATTCCTGGTGCAAGATATGAATCAAGATCTAGTGTATATGTATATGAATATTCACAATGGCCATTTATAATAAGATCATACAGTTTAGGGCATAATTTTTCATATCCGTTTAAAGTAAGATGTGTTTCATCAGTGCCAATATAATCCATATTATTTAACAGTAAAGCGCCATCTGTTACAAATTCAGCTCCATATTTTACCGTTTCACTGTAAGCTTTCCAAGTTTGCGCGCTATTATTGCAAACAACAGACAGAACAGCGCTAACTATACCTACTTTAAAGTAAGCATTTGGGAAAGTGGCTTTTGCATATGTAAAGAAGTTTTGAATTGCGGCTTTTAGGCCATCATATGTTATTCCATTATGTGAGCCATCATTTGTACCACCTAAAATAACAATATCTGTTATTTTTTCGCAATCATCAGAAGTCCAATTTTGAGTAGCAACAAGGCTTGCAAGTCCTGACTGCCATGATGGCGTTGTTGTAAATCCACCGCCGCTTGTTGCTGGATCAAGAAGATATACTTCAGCGCCTCCGGCTTCCAAAAATTCTTTATTTATATATGCCCATCCTCTATAAGTATATGTTCCGGCTGTGCCGTCATATCCTCTACTGTAACTGTCACCTATCAATATAAATTTACGCCCTATAAGAGACTGTGTTCTTTCAATCTGGTTCTGAAGATCATCAATCTGATTCTGAAGATCAGCAATCTGACCATTATAAAGACCTGTGACAATCCAATACTCCGAGTTGTCCGCGGGGTTTCCAATAGTGGGTGGAACAATCTTTTTTGATAAATATGATGAATAGTTATAGGTAACAAGTGTAAGCGGTTCATAAGCTGTTCCCGATTCCCATTCAGCTGATGAAGGGTCTGTTGAATTTTCGTATATTTTAGTTACATATCTTGCACCGATATACTGTCTAATCATTTTATATACTCCTTTCTTAATAAGATAATACTAAATGTCCATATTCCGGTATTTCAGGAATATTGATATCTAATCCTGTTGTGTTAAATGTTATATCATCCCAGCTTTCAGGAATAAAAGCGACAAAATATCCATCATCAGTTATTCCAAAGAATACCATTTTTACAAGTTCGCCAATAAGATCAATAGCATTTACTTCAAGCCATTTTCTTATTGCATCTTGAATTGCCGGTGGAAGTTCTCCACTTTCCAAAAGATTCCATATTTTTAAAATATCATTGATCTTCGGATCAATATCTTCTTTCCACTGGTTCAATGCTTCAATAGCTTCCTGAACACTTTTACAGCATTTTATAAGCCAGCCAAGATCAGAATCATATGTTCTAGTGTGTGGAAATTCAAAGAAACTCATATATGTGCCTCCCTTCTTAATATAATTGTATCATATTATCGCGTTCAAATTTTGCCGCGATCCAATCATAAATATTAAAACGTTCAAGAAGTTCCAGCTCTTCATTTATCATCTGCTGGTTAGTAGTTACACCGATGTTACCATGTCGCAAGCGGTTATATTCAATATTTTCACCATGTTCAAGATCATCTTTTTTTCCATATTCTGTTGTATCAGTTCCTGAAGCGGTATCTGTTTTTCCATATGTGGTTGTATCAGTTCCTGAAGCGGTATCTGTTTTTCCATATGTGGTTGTATCAGTTCCTGAAGCGGTATCTGTTTTACCATACTTTGTTTTATCATCACCTGAAGCGGTATCTGTTTTACCATATTTTGTTTTATCATCACCTGAAGCGGTGTCTGTTTTGCCGTAAGCCGTTTCAGGGCCGCCGCCTTTTATGTCTTTGCTATCAGGTTGATAAGTGCTTTCATTATATGCGCTTACCTGGTGTTCATTTGTGCCGGTATCGGTAACAGTATCTTTTCCACTAAGAGTATGTGTTTCACCATGTGTGAGTGTATCTGTTCCACCAAGTGTATGTATTTCACCATGTGTGAGTGTATCTGTTCCACTAAGAGTATGTGTTTCACCATGCCCTAAAGTGTCCTGACCGCTAAGAGTATGTGTTTCACCATGTCCTAAAGTGTCCTGACCGCTAAGAGTATGTGTTTCACCATGGACAAGCTTATCATTTCCACCCATTGTGCGTTTATCTGTTCCAGTGTGTGCTTCTTTCCACCAGTCAGACTCGTAAACGTTTTCAATTGGTGAATAATCAGCCAACATAATTTTGATAAGATGCTCGAAGTTCCACTGGTTAGAATCAAACCACATTTTCGTCATCATCTTAAAAACTTCCGGCTCACTATATACAGGAGTAAGAAGGCCACATCTAAGCATGATGTTATTTTTGACTTGCTGAATATCCAAAGGTGCCGGAACAGTACAATTTTCAAACAGATCAATATTAAAGTTCTGGCAATAATCCATCAGGTTCTGTAGGTTGCCCATTCTGATCACCTCCAAACTGTCTTATTTTCACACTTAAGCTAAGATTAAATAACTTATTGGCCCATTCAATGCCTTCAGTTATGTTATCATACCAGTGCTGGATGTTTGCCAGCACTTCATCATTATTAGCATTAACTTCATCATCAGTAAGTCGCTCACGTTTATCCAAGTTGGTATTATTTATACCAATTTCAGTAAGAAACTCATTGATTATCTTACGCTTCAAGAGCTGTATATCATCAGCTATGAAGTTTTGTTTTGCCGGCATAACAAAAACATTTTCATTGGATAATGCACCATTATCGCCAACAAATACGGCCGGTTTACCCTGTGTGATATCGTCATACATTTTCTGCATGGTGGCGGCCTGTGCTTTGCTGTTAGCTTTAAAAACATAAGTTGCTTTGGTATTCATAAGGTTCACAGCCACGCCACTATCACACATGGCCAGCATGGTTGCATATCTGTTTATTATCCATCCAACGCCGCCATAGTTGTACTGGATCTTGATAACAGCACTGTCAACATTTATAGTTCTTTTGAAGTTCCCTAAAACCGGATTAGCAATGATCACTGTAATCGGCTGTTCAAAAACTCCAATTCCAGTAAGGCCACACTCAAGCGGTAAAACTCCCATAGCTGTATCCGTTATACAAATATGACCATCCAAAAATAGATGCGTCAAAAAATAATCAAGTTCCCAGTTTGAAGGAAGTCCATCAAATTCAAATCGGCTTAATATCTTCTTAAGAAGAAATTCACGGTAGTAGATAACAGAAGTATTCATTACGCCATCAACATCAGAAGGCTTACGCGCGAAAAACTGATTAAGAAGATCCTGGAAGGGAGCTTTTATATTTTGCCATACATTATTCATAATAAATTCCCCTATCACAAGCGGCGTTTATAATATCATGCTCGCTGTCTGTCATATTTCCACTAACACACATTCCATCAGTTTGTACAAAGCCGGAATATGCTGAAATAGTTGCTTTTTTCATTACTGGTTTACCTATTATGGAATTAAGATTTGACGGGGTATCTGTAAGAGTTTTACAAACTGTAAAGCATTGCACTCCCAGATCCAAGCCGGTAACAGCACTACCGCCAAGACCACCGCCGCCACTACTTTCACCGCCAATAGCATTAAGAAGGCCGGCCGCTGAAGCACCAAGGCCACCGCCAAGCGCAACCGTTCCGGCGCCGCCTGTTGCTACTCCTAAGGCAACTGAAGCAACCGCGGAAACACCTACCGCAATGGCCGAAGTTACTTTTGCACTTGAAATATTCGAAGCACCATAAGGCGTTGACATTGCTATATTTCCTGAAGCTGTGGCTAATACTCTGCCTGAAGTTGTTCCTTTAATCTCCACTGCCACATCACCACTCAAACAGTTCACAGAATATAAAACTGTTATCTGTGTTTCATTTACTATCTCACTGGATGCAATAGACATAACACCGATAAGCGGAACATACAAATATACTTTTGTATATGGCGCGTTGTTTCTCCAGTCGCTATATTGCCATGGTATATTCACGATAGCAGAAGCATTTAAGAATGGATTTTGCACTTCATAACCATTAACAGCATTATTATTTGAATCTGTGCATGGATAATTGCCTAAAACAATCTGCTGTGCGGATCCAAAATTTGAAAAACTTGATAAGATTATTGGAATACATACAGCGCCTTTCAAATTGTTTGCTACACCATTATTAGTTACAAGTTGACGAAGTCCTGTTGTAACATCTGTAATACTAGTGGCTGTAAAAAGATCTACATTTTTTAATAGCTGTTTAACGTCGTCGGCTGAAATAAGATAGTTTCCAAATGATCCGCTACCGGTAACAGAAATAATAGCTATTCCCATTGTAGATGAAGTAAATCCTGTAAAATCACCTGTGATAGCGGATAATGAAGATGAAACACTTACAGCATCAGTGACAGGGATCCTGGCGTCTACTATATCAGACCTTCCACCAGTCGCATATAATATGTCGGCTGTTGTGTTTCCAATTTCATTTTTCCAGGAAGCCAGCGCGTCAACTGTACAACTAATTTCCCACAAATTATTCCTCACACTGACGATATCAGTTACAAAATAATATCTTCCTTCAAAGCTTAGATAATTATAGGAAGGGCGCGAAGTTATATTCAATAAAAGAGTAGGACTAAGTAAACTAGTCCCACTCTTTAAAGAAACGTCATAAGAATCGCCGCTTCCTGTGGGCTGTTTTGTGGAATTCTTTCTTTTTGAAAATGAATAGAATATTGCTGTAGCCATAGGAAGCGCCTTTCTTAGTTAAGTGTGAAGCAAACGAAATTTTCACTCAGATCCACGAATCTAAGCTGTTTTTCATGCCAGTATGTATTATAGTAAGCACCGGCTGCATTTACTGGTGTTGTAAGTACCTCTTCATCAATCTTGTATACACCCATTGCATCACGATCATGCAAAAGTGCAACAATGTTATTACGTGAAACACTGTCACCATCTGAAGGGCGCTTGATAATGATATTCGTAGGACTCTGTGCTGACTGCCAGTAATTAAGAGTTGTAACGTCAATATCAGGACGTACAAACTGATCATGGAATGCCGCATATTCCACAACAGTTTCAAGTTTTCTCATAAATGTAGAAATAACCTTCAGACGCATATCTTCTTTAGGTGTAAATGTCTCAAATGAGCCATTATTATAAAGAATTGACATATCCTGCATGCCATCCATAACAGAATTGATTCTGTACATAGCATAGCGCATGAAATCAGGATCATTCTGACATGTTACAGCATCAAGAGCCGGAGTAGGATTATAGAGTGTGTTATACTCAGATACCAGCTCTATAAATCTTGTTGTGCCGGCTGTCTCTGCAATAGCTGTAGCAAGTGTAACCCTTCCAAGGTTCTCCAGGGATACTTCGATAGCATTTCTTACTTCACCAAATACAACACCAATGAAAGAACCCATAGCAGATTCTGAAAGGAAGGCTTCCTTAAGTGTTTCACGCTGGATAGTAATATGAAACTGGTAAGGCGTTCTTGTAACAAAAAGCTTCTGATCCACGTTAGGTTTTGCTACTACATAATGATCGATAGCCTGGCCATCTGTAAGATCATACATCTGATCCTCTTCAGCGGTAGGCATTACTACTTTGATTTTCTGAAGGATTGCACCATACTCAAAATCATTAAGGACCATATCGCCCAGCTTGTTTCTGTAATCCCTGAAGCGAAGGATAGTCCTTCCGATTCTCTGTGCAAGTGTATTAATAAATGCTTCTGTGTTTGTGTTGGATGAAAGAATTGTATTTCCGACACTGATAAGCGCTGAAGTATCAGCAATGGCCAAAGCATTACTTCCAAATGCTTCCGCATTTACTTCATTAACTAATGTATAAATCTGTTCTGTAGTCATAAATTACTCCTTTCTCATAAACATATCGTGTAGTGTATCTTCAAATGAAGGAAGATTTTTAGAAGCGTCTATCTGACGGCCCAAAGTAAAATTAAGCTCTTTTGTCTTTTTAAGATCCTCTTCAAGTTTAGTCTGTCCGGTCTTTAGTGTTTCATTTTCGGATTTTAAGCTTGATATCTCCGCTTCATTATCTTTAAGTGTTACTTCCAGAGCTTCGCACCCTTCCAGGTACTTCGCTTGTTCATCTTCAGTAAGTGTTTTAAAATGGTCTAAATTCATGTGATATTCTCCTTTCAGCCACCAATCAAAGGATAGAAGGTTTTCAGGGTGGCAAGCCTTCCGCACCCTTCCGGGCGTAGCCAGCGGAATTGTACTGAAAACCTTCTATATTTTAAATATAATATATTGTAGGAAAAATTACAAATATTTAAAAATTTGCAACACAAAGCCGCCGGAAATCGTGGGGGAGATCGGCGGCTTAGTGTCTTAAAAGAGATTTGATTGCTCAAAACTGAAGTCCAGAAATATTATAGCATTAATCTATCATAAGTAGTTCATACATTTTCGCTTTTGCCTGATAATCAGAAAATTCGAAACTTCCATTTGCGCATGCCAGATCCAAACCCCTTCCGTAGCTTCTTAAGAATAAGCTCCTGTTATCTTTGGAATTAAATTCCATTACATTTTCGCACCTGGAGCGACAAGCATATAATTTGCCGTTGCTCTTATGCTTATAAATATAAATGCCATCAATAGCGCACATGCCTATATATTCTTTTAAGGGCCGCTTCACTACTCCATAAAAGGAATCATTAGCGAATTTATTATCAAGCGCTTCATCAGCGACTTTCGTGCCTTTTATAAGCTGATAATTTGCCGTAAGCTTCTTAAGTTCTGATATTTCAGATGTAGGCATACATATTAATAATTTACCCTTCCTGAATACATTCTGACCTCTTTTTACCATTCCTTCTATATTTCTGATCACATCATAGCCGGCAAGTATTGGTGTATCCAGTTTCTGTGCATTGGAAAGCAATATGCATACAAGCGGCGGTTCACCAAAAAGCTCCCTGTTTCGATTTACTGTCTCATAAAAATACTGGAAGCTTTTAAACTGATCAAAGCTGAATCTTCTACGCTCACAAAATTCATCAAATATTACATAATTGACATCCGAAAGATCCACGCCGCGAAGGTTTTCAAAAGTTGAAAGTGCAACTCCAAAACCAACTGTTTTAACACCATCCGGTGTTTCTTCATATATAACAGCATGATTCTTTTCTTTTTCCATCCATATAGTACGGCCATGATCTTTAGCCCAGCGCTTAAAAGGATTTCCAAAAGCGCCACAACATTCATCAAGCTGGACGGCTGTATTTCTCATATAGATAAATGGATTATCCGGCTTTTCCTCAAATACATAAGAAAACGCGGAATAAGTTTTCCCTATTCCGCGCCCACCTATGAATATTGAAATAGCGGATAACTTTTTTTCGTAGTCCTTTATTTCAAAAAACTTCATATCTTACTCCATATCATCCCAGCTTATTCCGTAGCACTCGCGGCCAAACTTCTTGTCTGTGTAAGTCTCTACATGGAAGCCAACTTTTCCATCTTTGATTGCCTGGATATCATCAGCATCTTTCAGAATCTCTTTTACTTCATCAGTCATGTGCTGAGGAAAGTCTACAAGCCACTGTTCATTTGCAATGATTGCCACTGGATGATCGCCATACTTTGACTTTGTATTGATGTAAAGGCCATCAATGCCATAAGTTGTTTTTCCCTGGTCTGAATCAAACAATTCCTTCAGAGTAACAAACTTAAAATCCTTGATATCGATCTCGAAAATAATGCCGCCTTTATTGTGTTTTGATGCAAAACTCATAATTTTATATCTCCCTTCTTGTTTGCATATCTTGCAAAAGTTTCATCACTCATTTCATACTTGCGCTTGAAACTTTCAAGTATCTTCCAGTTGTTACGCTCCAATGTAATAGGATCGTACCGGCCATAAAATTCACGCTCTTCTTTCGTGATCTTATTAATGGCCTTAGTGACTAAGATTGTTCTGATCAATTACATTCTCCTTTCTCATATTTTTCCATGTAGTCATATAAAGCTGTCTCTAAATACTCCGGGTACTCATTTTCATCCATTAGCTTTTTAATGTCTTTTAATATACTCCGTTGGCCTCGCTCGAAATGATCTACTAATAATACATTGATTGCATCAACCGCTGTATCTTCATCAATTTCATACATACGTTTAATCATTCCTAATTTCAAGTGATGTCTCGCAACCTCAACACTCATTTCAGGTACATTTATTAAATTTTTCATATAATATGCACCTCACTAAAATCTGTTTCAAACAGCCACATATTAGCACTCACATCTAAATTATAAACAATAATCTGATTTATTGGATTTGTGTAAGTTGTTAATGTGCAACCTTCTGCAAAAGTAATATCAAAAAGTCCGTCATCATTCTGAATCACTCTTACATCATTTTTGAATATTGCTTCAGCCCTTCTCATAGTAGCTTCGCAAACATCCAGGATCTTAATTCTCATACGCTTACCACCTTTCTATATTTTATATGAAATATTTGCTACTAAATATATACTACTCTATATCATAAATATTAGCAATACTTTTTAATAAAATATCAGCATATTCTTCAGTTACTCCGATTCTATAAGTATTATTGACAAGAGCAACATTAGAAGCCGATATAAAACTACAATTTCCAATAGTAATTTTATGCATGCAATCATCATTATAGTATGCGGTAAGATGTCCGCTATTCGAAATAACAGCGCCATTTTGTAAGCCGTCAACGCCATGACATGTGAAGTACTCTGCACCAGCCTTTTTATTGACTCCGGCGATTGTTGATTTAATTTTTTCACCCTGTCTATAAACATACTTCTTAGCGCCCAAAGTTTTAAACTCATCATAAGGAAGTAATCCCCCTGTTTCTTTATCTATTGTTTCATTCTCCCAAACACCAAGATAGAAGCGCTCACCCTTTTTATTATCCGCATATGCTCCGCACTCTTCAGCCAGCTTCCTGATCCTTTTGTTTTCCTCTTCAAAATCCTTGAAGTGATCGCCAACAAACTTGATACTGTCCGTATCGGTATATATAACATCTTTTCCGACTTTCCACAGCATCCGACGTAGTGCCATTCGCGCAGCCGCTGTAATATATATACCATGCTGGTATGATAAGAAATTATTTCGGCTCTTATAGAATTTAGTAAGCTTTTCTTCCAGCGTTTCTTCCTGGTTAAAGTATTCCTTCTTTTTTGGATCCCAACACACTAATGCCTGGTCAATCCTCATGACCATGCAACCATATATGCTATTTAAGCGGTTCTTACTTTTAAAATATTCATACTCATGTTCAGGATCACCATCAAGTAAGGTTTTCTTCCTGAAGTAGTCCATTGTAGTTTCGCGGATCTCTTTTGAAAGTTTTCCCTTCCTGGAAGCGTAAATATCTTTTATATAGAAGTCGGAGTAAACATATTCACGCTGGATGATTTCAAGATCTAAATCAGTTATGACCATTTCCAGCATACCGGCATAGATAACACGGCCATTGTCTATTATCTTATCCTTTGTGAATTTTGAACACTTAGCAAGCGCAATATAAGGAATCCCACAATATACATCAGACTTGTAATTATATTTTATGCCAATAAAACGCACGTTTAATAAAAGTGCAAAATCACTAACATCCCTGTTCATATATGTTGAAACATCCATCTTAAAATATGCGCTCATAGGATAGCCGGCAAACTCCAAAATTTCAGCCGGATAGCTTGATTTTCTGTCAAAGCCCCATGCATTATGATTTATCTGATCCGCCCTGTCACTATTAGCGTGTGTATCACCACCACGAAAAGCACTCCGGCATAATGTATAGATATCAGCGTCAAGAGCACTATTAACAAAAGCTTCGCGATTCTTTTTATTCTGTTTAACGTTGTTTCTTAGTTCCCTTCTAACGTAGCCGGTGGAAGTCATTGGCATTGAAGCAAGTGTATCTTCACGAAGACGGCTCTTTATACATTCACAGAGGCCGCGCACATCATTGTAACAATATTGAAGCTCTTCTGAAGTCATTGGAGTGACCGGTGTTCGGATCTTATCATAATCGTAAGTGTCAGCAAGTTTGTAATGGATAACGCCCACTTCATTTTCACAGAATTTTTGAAGCGACATATTACTAAGAGCATAACTACATCTAAATTCTATGCCACCCTTAGTAACTATTTTTAATGGACTTCGCTCTTCTCTGAAGAAACCATCTTCAAATTCTATGAATTCGCGCATAAAGGCCCACTCGAAGGGAAGGTTATGAACCCAAATAACCAGCCGGTTCTTACTATTTAGATTAAGATTTTTTTCAAGAGTCCGAAGAAGATCCTGGAAGGACTCCCAGCGCCTACCAAAAACAACCTGATCGTCAAAACAAAACTGCCAGTGATACATAAAAGCATAAGGACGGGGGGTTTTTTTAGGTTTTCCGTTTTCATCCTTTTCATAGATATTTGTTGTTTCAATATCGAAAGCACAAGGGATATCCAAGTAATGGATACCCCTTTTACTACTATCTTTACATGATAATAACTTATCCAGGAAGGATAGTTCATGTATTTCATATATAGTTTCTAGTTGCTTACCTTTTGTTGTTTCTACTTCCAAAGTGTACATGGCTACTAGTCCACCTTTATCCAATCATCCCACACAGTAAAAATATCCTGTTCACCTTCAAGATAATTATAATAAGCCTGTTCAAGATCTTCTATCTGTGCGCCTTTTGCAATAGCTTCACCAGCTTCAGCGAGTACTTCAGTATTTTCAGCATAGATATATTTTTTGATATCCTTCCATACATCATTATCAAGGAATTCCAAAAACTTATTCTGAAAATATTCATTCCTGGAACCTTTAAAGTCAGCCGGTACTTTGATAGTTTCAGGAATCTTTAAAGCACCGCCTTTTTTTGTAAGTGAATGAAAAATTTTTTTACGTCTTTTCTTTTCTCCGCTTACTGTTGATGTCTGTGATCTTAAAAATCTACTTGCCTGTTTCAGATCTTCGCCCAGAGCATCAATATCATTTGTCTTTTTTCGCGAAAATGTTTCTCCGCCGGATAACTCACTTTCATTCTGAAGATAATACTTCGCTATATTATAAGAAGCTGTTTGTATATCATGTTTTTCAAGTTCCTTAAAACGCTGGTTTGCTCTTTTTGCTATTATCTCATTTAGTGCCTGAAGTTCCTGAAGATTTCCGCCTTTTACTAGTGCATCTATCTGTTCCGCTGTTGGTATTGCTGTTCTCGCTCTCATGTGACACTACCCCCGCATACTTAAGAAACTGTTCACGATCTCCATTGAAATAATCTTCATCAATACGAACCGCGCTGCATGTTCCACTGTTTGTGTATTGCCAAATGGCCCAAAAGTCCCAGGGCTGAATAGAACGCGGCTTATCTTTGCTCCACTTAGCAACCCATAGACCACAGCCCCATTCGGCACACTTCTTGAAGCGGTGAGTTTCAGCAAGTGAACAGTAAATAAGCGGCTTATATCCTAAGACACCATCAACAAATTTACACCATTCGAGACACCATTCATCAAGCTTTTTATAGTTTAATGCTCCGGCTTCCACATCCAGCGCGACTATAAAAGGATACTCAATAGCCTTGATAGAATCTAAAAAATTTCGTGCTTCCTGTTCCGGAGTATTACCGGCTTCAGGGCGAGCAAAATGATAGAACCCCTTTAAGCTATTGGCACTAAGATAATAAAGCCAGCTTTTACGAAAGTTATCTTTATAAAATTTTCCTTCCGAAGCTTTTATTATAATGAAGTCATAGCTATTTATATCAGCCAAATTCTTCATATTTTTATTATGATGTGAAACATCTATTCCCCTAAGCATTTTTCAACTCCTTATAATCCAACACATTATTAAAGTAACTACTACAAATATAAGGCCGTATCCACAGCCGGTTAAAAATGATGTAAACATTTATTCACCTTCTTTCGTTATGAAATCTGTTAATTTGGTTATGGCCAACGTATTATTATTTAACGCTTGTGTTACATCTTTCATTTCACTTTGATGCTGTTCCATGATTTTGTCGATCTGTTCTCTGTTCTTGTCGGATATGTATTTGACATACCAACCGCAAGCAATACAACAAGCTATTGGAAAGCCTAAAGTCGAAACAACCTGAATAAAAACTTCCATGATCTTACCCCCTTTCAATTTAGTTTAGGATCTTAAATAAATTATACTTGATATCAACGATTTTTTAAATATTTATATCAAATATTTACTAGTAAATATTTTATACAAAATGTTCCACGGATGTTTCACGCTCGGCGCTACCGATTCGGTAAGTGTTCGAGCGTGTTTCACGTTTTCAAGGTCGATATATTCAGTGTACAAGCATGTTTC
>ODAI010503204.1_pt1 | contig 12875 bp, 7 predicted proteins | sample 1539321 | NCBI WGS metagenome assembly ODAI01 (sample SAMN02144231, study PRJEB22623) | gut metagenome | biome: sheep rumen | host: Ovis aries | place: New Zealand | reverse complement strand
TCCTCTCAACGACATCTGCAAGTGCCGGCATGCCGGCGTAAAGCGGAACATCTCCGAGCCTTACAGCCCCCGTTCCCTCGATGTCAGCATACAGATTGTCCATCAGCGAAACAGTCGTAAGACGCTTTGTGACTTTATTAAAAGACATAAGTGCAATAGCGTCACATGGAGCGTACGATTCCGATCCGGTGTCACCGCCGCAGGCTATCAGTACGTTGAACATCTTGCTTCCGTCGATTTCAGTCGCTGCGGCTTCCGTTTCGTGTACTACCCGTGTCTTTAAAGCTTCGGCTACTGCGTTATCGATTCCGGTGGATGTTGCATAAGTTTCGATCATAGCAGCGTCTGTGTTGACAGGAATCTGCTTGTCCGAAACATAATCTGACCGCGCGTAATTAAAGTGTACCAGCGAGACCGCAGCAGCAAGAAGCGCCGCAAGCAGGACGATCACGGCCGAAAGAAGTATTTTGAAAGGACTTCTCGGCTTTTTCTCCTTCTGATCCTTGGATCCATCGGATACTTTCCATTCATCCTCGGTTCCGGAGTCGGACCAGGCTTTTTTTCGTGCCTGATACTCTTCGTCCCACTTATCAACTTCCGCATCTTTTTCTTTTTTGACAAAGGATGCAGAATTGTCTGTGTCGTGGCTCACAGCCGTTGAAGCAGTGTCGGATACATCCCTGAAACTCGGCGTATATCCTTTCTTCTTCGCCGGCTTGATCTTTTCCGGTTCGCGTTCTGCGCTCTCACCGTTCTTTTCAGCAAGAATCGCATTGACATCCTTATCAAGATCAGCGCCTGTGTATCCGGAAAACTCCTTCTCACGTACCGCCCGCATACTGTCACGGGCCTTTTCCTCCGCTTTTCGGGTCTTCTCTTCGGACTTTTTGTTCTTGCCGCTGTTTATTTTTTCGGCATTTCTGTTTCCCTGGGCAACACTTGCTGCTTCGGCTACATTCTGTGCTACAAAATTAATGTCCTCGACGCGTCGCCTGGACATAACTCTGTTCGCGCCTTCAAGATCCATGCTTTTCGAAATGGACTCGACCGAGGAGGCTTCACAAGCCTGCTGGACTGCGTCCACACGCTTCATTCTCTCCAGATTCTCATGCTGAAGGATCCGAAGCAGCATCATCTGATAGGTCTCATCGTACCACGCTTCCAGTTCTTCCTTGGACATGGTTGCGACATGTTCAACCCTGTCGTCTCCTTCGAAATTATTATTTCGAATATTGAAGTTGTAGAGCATGAACTCTATATTGCTGAATAGTTTTACATTACCGGGGCTCCGATTATCGGTATAGCTCTCGACCATATCCCCCATGTCATTGAGGATCTTTCGTTTACGGTCAAGATTACCTGCGACGGAATAACTGTTGTATTCCACAATCGCATCTGTAATCGGATCCGAAGATGTACTCGTTACTGCATCAGCGGCAACATCCTTCGTTACCAGATAAATAACTTCTTTTTCTGCTACATACTTAACATCATACTTAAGGATTGTCAGTAATTCTCGTATTCGCGTAAGAAGGTTCGTATAACTTCGCAGATCAAAGTAATAACCTGTCAGCTCATCACTGTTAAAGTTCCTTCTGCACAATTCCGCAATATTCAATGTATACTGCAGATATGTGAGGACTTCATTGACCGATGGATTCTCTTTCTCCAGGATACCGTCAATATTGAGTCCCTGCCGCATGGCGTCCGTATCACTGCAGCCTTCCTTACCTTTCCAGCTGTAGAAATACTTTTTGTCGACGAAGTTCTCTATTGAATACTCCTTGAATCCATAAGAGAGAAGGGAACTCTGAAATATCATCTCGACCTGAAGCATCGCCTCATGAAAATCGAAATGCTCTCCGTTCTCTTCTCCTCTTTCGGCCGTCTTACTATCTGAGCCTGAATAGCTACCGCTCCCCGCAGCATTCGGGAATACATCCTTGCCGGTGTTCATATGGAAATTGTCTGCCATATGCACTCTCCCTCATATTACGGTTAACATAGACGGTTTCAGTATAGCATAAAACAAAATCGATGAAAAGTAGTAACCTTTATTCTTTATCTTCCTTTGCCTCGATCGCAACCGCTATCGAGAGCTCCTTCAGCTGTTTTTCCTCGACCGCTGCCGGTGCGTCGATCATGAGATCTGAGGCATCTTTCACCTTCGGGAATGCTATGACGTCACGGATCGAATCAGAACCCGTGAACAGCATGGCCATACGGTCAAGACCGTAAGCAAGTCCTGCGTGAGGCGGAACACCGTACTTGAAAGCACGGAGCAGGAAGCCGAACTGTTCATTTGCCCGCTCTTTCGAGAAACCGAGCACCTCAAGCATTTTCTCCTGAACATCATCCATATGAATTCTGACAGAGCCGCCTCCCAGTTCACAGCCATTCAGGACAATATCGTAAGCCTCGGCGCGAACGCTGCCCGGATCCTCATCCACATGTTCAAAGTCTGAAAGGACAGGCATCGTGAACGGATGATGCATTGCCATGAAACGATTTTCCTCATCTGACCACTCAAGGAGCGGGAACTCCGTGATCCATACGAAGCAGAGTTCATTCTTATCATACAGACCCAGCTGATCGCCGAGGTACAGACGGACAGCACCCAGAGATGCGCAAACTACTTTGAACTTGTCAGCGGCAAATACAAGCAGGTCTCCGTTCTGTCCTCCCATCTTTTCGATGAGAGCAGCCATCTGCTCTTCCGTCATGAACTTGGCAAATGAGGACTTGATGTTTCCGTTTTCCTGAATTGCGATGTAAGCAAGCCCCTTAGCGCCATATGTCTTGGCCACCTCAACGAGCTTATCGATCTTCTTTCTCGGCATGCCGCCCTGCCCCTTCACATTGAGGCCGCGTACCATACCGCCGTTCTCGATTGCACCGGTGAACACGCCAAATCCGCAATCGCGGACAGAATCCGTAACATCAACAATCGGCATACCGAAACGGAGGTCCGGCTTGTCGGATCCGTAGAGATCCATAGCCTGCTGCCACGGCATCTTTGCAATGCCTTCCGCATTGATCTTCTCTGCTGCGTTTTTTGCTGCCTTTGCGAGCTCTGTATCAAAGCCGAGCTGCTCATATACTTCCGGCAGGCGGGACAGCACGAAGCCGAGGAGCCGTGTGTTGACATCCATGACATCGTCCTGATCCACAAAAGAGAGCTCCATGTCGATCTGTGTGAACTCCGGCTGACGATCCGCACGGAGGTCCTCATCACGGAAGCATCTTGCGATCTGATAGTAGCGGTCGAACCCGGAGCACATAAGCAGCTGTTTGAAAAGCTGCGGACTCTGCGGCAGTGCATAGAAGCAGCCCGGGTGCACCCGGCTCGGCACGAGATAATCTCTTGCACCTTCCGGCGTACTTCCGATCAGATCCGGTGTCTCTATATCAAGGAAACCTTCACGATCCATGAATTCTCTGACCAGAGAGACCAGGCGTGAACGGAACATGATCTTCTTCTGAAGTTCCGGTCTTCTGAGATCAAGATATCTGTAGCGGAGACGAAGGTCCTCGCGTGTGTCGATGCCGTCCAGTACATGGAAAGGCGGCGTCTCCGAGGAACTCAGGATTCTGAGATCCTGGCCTTCGATCTCAAGGCTTCCCGTCTTAAGATTCGGATTTACGGCGCCTTCTCTCCTGCGGACGATACCTGTCGCGGCAATGCAGAATTCGCTGCGCAGTGAACCTGCATTTTCGACACCTTCATAAATGACCTGCATGATTCCGCTGCGGTCACGCATATCTACGAATACAATACCGCCTTTGTTCCTGCACTTTGCGACCCATCCCATCAGAGTCACTTTCTGTCCGATCATTTCCTCCGTGACTTCCGCACAGCGGCACGTGCGCCGAAGTCCGCTCATTGATTCTGCCATAATTTATCCAGCCTTTCGTCACTGTTTTATTTTGCAAAGAACTCCCGGATCTCTGTGTAGCCTTCCGCTGCAAGCTGATCCTTCTGGAATTTCTTATTTTTCTTCATAATTGAAATTGCTACGGCCTTGCCTTGTGCACGTTCCTTCTGTGCCTCTTCAAAGACTTCCGTGAGTCTTTCATCCGGCATCTTCTTTTCAACGAGGAAAGCTATCTTTTCTCTCGCTCCCGGAACCTTAAATCCTCTCTCAAGGAGCAGCATGATAATGCGTTCAAAACCGATCGAAAATCCGACTGCCGGCGTCTGCTGTCCCGTGAACTTTCCGATCATCTCATCATAGCGTCCGCCGCCGCCCACGGAACCGCCGAACTCATCCATGGCGATCTCGAAGATCGGACCTGTATAGTAGCTCATTCCGCGGACAAGGGTCGGATCGAATCTGACTTTGAAATCAGCTGTCTTGGTGGCTTCCACAGTGGATATGATCTGCGGAAGCGGAGAACCTTCCATAAGAGCGGCAGGATCCGCTCCCTCCTCGAACTGAGCGAGATAGGGGGTAACGATTTCTTCCGGGTAGCTCTCAAGAAGCTCTTCTCTGACTCCCTCGAGTCCGATCTTGTCCATCTTGTCAAGAATGATGAAGACCTTGTCATAGTCGGATTCCGCGAAACCGGCTTTGGCCGCCATTCCCTTCAAGATCCTTCTGTCGTTAATTCGAATCGTGAAGTTGTGGAAATCCAGTTTTCCGAGAACAGTCGTGGTGGCCAGTATCAGTTCTATTTCCGCAAGATAAGTCGGATCCCCGAGAATATCGATATCGCACTGTGTGAACTGACGGTATCTGCCTCTCTGCGGGCGGTCTGCACGCCAGACACTGCCGATCTGGAGGGCTTTGAAGGGGGACGGCAGCTCATTTGCATGATTTGCATAATATCTGGAAAGCGGAAGTGTCAGGTCATATCGCAGTCCGCTGTCTGTGACGGCGTCTTCCGTAGTCGGCTGAGAGAGATCCAGCTTCTCTCCTCTCTTTAAGATCTTGAAAATGAGTTTTTCGTTCTCACCGCCCTGCTTGGAGAGAAGATTTCCGATATGCTCAACGGCCGGCGTCTCTATGGACGAGAAACCGAATGCATCATATGTCTCACGGATCAGTCCGATAACATACATGCGCACAGCCATCTCGGCAGGCAGAATATCTTTCATACCGTTAACAGGTTTTTTCTTGAGTGCCATAATATATTTCCTTTCGTCTTATCTGTCGCAAAGCCTTCGTACTTACCGATTCTCGGAGTCGGACCCCAGTCTCTTTTCACGGAGAATTCTGTCCACACCCGTCAGCCCTTCAAGAAGCATACCGTCAAGATCCGGCAGGCACGGCTGATAGCTCGTGGCCACTTTATGGACGACATGTTCAAAAGCCAGGAACACGCGCATATCAAAACTATTGATTTCGTCGATCATAAGGCTCAGAGCTTCACCCTTTGTAAAACTCTTTCTGTAAGGACGATCCGTTGTCAGCGCCGCAAAAACATCACAGACCCGTATGATCCGCGATCCCTCGGGAATATCCTCCCCGGTGAGATTCTCGGGATATCCGGAACCGTCCATGTTCTCATGATGATAGAGAATAGTTTCACAGACGCGTTCATTATACCCTCTGCTCTTAACGATATCGTAGGAAAGCAGAGAGTGCATCCGCACATATTTCATTTCTTCTATCATCAGAGGGGATTCCGCGGTAGCTTCACCGTAAATATAATTCGTAAGCCTCAGCTTTCCGATATCGTGGAGCATTCCGGCAAGAGCCATGTCGTATTGCATTTTCTCATCATGACCAAGAACCCGGGTAACATCCCGGGCAAGGCGGCTCACGTAAATGCCGTGCGATATTTCCTCTGTCAGATTATAATCAACAATTTTTCCCATATAAGTTTACCCAAACGTAAATATTAGCATTCACTACCGTCTTTGTAAAGCGGACATTTAAAGACTTTCGCGGCGGCCACTCTCTCAAGATATGTCTTCACATCCTTGGGATTTATGATCCGGTCGATTCTGCCATCCCCCGATACAGTCTTTGTGGAGGCTCCGGCACCGAAAGCGCGGATTTCCTGCATCTCTTCCATTATCAGAATATTGTACAGGCACTCTTTGCCCGGTCTGGCAAATCCGGTGTTCTCCAGCCCGCCCTTCATATTCTTCTGTCTGTACAGGTAGTAAGGCTTCATTCCCATTCTGAGGGCCGATTTATATGCATTTTCGATGATCTCACCGGAATTGACAAATGTCAGCCCCTCATACCTGCTGTAATCCGCTATCTTGCCTGCAGCATGCTCTTCCCGCAGAGTCTTCGTAAGTCTTGAAGCTCTCTTGACGGCAAGCGAATGTACGGTCAGACTGTCCGGATTAAGCTCCTCGATCTGCCTCAGCGTGTTCTGTACGTCCTCGGCCTCCTCGCCCGGAAGTCCGAGTATGATGTCCATATTGATATTATCAAATCCGGCTTCCCGGGCCATCTTAAAGGCTTTCTTTGTATCCTCCACCGTATGGTGCCTTCCGATCAGATCAAGCGTCTTTTGATTCATTGTCTGCGGATTAACTGAAATTCTCGTAATATTATGCTTTTTGAGAACCTCCAGCTTCTCCGTCGTTATGGAATCAGGTCTGCCTGCCTCAACAGTTCTCTCAACACATCCGGACAGATCGTAGTACTCTTCAGCCATGCAAAGCAGTCTGTCGAGCTGTGCGGCCGATAGGGAGGTGGGCGTTCCGCCGCCGACATAGAAAGTCACCGGCTTTCTGTTATTATCCGGAACAATTTCTGTCCTTTTCACAGTTTCCGGAAGCTGTCCCATAGGACGTCCGCAAGACAATTCAAACTCCACAGCATCGAGATATTCGTCCATTCTCTTTTCCCACAGTTTCACGGGGGAAGCGCTGAATGTGCAGTAGAGACAGATCGACGGACAGAACGGGACATGTATATAGAGGCTGAAAGATTCCGATCCGAGTGAAACGTCTTTAAGGAGCCGGCGCTCATTTTCAGCAACGCTTATCATCAGATCCGTTTTCTGATCGGATACCAGATATGTATCCTGTATTCTTTTTCTTATTTCACTTTCGGGAAGACCTTCCTCGAGCATCTTCATGGGAATTTTGGTCGGCCTTATGCCGGAGAGCGTTCCCCAGGGAAGCGTTCTGCCGGTGTAATCCGAGAGTGTCTCATAGAGCTCCCGCTTGAGGGAATCCTTGACACGTTTCCGGTCATCAATCTCAGGAATATGAACGTATAACAAAAGATCGCGGGCGGCTTCACATTTGGCTGTGTCACCGTCCGTGTAGATGCTCACGTCATCATCCGGGAAGAAACTCTTCACAAGCGAATGTATGTCATATAAAAACTCTTCACGATCGAGCTGTACGCCGATATTCATTCGAACCCCTTCACCGCCTTCTCATAACCTATGGTCGTAGTTCTGCCATGACCGGGCAGGACCTGCACATCCTCCGGAAGCCCGGTAAGCAGCTTCTCCAGAGATTCGAACATCTCCTTATCAGAGCCGGTGGCAAGGTCAGTTCTTCCGTAGCTCCTGAAGAACAGAGTATCTCCCGCCACAAGGATCTTCTCCTGCTCGAAATAGTAACACACACTTCCCGCAGTGTGTCCCGGCGTGTGGATAACTTTCATTGTGAGCCCGGCAAGTTCGAGGATCTGACCGTCGCTGACCGTATGATCCGCTGTGAGACCCTCTGAATCCCCGAAAGGATTATTCAGGGTCCCGTCCGCCAGTAGATCCGTCTCGAGCTCGCCGATATAGACCGGAAGCTCACCGTATCTTTCGCGCAGACCTTCTACTCCGTCGAAATGATCATTGTGGGCGTGCGTCAGCAGGATAGCGACCGGGTGAAGGCCTTTGTTCATGAGCGTACCCGCAATCTTGTGCGCACTTGCACCCGGATCGACGATCACGGTCTCATGTGTCTTCTCATTTTCGATCAGATAGCAGTTGGTCATCAGCTCTCCGACAATACAGACATATATATTCATTCCTAATTTAACCTGTCTTTCTTGTGACATCTACAACATTCTGGATCTTTCGAAGTTCACGAATCACGGCACTGAGTTCATCCTTGGAATGAACGCTGAAGCTCATTTCCAGAGTTGCCACTCCCTGCTTATTCGTGCGGACAGACATCTGGCCGATATCGATCTTGCGCTCGGTCAGTGTGCGTGAAATATCTACCAAAAGTCCTGTCCGGTTCTGTGCATAAATGACGACCTCGGCCGCATAGAGAGCAGCATTCTTTTCGTCCTCCGCAAGCAGCCACTCTGCCTCAATAAGCCTTCCTCTGTCTTCATCGTTCATGTTCATGGTATTGACACAGTCGGTACGATGAATCGTGACGCCTCTTCCCCTTGTTACAAATCCGACGATCTCATCTCCGGGGATCGGATTACAGCATTTTGCAAAGTGGACAGCGAGATCGTTAAGCCCCTGAACAACGATTCCTCCTTTTCCGTCCTTTTTAACGAGCGGGAGTTTCTCCTTGTTCTGCGTCGTTGCCGCCATCACTTCTTCATCTGTGATCTTCTTTTTCTTTTCCTTTTCGTGAAGGTCGATCATCTTGTTGACGACCTGACCCTCCTTAAGTCCGCCGTGTCCCACTGCGGCGAGCACGGAATTCCAGTCGCGGAATCCGTATTTTCTCATGACGCCTTCCATATATTCGGTCTTCATGAGATCTGAAGGCTGATACCCTTTCTGCTTTGCGCAGTTATTGACGAGTTCCTTGCCTTTTTCTATATTCTCAGACTTAAGTTCCTGACGGAACCACTGATTGATCTTATTCTTTGCCTGAGTGCTTCTGACGATCTTGAGCCAGTCGCGGCTCGGTCCGCGCGCATTTTGAGAAGTGATAATTTCAACGCGGTCACCGTTCTGGAGAATGTATTCGATGGGGACCAGTTTTCCGTTGACTCTGGCTCCGACCATCTTGTTTCCGACTGCAGAGTGAACACTGTAGGCAAAATCAACGGTACAGGAGCCGTTCGGCAGTGCCTTGACGTCACCGGCCGGTGAGAAACAGTAAACATTTTCGTTGAAAAGGTCGAGATCCGATTTCAGGAGTGACATGAACTCTCTGTTATCGGACATATCCTGCTGCCATTCCAGGATCTGACGGAGCCAGGACAGCTTCTCCTCTTCCTGATTGCCGCTGACCTGCCTTCCGTTCGACACTTCCTTATATTTCCAGTGTGCTGCGATACCGTATTCGGCAGTCCTGTGCATCTCGAATGTACGGATCTGCACTTCGAAAGGTGTTCCTCCGGGTCCGATCAGTGTTGAGTGCAGGGACTGATACATATTTTCTTTCGGCATCGCGATGTAATCTTTGAATCTGCCGGGGACAGGAGTATACATGTCATGTATGAGTCCGAGAGACGCATAACACTCCGGTACGGAATTGACGATAATTCGAACAGCGAAGAGATCGTAAATCTCATCGATCGTCTTATCCTGATTCACCATTTTCTTATATATCGAGAAGAAGTGCTTTACCCGGCCTCTGACTTCCGCCTTGATACCGGCATCTTCGACTTTTTTCCAGACTTCCTGAACAATGCCGTCTACAAATGCCTCTCTCTGCGTCTTTCTTGCATCTACCTGCTGTACAAGGCTGAAATAAATAGACGGCTCCAGATAACGAAGCGCCAGATCATCCATCTCCGTCTTGATGCGTGCAATACCGAGCCTGCCCGCAATCGGTGAGTAGATGTCCATCGTCTCACGGGCTTTCTCCTTCTGCTTTTCCGGCCTCATATACTGAAGTGTCCTCATGTTATGAAGTCGGTCAGCGAGCTTTATCAGTATAACACGGATATCCTTCGCCATAGCCAGGAACATTTTTCTGAGGTTCTCGGCCTGAACTTCCACCTTATCCGCCTTGTAACCGATCTGACCGAGTTTTGTTACGCCGTCAACCAGCAGCTCGACCTCAGCGTTGAATTCTCTCCTGACATCTTCGTTGGTCATCCCTGTATCTTCCACGACATCATGGAGAAGCCCGGCAGTAATCGTCTCCTTATCAAGCTCCAGATCCGCGAGTATAAGTGCGACACAGAGGGGATGAATAATATACGGCTCCCCTGACTTTCTGCGTTGATCTTTATGAGCATCTAATGCGATTTTGTATGCTTTTTCGATCATAGTCAGATCATCAGACGGATGATACTTGAGCACACTTCGAACCAGGATGCCGTACAGCTCGTCCGGACTGGTAAAGTCCTTCGGGTTGTGAAGCTCCTGCTCATTTCGCGTCAGCAGATATCTCTTTCCGCTTTTACCACTATCTGATTTCCTTATCTCATCTGCCATACTGCACCCGTTACCTTCCAGATACCCAACCACGAAAATCGCCCATTCACCCCTTTACGGGCGATTCCCCAAGTTCCGACTCATTAAGAAAATAGTCGATTACGGATTGTTTCGTACTTACGCACTCCCACAATCCTGTAATCAATCATATATTTATAAGACAGCCAGACGGCCCGAGGCCGTCTGGCTGCATATGCACATAATTATATTTTACTTACCTTCGTAAGAGATTACGCTTGCCACGTCGTACTTAGCCAGTTTCTCGCGTCCGTTAAGTCCTTTGAGCTCCATGAGGAATACCATCTTGACAACTTCGCCGCCAAGCTTCTCGATAAGCTTTGCAGCCGCTTCGACAGTACCGCCGGTCGCGATGAGATCGTCGATGATAACGACTTTCTGACCCGGCTCCACTGCATCTTTATGAACCTCGATCGTGGCCTGTCCGTACTCAAGGTCGTAGGACTGTTCTACTGTCTCACAGGGAAGCTTACCTTTTTTTCTGATCAGGATAAAGGGCTTATGCATATTGTAGGCAATAGCCGCACCAAAAATAAAACCGCGTGACTCAGCGCCGGCGATTACATCAAAATCGACACCATCCAGAGTTTTCTGCATTTCGTCAATGGCCAGCTTCAGCCCATCGGCATCGGACAGAATTGTCGTAATATCCCTGAACATGATACCCGGTTCCGGAAAATCCGGTATCGTTCTTACGTAATCCTCGAGTTTTTCTCTAATCATAACTGTGCCCTCCACAAATCATACTGTCAAGTTCCCGTCAATACCGACTAAAATCTAAGTAAAGAAAGCGGATATTCCATATCCGCTTCAGCTTAGACGCTATTATAACATTATTTATGCATTCTGTTCAATGAAAAATAGCAAATATACCTACAATTTATCGCAAGAAATCTTTCTCACAGAAAACTGTTGATAACGATCTGAATTGTCCTTCTGCCCATGTACTCGTTAATCTGCGGATAGTATACGATGGACAGGGGTTCTCCGGTCCCGATTCTCTCCATAAGCTCATCTATTCTTCTGAAAGCGATTCCGTCGACTGATATGCCTCCATACATGCGGTCCCCGGGTACGGACAGTCTTGCCTTAAGCACATTTCTGTTTGCTCCTAAAATTCTCACATTTGAGAATACAACGCCCTTTTGAGCAAATACCGGTCTCGGATTGGCCTTCCCGTACGGAGCCAAAATATCCATCTCCGTTATGAAGTCCTCTGTAACATAACCGATCGGCATCGGAACATCTATAACGATTTTCTGGACGAACTCCTCTTTTTCAAGCATACACTGCTCGTTGATTTCCCTACGGAATACATCTATGTTCTCTGGCGCAAGCGTAAGACCCGCCGCCATCGGATGTCCGCCGAACTTTTTGAGCAAGTGTTCCACTCCCACCAGGCCGTCAAACATCCTGTAGGCATCGATCGATCTGCCGGAACCCTTCACGCCATCCTCACTCTTTGTCAGGACAAATGTCGGATGATTGTATTTTTCCCGGACTCTTCCCGCAACAATGCCTGCCAGAGACTCATGGAGTTCCGGAAGATAAATAACATATACCTTGTCATGCAGTATATCGTTATCGATAACATAAGCCAGAGCATCCTCGACTCCCTTTTCCGTCAAAGCCTTGCGGCTGTCATTCAGTTCTTTAAGTTCCCTCGCAAGCTTTGCGGCCTCTGCTCCATCCGTCGCTTCCAGAAGAGAACATGCTCTGAGCGCGGTGTCGAGACGCCCGCTCGCATTCATACATGGACCCAGTACAAAGCCGATTCGGTATGCATCAAGAGTCGTAATATCGATGCCGCAGGCTTCCGCCAATGCCCGAAGACCCGGATTCTCCGTCTTTCTGAGCTGTTTCAGCCCTTCCTTCACAAGAATTCTGTTCTCCCCTGTCAGATCGACGACGTCACCGACAGTGGCGAAAGCAGCGAATTGAAGAAGCTTTTTCTCTCTGTCACCGCCCATTGCAAGGATCAGTTTCCATGCAACGGCAGCACCGCAGAGTTCTTTAAAAGGGTACGGACAGTCCTTCTGTTTCGGATCCACGACAGCATCGGCAGCATCCGGAATAGTCAGCACTTCATGATGATCTGTCACGACAACAGTCAGTCCCAGTTCTTTGGCAATACGGATCTGCTCTCCCGCAGAGATTCCGTTATCACATGTCACGATGGTATCGATGCCGTCCTCGGCGGCCTGCCGTATCAGATTTGCATTGATCCCGTATCCGTCCGTGATGCGGTCCGGGATCTTGATGTCCACATCCGCCCCCAGCTCGGCGAATCCTTTTTTAAGAATAAAGGAAGACATGATGCCGTCGATATCATAATCGCCGATGACCCTTATGCGTTTCTTTTCCGCAATCTTCTTCTTTAAGACGCCAACGGCCTTGTCCATGTCTTTAAAGAGCATGGGGTCATGCAGATCGGCTATCGAACCGTTCAGGAATTCATCAATGGCATCATCTCCGACGACATCCCGGTTCCTGATGATGCGCGCGATCACCGGGTCGATTCCGAATTTTTCGCTGATAGCTCTGAAATCCGCCTTTTTGGCGGAGATAACCCACTTTTCCATATT
>ODAI014333408.1_pt1 | contig 12876 bp, 8 predicted proteins | sample 1539321 | NCBI WGS metagenome assembly ODAI01 (sample SAMN02144231, study PRJEB22623) | gut metagenome | biome: sheep rumen | host: Ovis aries | place: New Zealand | reverse complement strand
GGGCCAGGATACTTCGCTGATCGCCGGTATCGGTGTCGGCGGCCAGATGCACGGCCTGGTGACTCTGGATGAGGAGGATCGGGTGATCCGCCCGGCCATTCTGTGGAACGACGGACGTACGGCCAAGGAGACCGAATGGCTGAATAGGGAGGTTGGGAAAGATAAACTATCGGCGCTGACGGCAAATATCGCCTTTGCCGGTTTTACAGCCCCCAAACTTCTCTGGATGCAGCGCCATGAACCCGAGAACTTCAGCCGCATCGCCAGGATCATGCTGCCCAAGGATTATATCGGATATAAGCTGACAGGTGTTCATGCCTGCGATTATTCCGATGCCAGCGGCATGCTGCTGCTGGATGTGAAGAACCGCTGCTGGTCCGAAGAGATGCTGGATATCTGCGGTGTCCGTAAAGACCAGATGCCGGAGCTTTTTGAGAGTTATGAGGTGATTGGAAGCCTGAAACCGGATCTTGCAGCTGCCTTTGGCCTGCAGGAGAGCGTCCGGGTCGTCGCGGGGGCCGGAGACAATGCGGCTGCCGCTGTGGGTACAGGTACAGTCGGCGACGGGGCCTGCAATATCAGCCTCGGAACATCCGGGACGATTTTTATATCCTCGGACCATTTCGGCGTTGATCCCAACAACGCCCTGCATGCATTTGCCCACGCTGACGGAAAATATCATCTCATGGGCTGCATGCTTTCGGCTGCCAGCTGCAACAAATGGTTCTGCGAGGATATTCTGGGGACTCAGGATTACGGGATGGTACAGCAGGCAATCAGTGATGAGGCACTGGGCCGGAACAGCGTGTATTTCCTGCCTTATCTCATGGGAGAACGCAGCCCGATCAATGATACGGATGCCAGAGGTCTCTTTATCGGTATATCCATGGATACCAGCAGGGCTGATATGATGCAGGCTGTGCTTGAGGGCGTGGCATTCGCCATCCGGGACAGTTTTGAAGTGGCCCGGAGCCTTGGAATCCCCATTGAGCGGTCCATGCTCTGCGGCGGCGGGGCAAAAAGCCCCCTGTGGCGGAAGATCATGGCCAATGTGCTGAACATTCCCCTGGATATTCCCCAGACGGAGGAAGGCCCGGGATACGGGGCGGCCATGCTTGCCATGGTAGGATGCGGAGAATATGAGGATGTTGGGGCTTGTGCGGATGCACTGGTAAGAACCACCGGGACCATTATGCCTGAAGCAGAGCTTGCAGCGCGCTATGAAAAGGCTTATCAAAAGTTCCGGAAAATTTACCCGGCGGCAAAAGATTTGTTCCGGGAACTGCAATAATGGAGGAAATGACAATGAGCGAGATTTTTGCAGGTATTCCTGTGATTTCATATGAGGGGCCCAAAAGTACGAACCCCATGGCATTTAAATTTTATGATGCGGACAGAGTGATCGCCGGTAAAAAGATGAGCGAGCACCTGCCCTTTGCCATGGCCTGGTGGCACAATCTCTGCGCAGCCGGCACGGATATGTTCGGCCGGGATACCGCCGACAAGTCTTTCGGCGCTGAGAAAGGGACCATGGAACATGCAAAAGCCAAGGTGGACGCCGGTTTTGAGTTTATGCAGAAGCTTGGAATCCGCTATTTCTGCTTCCATGATGTAGACCTGGTTCCCGAAGCAGATGATATCAAGGAAACCAACCGCCGTCTGGATGAGATCAGTGATTATATCCTGGAAAAGATGAAGGGGACGGATATCAAGTGCCTGTGGGGCACAGCCAACATGTTCAGCAATCCCCGCTTTATGAATGGTGCGGGCAGCAGCAATTCCGCGGACGTCTTCTGTTTCGCAGCAGCCCAGGTAAAAAAGGCCCTTGACCTTACAGTGAAGCTGGGCGGCCGGGGCTATGTCTTCTGGGGCGGCCGCGAGGGTTACGAGACCCTGCTCAATACAGACATGAAGTTTGAGCAGGAGAACATCGCCAGACTCATGCATCTGGCTGTGGACTATGGCCGTTCGATCGGCTTTACAGGGGACTTCTATATCGAGCCCAAGCCGAAGGAGCCCATGAAGCATCAGTATGATTTTGATGCGGCAACAGCCATCGGATTCTTAAGACAGTACGGTCTGGACAAGGACTTCAAGATGAATATCGAAGCCAACCATGCGACCCTGGCCGGCCACACCTTCCAGCATGACCTGCGCGTCAGCGCCATCAACGGGATGCTGGGCAGCATCGATGCCAATCAGGGCGACATGCTTCTTGGCTGGGATACGGACGAGTTCCCATTCAATGTCTATGACGCAACCATGTGTATGTATGAGGTGCTGAAGGCAGGCGGACTTACAGGCGGCTTCAACTTCGATTCGAAAAACCGCCGTCCCAGCTATACCGTAGAAGATATGTTCCACGCCTATATTCTGGGCATGGATACCTTCGCCCTGGGCCTGATCAAAGCTGATGAACTGATCAGAGACGGCCGTATCGACAGCTTCATCGAAGAACGCTATGCAAGCTATAGGACCGGCATCGGCGCAAAGATCCGCAGCGGCGAGACAACCCTGGAGGAACTGGCATCCTACGCAGAAGCCATGGGTGCACCGGCCCTGCCCGGCAGTGGCCGCCAGGAATACCTGGAAAGCGTTGTCAACAGCATCATGTTCAGCTAATGTGTGTCATTGGGGACGGTTCTCTATGACACACTTTTCGACAAAATTTCTTTGTCTAAAAGTGTGTCAGAAGAGAACCGTCCCCAATGACACAGTCCCCTCGTATTATAGTACGAGGATACAAAAGCAGCGAGTCCCTGTCACCCTTAGACTTTTGTACAGACCTCTGCATAAAATCTTGCATCAGGGGAAGAAAGATCCACATATTTTTTAATTACTTCAAGTCTGCCGAGCAAGGTGCTCCGGTGAATGTACAGGTCTTTGGCAGTCTTTGTTGCATTGCATTTATTTTCAAGAAAGACTCGGAGCGTTTGCCAGTAATCAGTAGTTGTGGATATCTTACGCAATTGGCTCATGCCCTCTGTCAGCAGCACATCCTCCGGAACAGATTCCTTTATAAGACTGATGATATGGGGAACAAACACATCCTTCTGATAAATGAGGTTTGTTGGATGAGATATTTTCTCATTATTTAAAATGCTGTAAAGCATAGCCGCCTGTTTTCTGATCAGATACAGATCGGTAAAAGGCTCGCCGGCGATGGCTGTAAGATAAAAATCATCCAGCAGACGCTTAAGATCATTAAGAATGGGGGTAAAATCTTCCGGGCGGCCTGCCATAAACAGGACTGCAATGCCGTCGTTGTATTCAACCGCAATGGAATGGCGGACCGCTTTTTCCGTTGCGTCACACAAGTACTCCGAGAGTTCTACGGAGTCTTTTTTTATTGACTGAATATAAATGCATCTCCAGAAGATCGCTTCACTATCAGCAAGCCGGCACTCTTTTTTCATCCTTTTTATTGAAAAAGTCAAAGCATCGTCGCTGACCACCCGGTTTTCAAGAAGATCTTTGAAAATAGATCTTTCAGTGACGAAGGAATCATTGCTCAATGTTTTCTGCGCCCTGATCGTGTGCTGGACAAATTCCGAAAAAATCCTGAAAAGGGAATAATCATATTTCCTTATGGGTCTGAAGTCGCTGGACAATGCGCAGCTTCCGATATAATTGCTGCGGAGAAAGAAATTGATGCAGTAATTATCAATTCTTTTATTCCCCTTTTTTTCAACGTAGACAAATGGCTGCTTCTTCATAGTCAGCAGGTGGTAGCTCTGATAGAATTCCGAGACGATCGACGAAGGGACATTATCATAATTATGATTGATCTCGACGCGTCCGGCTGCGCTGTTGAAGGCGCAGAAACAGATGACCCTGAGATTTGAATCAACAACGGAGATCCTGTTTTCAAAAACCGGTATTGAAGCCTCCATAAGATCTTTGATCGTAGCATGCCGGGTCATCAGTTTCAGAAGATGCGTTTCCCAGCTGATGATACGGCTGATAAAATCCAGAAGAGCGTTGAAAACCGCCAGCGGTTCTCCGGACTGTACAAAAACAATAAGGGCGGGATCCTGCCTGTGTTTCAGGAATTCTTCTTTTGAGAAACAGATCACCATAGACTGCTTATCGTAACGAGTGCAAGGGATGTCGTCCGGACATACGAACAGATTTGAGGACCCTGCAGGGATAATGCCTAAAACAGGCAGGGAAACTACGAAATCTGTTTTTTCGGTTGAGTGCTCAATGTGGTAATTGTCGTCCAGGTATTCAAGAATCAATCCTGCCGTCATGTTTATCATACAAATATACCCCCTACAAAGTGTAGTGTTTTTGCCTTTTTTATGATGCAGATTATAGCTTTAAAAGCCTGTTTTGTCAATGTTATAATGGAATCAACAAAATGTATGGCTGCAGCATACAGTAGTTTGGGAACGAAAAGAAACGGACACACTGCAAAAGGAGGACAGAATGATGACACTCAAAGAAAAATATGGTAATTGGGCGTTTGTTGCCGGGGGTTCAGAAGGAATTGGCGGTGCATGGGCTGAAAAACTGGCAAAAGAGGGAATGAATGTAGCATTCTGCGGCAGGCATGCAGAAACACTCGAAGAGAAAAGAGCAGCCCTGGAAAGCAGATACGGCGTTGAGACCAGACCGTTTATCTGTGACCTGGGGGATCTGGATGCATATCAGAAAGTAATAAAGGAAGTTGATGATCTGGACGTAGGCTTCTTTGTATATAATGCAGGCATTTCTGATAACGGATTCTTCGCCGACAGAGATATAGAGACAGAACTCTGGAGATTGAACGTTAATTCCAGGACATTGCTTGCTTTAGCGATCTATTTCTCCAAAAAGATGGTTGCGGCAGGAAAAGGCGCAATTGTACTGCCGTCATCGGGGGCGGGCGTCTGCGGATCACCGTATCTCCAGACCTATTCGGCTACCAAAGCTTACAATCTGACACTCGCAGAAGCACTGTGGTCTGAACTGGGTGAGTTCGGCGTAGATGTGATCTCACCGATCATCGGCGCAACGATCAGTCAGAACCTCAAGGTGCCGGTAGGAACGCCGGGCATACAGGCGCCGGAAGAAGTAGTTGAAGAGACACTGGCACAGCTTGGAAAGGAACCGACGGTAATCGTTTCTACGATCTATGATATGTTCAAAAACGCTTATATTCTTGAGGAACGGAAAAAAGTCATTGAGCATATCAAACACGAGGTACACAATCCTGAGGTGGCGGATTTCTTTACGAAGGGAGATCTGGATTCTTACACATCGAAACTGATGGAGAGAGCGTTGGACAATTGATCATTTTTGAACACAGATCGAACGCGGAAAGGAGAAATATGTCTGGATTATTAGAAGGTAAAGTTGCCGTTGTGACCGGATCCGGTCAGGGAATCGGAAAAGGAATCGCAATCGCTCTGGCACGTGAGGGCTGCAAAGTGATTACCAATAACCGTGCGCCGGGCGGTGAAAGTGCGAAGCATTATACCCCGGATATGATGCCGGCGAAGGACTGGGAGGAATACTGCAGCCTGAAAGGCGACGCGGAACTGACTGCAAATGTGATTCGTGCCGAAGGCCATGAGGCAGCAGCGTTTTACGGTGATATTTCTGATTGGGAAACCGCCGAAAAGCTTGTGAAATTTACAGTTGATACTTACGGGAGCATTGACATCATTGTCAATAATGCAGCGGGAACGAGCTCAGGCAATATTGAGACACAGACCCATGAAGGCTGGGATTCGCTGTTTTATTCAAGGGCAACAGGCGCATTTAATCTGATGCATTTTGCATTTCCTTACATGAAGGAAAAACATTTTGGCAGGATCATCAACATGGCGTCGGACGCATGGATCGGCCTTGTCGATAACGATGCTTACAGCGCTTCCACTGCAGCGGCCGTCGGCCTGACCTATGCGGCGGCAAAGGAACTCTATAGATACGGCATTACTGTGAACTGCATATGTCCTCAGGGAGAATCGCCTTCTCATGCGGTAGAGTACAGAAAAATGCTGAGAAGAGTTGAGGAGATGACCGGCAGAGCGCCTGACCCAAAGCTGCTTGAAAAAGTTGATGCGGATCATGGAAACCCTGTCGGGCTGGGCAAAATATGCACAGTGATCTGTGAAGACGATGGTGATTGGATCAACGGTGCTGTGTTCAGCGCCAAATCATCCGGACGCACATCTGTCTACACGATGCCGAGGGAGACAAACGAAATATTCCGAGGCTATGGCGTAGACTGGCCATATGAAGAATTTAAAAAGGATGTAAAGGAAAAACTTCTGGCAACAGAATATGAGAATCTCGCACTGAACCAGGGATGGCAGAGCAGAAAATAAGGGGTCCTGTGATATGATGCTTCAGACAAAAAACTTCAGGCATCCGTTGTTTATCGTTCGCGACCAGGTGCTGAGAGCATTTTTTCAGCGGGGATTTACAGTTTTCGACAGCGGTGACAGGAATTATGTGATCAGGCCGGAAGAAAACAGCTCTGTCTGGCATGAGCCTGAACAACTGGCAGCGTTAAGTGATGATCCAATCCTGTTAAACAAAGGGAAAAGCATCCTGAGGACAAGGCTTCTCAGTGAAAAATATGTTTGCGCCGGGGACAAAAAAATAGGAGCGGCGCCTGTGTTTTACAAGGGGGATCCACATTATCCGGGGCATATGGTCGTACAGGGGTTTGTAAAAGGCAGATCCGAAGAGGGGTTCTTTGAGGAACTTGGGATCCCGTTTCTGAAAGAATGCGGGGTTTCCGGCGCGTTGAAGAATAATGAAGGATTTGCGTTTTCCATTGATCTGGATGAGCTTGCAGTGAAGACGTTTTCTCTTGAGAACAGAGCGGCGCTCTTTGGCCGTAATAAGGATTTTCTGGAACGGTTCGAAGATGGCGGGGCTGCTGAAAACGGCTTTTTTGCCAGGATAGAAGGGCTTCTGAGGGAACTTGGGTTCCTCAGGATCAGTGAAGATATTTTTGCATATGACGGGATATACCGTAAGACAAATATGATCAAAGATGCATGGGACCTCAACAATTACGGATACAGGCTTGTGACTCCCGAGGGACCGTATGACCAGCTGCGTACTGTACCCACGCCGATGATGGAAGGTGCGCTGGCGCTGAACTATGCTGAAGGCAAAGGTGATCTGAAATTATTTGAGATCGGCCATGTCTTCACGCTGAGTGAAGAAGGATACATGCCGGATGAAAAAGATTTCCTGATCATCAGCTCATATGGGAACGGCGATCTGCAGGCGTTCGAGGCTGAGATCCGCACATTTCTTGAGCAGCTTGGCATCAGCGATGCTATTTTCGGACCGATCAGTATCGCGGCGGCATATAAATCGGATGAATGTTCTCTGATCCTGTCCAGAGCGGGTAAATATCTTGGCGGCAACGCGGGCCATATAAATCCTAAGGCATTGGATAATTACGGGATAAAAACGCCTGCTTATATGGCAAATTTTGACTTGAAGGAATTGTACAGAAATCTGGATAACAGAATGGAGATTTATTATGGGTAAGGAAAAATACAGAGTTGCGCAATGGATCACAGGCCATACCGGCAGGATCCAGTTAAAAAACATTATTGAACATCCGGATATGGAACTGGTGGCATGCTATGTTCATTCGGAGGAAAAGGTTGGAAAGGACGCCGGGGAGATCGCCGGGATCAGACCAGTGGGCGTAAAGGCTACAAACAGGATCGAGGACGTGCTGGCGGCCCGTCCGGACTGTATTATGTATTCGCCGCTGACCGGACTGTCAAATATAGATGAATTATGTCTGTTCCTGAAAAACGGCATTAATGTCGTGACGATCGTCACCGAGTTTTCCTTCCATTATCCAAAAGAACTTCCGGCGGATGTCAGGGAGAAACTGGAAGCTGCCTGCACAGAAGGCAAGGCTTCACTGTTTGCTACCGGCGTCAGCCCCGGATTTGTTCAGGAGAACCTGCTTATGGCAGTTCTTGGCCAGATGAGGCGTATTGACAGTATTTCCATCTATGAATTCGGCGATATGGTCGTCAGGGAGGATTCTCCGGAAATGATCGCCATGATGTTCGGCCAGGCACCTGAGGTCATGGCGATGGCAGAAAGCCAGGTATCCTATGGACAGCTGATCGGCTTCGGCCCGACTTTGAAAATGGTCATGGATTCCGTAGGCCTTCCGCTGGATGAGGTCACATGTAAGACAACATTCCCGACAGCCAAAGAAACATTCACCCTGGCAAAGACAGTGATCGAAAAGGGTAAAGTCGCAGCTTATCAGGGCGTGGTCTCCGGCTGGAAAGACGGCAAGGAACTGATCAGGTTCTGCTATAACTGGTATGCTACCAGAAAGCTTGACGGGGAGATCCTGCCGATGAGAGACGGCGGCTGGAGAATTGAAGTGGACGGAGATGTTCCGCACACGCTCGATATTTACTACGAGCGCGACGTTAAAAAATATATGGCGATCCAGCCGGGATATAACGGAAACATGGCAGTCAACAGCATTATTCCGACGATCCTTGCCGAACCTGGTATCAGGACGCTTGTGGACATGCCGCTGATCGTACCGAAATTCTGATCGTTAAAGAGGAATATCATGGGAAAAAAGTTCAGTAATCTTTTGTCCCCGGGCAGGATAGGAAAAATGTCGATGCCCAACAGGATCGTCATGGCGCCAATGGGGACCCTGAATGCAGACAAGGATGGCTATGTCACAGACAGGACCATTAAGTTCTACAAGGAGCAGGCCCAGGGTGAAATGGCTATGATCATCGTTGAAGCAACATATGTGGATGAATGGCTGAGTATGGGCGAGGATAACAGCCAGGGGCTTACCAGAAATGGCGAGGTCACAAAAATGGCGCAGCTTGCCTCGGTTATTCAGGATCAGGGCGTATATGCGATCCTGCAGCTGGCACATATGGGAAAACAGATCAGCCTTGCCGGTGAGAAAGAATCACTCGGACCGTCCGAAATGATCGATAAAAACGGAGGCGTTATGCCATTTCCGATTCGCGGGATCACCCGTGAGGAGATCCGTCAGCTGAAAGAAGACTATGCGGCGGCAGCATGGCGGGCAAAGATGGCAGGGTTTGACGGCGTCGAGATCCATGGAGCAATCGACCATCTGATCAATATGTTCTGTTCACCTTACTATAACAGGCGGACGGATGAGTATGGCGGCAGTCCGGAGAACCGGATCCGTTTCATGTGTGAGATCATTGAGGATATTCATAAAATGTGCGGGAAGGATTTCCCGGTTATTGCCAGGATCTGCGGCAATGACTTTACCAGGGACGGAATATCCATGGAAGAAGGCATTATCCACGCCAGGGAGCTGGAAAAACGGGGAATCGTCGCGCTTCATGTTGTGGCAGGTTCTACGAGAAATATCAGGATCATCAATATCCAGTATGATAAACGGGGCGATTTTGTCGAGACAGCAGCAAATCTGAAAAAGGCAGGGATCAAAGTACCTGTTATTATTGATGGCGGGCTGACTACGCCGGAACTTGCGGAAAAGGTGCTCGCGGACGGCAGTGCGGATTATATTGGACTGGGACGGCCGATGCTTGCCGATCCTGACTGGGCTAAAAAGCTTTCGGAAGACAGACCGGATGATATAGTTCCCTGCATCAGATGCTGCAAAGGATGCGTCGGTACGCTGGAGCATTTTAATGCAGCCGCAGGACTGCGGTGCTCCGTCAATCCGAGATGCAACATGTCCGATTACAGGGAGATCATACCTGCGGCAAAAACAAAAAAGGTTTGTATCGTCGGAGGCGGTCCTGCCGGAATGGAGGCGGCCAGGGTGGCCTGCCTGCGTGGGCATGACGTCACGCTTTACGAGATGAGAAAGCTTGGCGGAACAATGCATGAGGCTGCTTTTGACCCGAAACTGAAGGAAGATATCGTGATCCTGACGGCGTATTACAGACGTCAGATGGAAAAAATGCCTGTTAGGATCATTCATGAAGAAGCAACGGCTGAAAAGATCATTGCCGGAGACTATGATGCGGTGATCATTGCGGCCGGCGCCGAGCCGATTTCGGCAAATGTCAAAGGCGAAGGACCGGCTGTGGAGATCGTTCATGAATATGCAGGACGCAGAGAACTTCCTGCGGAAGACGAGATCCTGATCGTGGGCGGCTGTTTTTATAACCTTGAGATCGCCTATGCGCTTGCAAAGGCAGGAAAACGGGTGACAGTCAGCTCACGAAGAGGGGCGTACGGCGGGAAAATGCAGCTTGCAGACGATGCAAGTTCTCCTATGCAGCAGAGGCTGCTTGGCTTATGCAGTCAGTACAAGGTGCAGTTTGAAATGTGCGTCAATCTGGTTGGGATCAATGAGAACGGCGCAGTGTTCCAGAATGTCATCAGTAAGGAAACAAAAACGGTTCCCTGTGAGCGTGTGATCATTTGCAAGGGGCTTAGAGGGAGAAATAAACTCTGTAAAGAGCTTGAAGGAAAAATCCCAAAGCTGTATCAGGCCGGGGATTGCACAATGTCTGTTCGGTGCGTGGATAAACGGGATATAGGCGATGCGATTCTTGATGGCTGGCGGGTAGGCGCAAGGGTTTAGCTGGAGAGGTGACAGGGGAGGTGACAGAGAACCGTCCCCCTCTTGCAATTATTGTTCATTCGTGCTATAAATCCATATTATGGCGAATGATAATTACAGTAGTAATGAGAGATCAGTCTGGACCAGGCCGCTGGTACTCTTGCCAGCGGCTTTGTTCTGTTGTTTTCTGTGGGGAAGTGCATCGCCGGCGATCAAGATCGGTTATCAGTGGTTTGGCATCCAGGCGGATGATGCTGCCGGCAGGATCCTTTTTGCCGGTGTGCGGTTTATGATCGCCGGTCTGATGGTGATCATCTTTGACAGTATTAAGGAGAAGCGGCTGAATGTACCCAGGAAAGGGGCCTGGGGCAAAGTCCTTCTTCTGTCAGTCTTTCAGACCAGCGTCCACTATATCCTTTTTTACATGGGCCTGGCCCATACATCGGGGGTCAGGGGTTCCATCATCAATGCGGCGGGCACCTTTTTCAGTATCTTTCTGGCTGTGGCGGTTTTCAGATTTGAGAAAATGTCGGTAAGAAAGGCTGTAGGAAGTATCATCGGTTTTCTGGGTGTTGTCATCTGCGTGACTGGTGGTTCTTTAGCTTCCATGCTGGAGGGCGGTTTTGCCATACAGGGCGAGGGGGCTCTGCTTCTGTCAGCCTTCTGCGGATCCATGGCGTCAAACCTGATCAAGAAGGTGGCCAGGACCGAAGACCCGGTCACCATGAGCGGCTGGCAGTTCCTGACAGGTGGCGCGACGCTGACCTTGCTGGGACTAATTATGGGCGGCCAGCTGAACCTGAATTCGGCAGCGGGTATACCGCTGATCATCTATATGGGCTTTATCTCCGCCGGTGCCTACACGGTGTGGAGCATCCTGCTTAAGTACAATCCGGTCAGTACAGTGACCATTCTCGGTTTTATGAATCCGGTCTTCGGGGTGATCCTGTCTGTGATTTTCCTGCATGAAGCCTCGGAAGCCTTGAGCTTAGCCGGCCTGGCGGCCCTGGTGCTTGTCAGTGCAGGAATCATTATCGTCAATCGTAAAAAGTGAGTCACCCTGTGTCATTGGGGACGGTTCTCTTCTGACACACTTTTCGAAACAATTGTCCTGTCGAAAAGTGTGTCATAGAGAACCGTCCCCAATGACACATGACACACTATTTCCTCTTGACAGGATATAATCAGTTTGTTATATTGAAACTCGGTGAATTAGGGAGTAGCTTGCACGGATTTCGTGTGATATATTTCGTCAGTACGAGAATGATTTCTCCGGAATATGTTCTAAAGAAGCGAGACTTTTTCTGCGGTTTTTAATTGCAGAAAAGGTCTCTTTTTATATATGTTGTTTTGCATACTATTTGACGACATCGGAGGTATATATGAGTATTTTTTCTGTTTTTACCCTTCTGGGCGGTCTGGCCTTCTTCATCTTCGGCATGAATCAGATGTCAGACAGTCTCGAGAAGATCGCAGGCAAGCGTATGGAGGAGATCATCAATAAGATGACCCAGAACCGGCTGCTTGGCCTGCTGATGGGCTGTATCATCACCATCGCCATTCAGAGTTCTTCTGCAGTGACCGTCATGCTGGTCGGTCTTGTAAACTCAGGACTGATGAATATCGGCAACACGGTAGGCGTCATCATGGGATCCAATATCGGCACCACAGTCACTGCCTGGATCATGAGCTTGATCGGGGTATCAAGTGACAATGTTTTGGTCAGGATGCTGAAGCCGGAATCCTTTTCGCCGCTTCTGGCATTTATCGGTATCATCCTGATCATGCTGGCCAAAAAGACCAATAAAAAGGAACTTGGCAATGGCCTGCTCGGCTTTGCCATTCTGATGTACGGTATGGTCCTGATGAGCGGTTCTGTCGCCCCGCTGGCGGATTCTCCCGCTTTTGTGAGTCTTTTAACAGCCTTCAGGAATCCTGCCCTTGGCATACTCACCGGTCTGGTCGTTACGGCGGCCATCCAGAGCTCGGCAGCATCTTTGGGTATGCTGCAGGCTCTTTCCCTGACCGGCGGCATCACCTACGGCATGGCGATCCCGATCATCATGGGCCAGAATATCGGTACCTGTGCGACAGCCATTCTTTCCAGTATCGGCGTTAACCGTAATGCCAAGCGGGTTGCTGTGATCCATCTGTCCTTCAATCTGATCGGTACTGCATTTTTTATGATCGTATATTTTCTGGTGAAGGCAATCTTTGACATGGCCATCTTAGATGAAAGCATCAATCCGGTCGGCATCGCCATGTGCCACAGTATTTTCAACATCGGTACCACCGTGCTCCTGCTGCCATTTTCAAAGCAGCTGGTGACCATTGCCACAAAG
>ODAI013542978.1_pt1 | contig 12876 bp, 12 predicted proteins | sample 1539321 | NCBI WGS metagenome assembly ODAI01 (sample SAMN02144231, study PRJEB22623) | gut metagenome | biome: sheep rumen | host: Ovis aries | place: New Zealand | reverse complement strand
GATGCGACGACCCCAACGATGAACACTATGCCGACTTCAAAGCCTTAGAGCAAGAGTTGAAAGCCCTAAGAACTGCTGAGGGCCGCCCATACAAACTGCTGCCGCTCCCTCTGCCCGACCCCATCTTCGAGGTTGATGGTCACAGGCTACCCGCCACCTACGCCAATTTCCTTATTATCAATGAGGGCGTACTCATTCCCACCTACAATCAACCAGCCAAAGACAAAGCTGCAGCTGAAATGATTTCCAAAGCGTTCCCCCACCGCAAACCGCTACTCATCGATGCTCGCACCATCATCCGCCAACACGGTTCCATACACTGCCTCACCATGCAATTTCCACGAGGAACAGCGAAATAGGCTTTTCATTTTAATGCAATACAAGGTGTCTGGCATTTTAGGTTAAAGTCTACCATAATCAGGAATAGACATTTTTAATATTCATATCTTTGCAAACGTATTCGACCATTCATTTTCATCTATTCAACTAAAAAGACGTGGAAGCTGCTGAGAAAATCGTTACAACGTTGTTTCTCGTGCGTCACGGAGAGACCGAAGACAACGTGAACCAAATCATGCAAGGTCAGACGCAAGGACGGCTGACCAAACATGGTGTAGAGCAGGCTCGTGAACTTGCCGAACGGATGCGCCGCGAACAAATCGATGCTTTCTTCGCAAGCGATTTGCAACGTTCTTTCGACACATGCCGCATCATTGCCCAACCACATGGGAAAACCATCCAAACAACTCCTTTGCTTCGAGAGCGCGACTGGGGAGGCTTCACAGGCCTTTATATCCCCGACCTGAAAGACCGCGTTTGGCCAGACGACATCGAGTCCATCGGCCAAATGAAAGAACGAGCTCGCCAATTTCTTAACCTCTTGCGCAAGGAATATGCTGGCTGTCACGTGTTGGCTGTGGGGCACGGCATCATGAACAAGGCCATCCAAAGCGTGCACTATGGCAAACCCATGAACGAGGTCGAGAAAATGACGAACGGCGAAGTGAGAATACTTATAATAGAATAATAGAGGCAAGAAGGCCAAATGCAAAACGATTATCAAAAAAGAGCGAAGCCATCGCTCCGCTCTTTCTTCAGTTAAAAGTTTCAATTCTTCTCAAACTTTTTCACATATTTCGTTTTGCTTTTGTCTCCTGAATAACAACCCTTTCACCTTCTAAAGGGCCAATACACTGGTTTGAGATGAATTATTACAAGGTCTTACATCAGAAATATATCGTTTTTATTGATCCTGTCATGAGTTCTCTCATTGTCTGCAATCCGCTTTTATCTGCGACCGCCAAAGTGTCCACCGCCTCCACGGCTGCCACCACCGCTGCTGCTACGCGAAGGAGAACTGGAAGAACGGCCCATGGAGCTTGAACTGCTGCTACGCGAGGGAGAGCTGAAAGAACGGCTCGGAGCACTTGAACTGCTACTGCGCGAGGGAGTGCTGATGGAACGGCTCGGTGCACTTGAGCTGCTCGAAGATGAGCGGCTGGGGGTGAAAGTGCTGCGTGGAGCTGAGCTCGAACTGTTGCCGAAATGGCGGTTGGATGAGCTTGAGCTACCCGTGTTGGGGCGTGTCACCGTTGTGCGAGTGCTGCTCTGATTGAAGTTGCGAGGTGTAGCACTCGGAGCGGTCGTGCTGGGCGACGTTGTTGATGGACGTGTAGTTGTGGTGTTCGAACGTCCGCCGAACGAACGATTGCCTTGTTGGTTCGAGTTGTTCATCTGAGGGCTCGAGTTGTTCATGTTGCTACGGTTTCCACCGCTGTTGCCATTACCGAATGTGCGGTTGCTACCCGATGAGCGGCGGTTGTCAATATTACCCTGACGGTTAGGTTGGTTTCCATTGTTAGGACGATTGCCGTTTCCGAACGAGCGGTTTCCGTTGCTTACAGAGCGATTGTCACGACGATTGTCAAGTCCGCGCTGTCCACGTCCAAAGTCTCCACGCTCAAAGCGGTCGTGCATTCCCACGTGACGATCACGGCTTGTGTGAGTGACGTATGTGCGGCCGTGATAGTAAGAACGTCCGCCGTTCATGCGCCAGCTGTGTCCTCCACGATAAACGGTGTAGAAGTGAGGCCGTCCGAAGTAGAAGAAGTCACGATGGGGATAGCGTGCATAAATGCCGAAGTGCCAATATCCAGCCTCCCAGTAGAGGGGACGATAGAAGTAGGTGGCATCAACAAAAGCACGATATTGCCAGTCAAGCAGAATATAGCTCAGGTCGAGATTGCGCTGCTGCCAGTAGATGCCGTAGAGATCGGCTTGTGTATTAACACTCATCAAATAGTCGAGGTTCACCTCGAACGCAGCTTCGTACTGCTCCTCGGTGAGATTCAGTTCATACGCCATCTTGTCGGTCAGGAAGAGGGCCTGCTGGCGTGCTTGTTCGTAACTCATGGCGTTAGCCGAAGCAGCGAATGTAAACAGTGCCACGAGGGCGATGATCATTTTTTTCATATTCTTAGGATTTTAAATTGTTTATATTCTTGTTCACGATGCAAAGATATGAACAAACTATCAACTCCAAAAAGGATTTTCCCTAAACTGAGAGGGGAAAATCCCTATAAATATATTTGTTGATTATTTAGGGGTGGAAGAATGTAATAAAAAGGCGGATTTCAACGTTATTATAATAGGTATATAATAAGGATTACAATAGGTTATATTGGTTGAAAATGGGAAGGCATGCTTCAAGCAAGCCTCAACGTGAAATGATCAAGTTTTTGGATTTACAACGGGTGACAGCCCTCTATGCCGATGAATACCACGAGGCCATGCGCCGCGTGGCTGATTCGGGTTGGTATCTGCAGGGTAAGGAAGTGGCTCAGTTTGAACAAAACTATGCCACCTACATCGGCACACGCCATTGCATAGGAGTGGGCAACGGACTTGATGCGCTCACGCTCATATACAGAGCATACATCGAGATGGGAATGATGCAACCTGGCGATGAGGTCATCGTGCCGGCCAACACCTATATAGCCTCTATTCTGGCCATCACGGAGAACGGGTTGAAGCCCGTGTTGGTGGAACCACGGTTTGAGACGTTGGAGATTGACGACACCTTGATTGAAAGCCACATCACGCCGCGCACACGCTCCATCATGATTGTGCACCTTTATGGCCGTTGCTCCTACACAGAACGCATTGGAGACATCTGCCGGAGACACAACCTACTGCTAGTTGAAGACAACGCCCAAGCTCATGGTTGCTCTTATCATCCAACACCCAACACCCAAAAGACAGGCTCTCTTGGGCATGCTGCCGGACACAGCTTCTACCCTGCAAAAAACATGGGAGCATTTGGTGATGCTGGAGCCGTGACAACCAACGACGACACTTTAGCTGAGATGATTCGCGCTCTTGGTAACTATGGTTCGAGCAAGAAATACGTTTTCAACCATTGCGGGCGCAACAGCCGAATGGATGAGTTGCAAGCTGCCATACTGAGTGTGAAACTGCGACATCTCGAAGAAGACAACCGGCATCGGAGAACCATCGCCCACCGCTATATCGAAGCATTGGAGCACGTTGAAGGCATCACCCTTCCACTTACATTGCCCGATGAACAGAATGTATGGCACCAGTTCCCCATCTTTTCAAAAGAGCGTGACCACTTGCAACAAAGGTTGGCCGAAAAAGGCGTGGAAACTATGATTCACTACCCCATCCCGCCCCACAAGCAACACTGCTTTGCCCAATGGAATAGCCTTAGTTTCCCCATAACCGAGCGAATACACAACGAAGAACTCAGCCTTCCCATCAGCCAAGCGATGACGCTGGACGAGGTGGATCAAGTGACGGCCATTCTCATAAAAGCTGTGGAAGGAAGCAATAAATCACTATTTGGCACGTTAATCAAGTAAAAACTGAACCTACGCACTTGCACCATATTATTATATATGAAGAATCTTTACCTCACATTGGCCATGCTCCTCGCATCTCTCGGTATTCAAGCCCAATACTATTGGAATGAATATGACGAACCAGAGAAAATGGACTTGGCCAACGAACTGAAATACAACTTTGAGATACAAGCCTCAACCGCTGACGGCAAAACACCATTATGGCTCAACGCCAACCGACACGGATTGAGTTCGCTTGAGAAGCAAAACGGCTATGTGCGCGGAAGTCTCATCAGGTCGCTTCGCGCTGACAGCGCACGCCGATGGGGAGTGGGATACGGAGTCGATGTGGCCGTACCCATGCATTACACCAACGATTTCATCATTCAACAAGCGTTTGTGGAAGGACGTTGGCTGCACGGAGCACTAACCATCGGAGCCAAAGAGTATCCAATGGAGATGAAGAACCAAACGCTGAGCACGGGTGGGCAGACATTGGGAATCAATGCACGCCCTGTTCCTCAAGTGCGCATATCTTTACCCGAATACTGGCGTATTCCCATTCTTGGCGGGTGGTTCCACCTGAAGGGACATGTAGCATATGGTTTGCTGACCGATGACAATTGGCAACGCGACTTCACACAACAACAATCGAAGTACACCAGCGGAACCCACTTCCATAGCAAAGCTGGATATCTGAAAATCGGAAACGAAGAGCAGTTCGAACCTTGGTCACTTGAGATGGGGTTGGAAATGGGTGCACTCTTTGGAGGTGAGTCGCATATTCCCATGGGCGACAAGATGGCTGTTTTCAAAGGAGATAACGGTATCAAGGGCATGTGGCACGCGCTGATGCCTGGTGGAGCCGATGTACCTGAAAAAGGAACCGAATACCAGAATGCAGAAGGCGACCAATTGGGCAGTTGGATGATACGATTGAACTATGACGACGAAACATGGGCTTTCAGAGCCTACGCCGAGAAGTTCTTCGAAGACCACTCGATGATGCTTCAACTCGACTACAACGGCTATGGAACGGGCGATGAATGGAATGTCAAGAAAGAACGACGCTTCTTCCTTTACAACATGAAAGACATTCTTCTGGGAGTGGAACTTAACTTCAAGTACGGCACGTGGATTCGCAACTTTGTCGCCGAATACTTCTATTCCAAATACCAAAGCGGTCCTGTCTATCACGACCACACACCTGGTTTCCCCGACCACATCAGTGGCCGAGACGACTATTACAACCATTACATTTATGCAGGATGGCAACATTGGGGACAAGTGATGGGCAACCCACTCTATCGCTCACCCATCTACAACGACAACGGAGTTATTCACATTGACAACAACCGCTCTATAGCTTACCATCTGGGAGTAGACGGCACGCCGACTGAACAGTTGGGATATCGGGTGTTAGTAACCTATCAAAACGGATTGGGCACCTACGATGAGCCCTTCACCCACATGAAACACTTTGTGGGATTCCTGACAGAGGCCTCCTATCAACTCCCCAAAGGATGGAAGGTGAAAGGCGCTTATGCAATGGACTTCGGTCATCTTTTGGGCGAGAACTGGGGAGTACAACTCACTATATCGAAGAGTGGATTCCTAAAAAAGAAGAAAGATTAGCAAAAAGGAAGCAACATCACATATGAAAAGCAGAAACATGAAACATCTGAAATCACATATCAAGCTATTGACAGCCGCCATCGTCTGCTTGGCAATAGCTGCATGCGGATGGGTGGAGATTGACCATTCGGGCAACGGCCACCTTGACGGCTATTGGCACCTGACATCTATCGACTCGCTGGCTACGGACAACACACGCGACATGCAGGAAGAGCGCGTATTCTGGTCGGTACAAGGAAGTTTGCTCCTCCTCTATTCGCCCGACTTCACCAACACAACGCAACGGATTGTCTGCCAATTCAAACGCGAGAATAAACAACTCTTCATCATAGAGCCACGCATCTTTGACCGCCCAGCCGGTGACCCACTTCTGGAAGACATCGAACAACTCCGCCCATTTGGCATCAACAAATTCGATGAGCGTTTCTCCATTATCACCCTCACGAGCAAACACCTGACCATCGCTACAGATTCACTAAGGCTCAATTTCAGGAAAATGTAGTTACGGAATTCGGGAAACAAGGCCAATCAGTATTAGTAAACATGACTAAAGTGGCTGCGTCAATAAGCAGATGTAGCACATATAAATAGTACATGCGGCATGTACGCTTTCAATCTACTACGTCTTCTTATGGCGAACAGAACCTTTTGTGTTTTTGGACAATAGCAATAGCTATTAAAACTTCTTTCCAAAAACAATATTGATGAATGTCTTGACGAGCAATTTGGTATCGAACCACCACGAGCGATGCTCCAAATAATAAAGGTCAAGTTCCAGGCGGCGGAGCATTTTTTCCAGTGTGTCGGTATAACCGTTGTAAAGTGTGGCATACGAAGTGACACCCGGGCGGATCTGATAAAGATAAACATATCGCTGGTCACGCTCCATAATCTGGTCAATATAATATTTGCGTTCGGGACGCGGACCTATGAAAGCCATATCGCCTTTCAACACATTCCAAAGTTGGGGCAGTTCGTCAAGATGGTGCAAACGGAGGAAACGCCCCACCTTTGTCATTCTTGTCTCGTTCTCGTGCTGATAAAGAGCTGGGCCATCTTTCTCGGCATCTACACGCATGGAACGGAATTTATAAATGTAGAACGGACGACCAAAACGACCAATACGCTCCTGCTTGAATATGGCAGGACCTCCGTCTTCGCGTCTCACGGCAATATAGCATATCAAGAAAAGAGGCGAAAACAAGACCAGGCTGACCGCCGCAACGCAAAAATCAAACATCCGCTTGACATTGCGCTCGAATTCGTTCATGCCATCCAATACGTATCCGTTTTCGAGTTTGGTCATATAGTAGTTTTGTCGTTTATATTTAAAACGACTATACGCCCTTTTTATTGCATGGATAATGAACAAAAAAACATGAAAATCTGGAAATGAAATGCCTGGGAAATGCTATGTTTTTGAGCATCAACAACATAGCAACATTCAATCAAAACAACATCAGTTTTTACCCGACATTTTCGACTTAAGAAAACGACGGCTGTCGCATTTCCGTTTCCACACCTTTAATAAATAAGAAGGCATGAACAGAAAATAGAAATAAAGATAAGACTTCAAGATGCCAAAGCCAAGAATATCGTGATAAACTCTGACATTATACTTGATCAACGAAAACTTTTGGCTTGATAGCGATCCCTGACGATTGAGATAGAGTGTCAACGGTTCTGTGATGGCATGACACACCTTACACTCACGAAGAATTGTCAGCAACATTGCCCAATCCTGACGTTTGCGAAGGGTGGGCATATAGAACTTGCGCCCCAAGAGTTGCGTGTCGTAGATGGCAGTAGAGCAACCAATCTTGTTATCACGTTTCAACATTCCATAGGTGATGCGCTCAGGGGAAATGGATATTCCCGTCTCCTCGCCGTTTTCATCACAAATGATATAAGATGTACTGCACAAAGCACAACTCTTGCGATACATATATGCAATCTGCCGCTCAAGTTTGTCTGGCAGCCACCTGTCATCACCATCGCAAAAAGCAATATATCTACCCACCGCACGCTTGATGGATTGGTTTCGGGCATATCCAGGGCCTTTATTTTCGTCCAAATACTCCACCTTCACCCGAGAATCTGCCTGGCTATAGCGCTGAAGAATCTCACGAGTTGAGGCATCAGTAGAGCAGTCGTCTGTGATGAGCAGTTCCAAGTTCGTATGCGTCTGGTTCAACACACTGGCTATGCTGTCGGAAAGAAATTTTCCGGCATTATAAGTGGGCATGATGACTGACACTAATTCTTGGCTCATATCTCTGCTTTTGGAAGATAGCGGCTGCAAAGGTATGAAATAATTATGAATTTAGACTTATTTATTACGATTATTTTGTATCTTTGCATCGTTTAAGATTGAAAAAGAGTATGTTGAAAGATAGAATAAAGGCACTCATAGCAAAACCAGTCGAATGGATGGGAGAGCATTATCCCGTCACATTGGTAAGATTGCGCTATCTTGCCCGCTTTCATCGCTTGCCCAACCTTAAGAACCCGATTGACCTGAACGAGAAAATACTATATCTGAAACTTTTTACCGACACATCCGAATGGACACGACTCGCCGATAAATACAAGGTTCGTGACTATGTGCGCAGTTGTGGACTAGAGGATATTCTCATCCCGCTTTATGGTGCTTGGGAACGAGTGGAGGACATTCCATTCGACGAGTTGCCCCAAACCTTCATGTTGAAAGCAAACAATGGCGATGGCAAAGGCACTAATCTGAAAATCGACAAGACTAAAATGAAGGATGAAGATTGGGAGACTTTGAAAAAGGCATTGAGTAATTGGCTTTCCCAAAAACATATCGGCGCGTTATCGGCTGAACCGCAATATCGTGGAATTAAACCTAAAATTCTAGCAGAACAATTATTGGAAACCGATGAAGGACAACCATCGTTGATTGACTACAAACTATGGTGCTTTAATGGAGAGCCACATTCATTCCTTGTATGCTCAGATCGTAAGGAAAATGGTCACGATACATCGCTGGGCTGTTACGACCTTGACTGGAATTATCATCCTGAACACTTGATGGAATCCGAACGCTATCCTATTGCCAAGAATCCTCTTCCACGACCTCAATGCTTAGAAAAAATGAAGGAGTTAGCACATGTATTGGCTAAAGGATTCCCGGAAGTGCGGGTTGACTTATACGAGGCACAAGGAAAGGTTTATTTTGGTGAACTTACGTTCACTTCTCTCGGAGGTATGATGAATTATTATTCTCCAGAATATCTACAGGCAATGGGCAAGCATGTTACTATAAAAAAAAGTTGAACGATATGCGGAACGGAATAATTGCAATAGCTATGCTACTGACCTTTGCCGCCGACACTTCAAAAGTTGGTGCACAAGAAACCCAATGGCAACTTGTGTTCAGCGATGAGTTCAACCTGCCTAACGGGAGCCAGCCAGAAGCAAAGAAATGGAACCGCACAAATAGCGGAACCAGTCCTTGGAACCGTTGGATTAACAGCAATTCTAAAGATGTTGTCTACATCAAAAACGGAAGACTTATTTGTCGCGCTATTCCCAATCGTTCGAATAAAAATGAAATGCTGACAGGAGCCATCGACACAAAAGGGAAATTCTCTTTTCAATACGGAAAAGTTGAAGTGCGTATGAGAACCAACATGAAAGTTGGCAATTTCCCTGCCGCATGGATGGTGCCCGTGCCAGGAGCTGACAAACGATATGGTGAAATAGACATCGTGGAAATGTTTGGAAATCAAGGGAAATCAGCACATACAGTTCATACACATCGGTCGTTTACTTTAAAGAAAGAAGGATTGACACGCGAACGGAAAATCGACCTGAATGTCAAGAAATGGCATGTCTATGGAGTGGAATGGGACAAGAATTGCATTGTATGGACTGTTGACGGAAATGAAGTCTTTCGCTATAATCGGTCAGAAGCAAAACAATTGCAAGAAGAAGGTCAATGGACCTTTGACCGGCCTTTCTATCTGATTCTTAACCAAAGTGTGGGTAATGGAAATCATCCGCTGCTTGTTCCCAACCTCAAAACCACCTATGAAACCCAGTTCGACTGGATAAGGGTTTACCAAAAGTAATAACAAAACCTCACTTCTTTACTTTGTAATAGATTTTGCGGGCCAGATTCTCCCAATATGTTTTATAGATAAAAGAATTCGATCTTTTAACTTGCAACTTGCGAAGGTCTATATATTTCTTCCCCCAGAAGATTCTGTTTCTGCGCATGGAATTATTCTGAGACTGGCTGAAGATGTTATCAAGAAACTGAAAAAGCACTTGCTCTTGCTTGTCTTTTGAATACTCTTGCGAGACCAAAGCGGGCTCCTTCTGCATAGCTGCATATAAGTTGTCATCAGAATCCAATTGCTTAACATAATCCACTACAGCATCTACCGATGCAAAATCTGCAACATTGATAAAAGACCTTGTGTTAAACACTTTGGAAATATCTGGATCGCCCCAGTATATAGGAATACAATTGGCGGCATAAGCCTGCACTATTTTTTCTGTTGTATATCCAGGAGATGCACTGTTCTCACATACTATGGAAAATTTATGAGTTCTATCAAATGCGAGTTTATCATTCACTCGCCCTCCCATGTTATTCCTCCATTTTCCACCTGAATCCACCTTCTTGTATTCCGACAAACGCTCAAAGAACAACTTGAAAATGGGATTACGGTCATCGTTACTAACAGTTATGCTACAAAAATCCTTTTTTATTTCCAATTCTTTCTTCACATCACATTTATGCTTGTTCTCCATCGCATAATTGGTTTCATTTGAATATGTGTAATATAGTGGATAACGCAAATAACGATCCCCAAAGTCCAACCAATCAAAACCTATGGCATAATCACACGCATTAAAATCAGGTGTGATGTTTTCACCCGTAAAGAATATTTTCACACAACGTTCTGGCACAAACCAATGGTCTTCGCCAAAAACAGAGAAGAACACATAATCAGCATGCTTTACATCTGTCAACTCTACTTCATAAGACTCCAATATCATTTTAGTAATAGGAAAAACCTTAGGGTCGAAATTCCTATAAAAATCACAAAAAGCAATTTTAATCATGTACACTCTGCTTTAAATGTTCTTTTTACATATACCTTTGAACATGCCCATCAACGCATTAGTCATGCTAATATCACATCCATACAGTTTTCTTTTGGCTATAGCATAATATATAGCATATACAGCAGCTAAAGGTTTACCTAAATAACGCGCGGTAGCCCACCCTCGTTCTAGAAAAAAACGTTCTGTCCAACCTTTAAACCATCGTGATTCTCCCCTATTCTCCAACGAGGCAATAGTCACTGGTACATGAACAATGCGAAGACCCTTGCGCAGGCAATCGAACAGGAATTTATTCTCTTCCCCGCAACCATGCCCTGTCCCCGCCCCCATCTCCGGGTCGTAGGCGATACCATTTTGGAGAATGCTGTTTCTTCGAAACGATATTTGCACGCTTGCTATATGCATTGCATTTAGATACCCAACTCTCGATACTTTCTGGGCATACTTCTTTTTTGAACTTTCCGTGCCATCAACCTTAAAAGAAATGACATCAGCCTCTGGATGTTCCTCGTAAGCTTTTACGACTCTATCAACAACATCACTTACAAACACCTCATCATCATCTGAAATAAGGCAGATGTCAGACTTTGCATGCGAAATAGCCATATTACGGCTTCGTGACAAGCCTCGCTCTGTGGTGTTTACCATTTTAACAAAATACGGTTTGCCATCAACTGAAGTGTTCGTGAATTGAACCACATCATTATTGTCGCATTGGTTAACAACCACCACATCGGTATTAATATTCGAGCGATTGACAATAGACGCATCTTTTTGATGCATGCATGATAGAAGAATAGCTACTGTCATAAAACCGTTTGTTTCAAAACATCAAGAAAACCATGTCCGAATTTCAAGTCTGGCTCCACATAATTACCTTCCCCCCACTCATTCCAGGAACGGAGGAAAAGCAATTGATGGTCGGGCTGTTTACTTGCAACAACACTCAAAGCATCCTCGACATGAAGTTTAAAAAAATGGGGCGTAGCATTCACGTAAACTCCATCCGAATTGTTAGCGCGAGGCGAACGATCCCATTGAGGCAAAATCGTTGGGAAAACATTCTCCCATGTGTCTTCTGGTGCAAAAAAATAAGGGATAGCCTTCGAATAATCTATGCGAGTGGGTGGGAGTATCGGAAGATATTTGTTGATGAGTTGGCGAAGAATCTTCTTTTTCTTACCCATATAAATCATCTCTGCCCGCGACTTTCCAAACGAATTAATACCATCAAAGCCCAGTTTCAAGAGATTCCGATAGACTTCCTCACTACTCTCCAAATTGGGGATTACACGCTCTATCGTACCATCTTCCTTTCGTTTTACTGTAGGAGTGGAATTACAAATGGCAACAAAATAGATACCCGCCAGACCATTCTGCTCAGCAAGACGACGCCACAACTCCATGAAATGTGTCACATCGGTGAAATGGTAGGGGTCGAAGATGCAAAAGATGGGCTTACCGTCAACAGTTATATAGCGATGGTCTCGAAATGCCGGCAACACATACTCAAAGTGTTGTGTGTAATCGGCATCGCCAAGATATTCTTGCTTGGCAATGTAGCAATTGTCGGCTTTACGCACGATGTCCTTGCCACGATTCCATGTCTTCGTTGTCCAGTCGTGATTGCCCCAAGCCAAACAAAAAGGGAAATCGGGCTTTCCGCTCTCCAGAACCTCTTTGAAAGGCCGTTCCAACAACATTTTGCCGTTGCCAAACCAATAGTGCCAATAGCAAAACCCCTCAACGCCTGCCTCACGAGCCATTGCAGCCTGCATCTCCCTCACTTCGGGCATACGAAGATCATAGAAGCCCAAATCGGCTGGAATACGTGGCTGGTAGTGACCGCGAAACAATGGCCGTGCTTGGGCAACATTGGTCCACTCTGTAAAGCCTTTCCCCCAAACGGCATCATTCTCGGGAATGGGATGAAATTGTGGGAGGTAATATGCTATAACGCGCGCTTTCATTCACTCGATTTATTTATTATTATTAAGAACGTTCAACGAGGTGTTTTTATTGTTAAACTCGTGTTTTTTATTTTGGCAAAGATTCCTTCCACAATAGCATGGAATATGAGCCGGAATGGCCAGATGGGGCATCTGCCTTTTTCAGAGCATACATCTGATGGAGTCAGAAGCATCATCTGATGTTGTCATTACATGCTTCTGATGAAGTAAAATAAATTATTTTGCAAAGTAAAATAAATTATTTTAGTCGGTAAAATAAATTATTTTGGTCAGTAAAATAAATTATTTTACTATGCCAAAGAATACATATG